>Ga0335075_10000266_pt1 | contig 97337 bp, 80 predicted proteins | sample Lox_Sample_24_FD_206723 | JGI IMG/M metagenome (GOLD analysis project Ga0335075, IMG submission 206723) | Soil microbial communities from Loxahatchee National Wildlife Refuge, Florida, United States - Lox_Sample_2.4 | ecosystem: Environmental > Terrestrial > Soil > Wetlands | place: USA... | reverse complement strand
GTGCCGGTACCCAGCCGGCGGCCGGTGAACCGCATGATCAGCATCGCGCCGACGGTAGCGACCGCAAAGCCCATCACAGCCTGCGGCGCGCCAACCGGCCCGGGGGGTGCCGAAGCCGCGGCAACCGACAGGGGCACGACCCCGCCCCACAGCAGCATGTCGCCCGCGCGGCGGTCCTGCACGGTCTGGGCGCGGCCCAGGATCAGCAGCGCGACCGTCTCCACCAAGATCGCGATGACCAGGGCGTACGGCGCCGGGACCCACGAGTCGTGCTGGACGCGGAACCAACCCAGCAGGGCCGCCGCCAACAGCACACCGGTGCCGACCATGGCCGCACCGACCTGGATGGCCACCGACGGGTTGATAGCGGAGAACCGCTTGCTGAGGTTCACCGACACGGCCGTCGAGATGTGCTCGATGACCTGCGAGCGGTGCTCGGTGTCCTCGACGAACCGCAGCCACAGCCGGTCGCCGTCGTAGACGTCCTGCTCGGTCAGCGACTGGGTGGCCCGCAGCGGCGTCCCGTCAACCAGGCACAGGGCCCAGCGACCGCGCTGCTTGGCTTCCAGCGGCGTCAGGCCCAGCTCACGGAGTCGGACGTTGACGACCTTGAGCAACGGGTCGATCATCAGCGAAACGGGGGCATTGGCGTCCAGCAAAACGCCGATCTGCACGCCATCGCCGGCGATGATGCCAATCACGGCCGCCTGTGGGGACGCGATTGCCTCTGTGCCTGGCTGCTGTACCTCAGCTACTGCGGTCATGCCTGCACCCCTTTGTCGACGGTTTGTGGGTCCATGTGGTTTGCCTCGCTATTTGAAAATTGTGACGTCGCGTCCCAAGTGTTGAGCAGATTCTATAGCATTTGGTGACTTTCGCACCTTTGCTGAATGCTGCACGGAAAATCCTTGTTGCGCGCGGGATTTCCGTAACAATTGGTTAAACTCTGCTATGCGTTTTCCACTCCCCGTAAGGGAGGGTTTCCAAAACGGTCTTGATGCCGACCTGGACCAACTGCGGGGTAGCTGGACAGATCGCCAGCCAGGCCTCGTTCGACCCGGCCGTCCGAGCTTGCTGGTACATCGCGATGCGTCCGCCCGACCCGTCCTTCAGTGACACCACCGAAGCGCTCGGTGCCTTGTCGTCATCCCGGTACTGCCTGGCGTAGACCGAAGCCTCGGCCGACGGGTCCGACAGCGCCTGGCCGAGCGCGGCAACGGTCGCTGCGCTGATGCCCAGCCGCCGCAGATCCCCACCGGAGAACACGTTGAACCCGGAGCTCTGCCAGGCTTTCGTTACTTCCAGCATCTCTTCGAGCGGCACGTTCACCGCGTTGATCGCCGCGGGTTCGGCGTGGTGGATCGATTCGAGCGCATCGAACACCAGCGCTGCGATCGACGTGGTGTCCGCGATCGCGACGTCGTCGACGGTGATCTCGTCGCCGACCCGGACCGCTGATACCCAGTGCTGACCACGGCGCGCCAGCAGCACCCGGAACTCGTTGTCCGGGATGTCGCGGGATCCCACCGGTTCGTCGGCGCCGCCCTCTTCCTTCTCTTTGACGCCGTAGAGCAGTTTGCCCCGCGACAGCAAAGCGACGATTTCAAGATCGGGGGCGGCCAAAACCTGCATTCGGGCTGCCACCGCTTCGTTCACGGTGTCGCCTGTGACGATCCCCTGTTCGCGCATGACTTGCATGCCCGGGTGCTCGTTGAGCCAGTCCATGGAATCGGTCGAGACAAATGGCCGGCATCTTAATTCCGGCGCAACGTGGCGAATGTCCAGCAACGCCTGCAACATCCAGAAACCCTCGACGTTGACGGTGATGTCGGTGCGTGTGCTTTGATCCATTGCTCTTCCGTGTCTCGTTGTTATCGGCTATCGCACGACGCGGCAGCACACCTGAATCGGTGTGCTGCCGCGCCCCGTGCTGATTAGTTAGGCCCAGCTAGAACCAACAGCGGAGTCGGTGCTCGACATGTTGTTGCCTGCCGTTTGCACCTTCTGGCCGTGCTGGTTGGCCTGCTCGTAGATGACCTGGAAGTTACGACCCAACTGGGTGATGAACTCCTGGCAGGCCACCGAACCCGAGCCACCCCAGAAGTCACCGGCAGCCAGCACATCGCGAACGATGCTCTGGTGCTCGGCCTCCAACGAAGCGGCCTGGGCACGGATCAACGCGCCGTGGGCGTCGACATCACCGAACTGGTAACTGATCGACATTTATCTGTCCTCCTGATTGTTGAAGTTTACGCTGCCAGTGGAATTAGCTGCTCAGGATCTGCTGAGAAGCCTGCTCTTGGCTCTCGTAGTTGTTGGCGTCGCGGATCAGCCCGTCGCGGACCCCGTGCAGCATGTTGACGATGTTGCGGAAGGCCTGGTTCATCTGGCCCATGGTGTCGTAGGACGTCATCTGCGCGGTACCACTCCAGCTCGCACCGGCAATGTTTTGGCTCGACGCCCACATCTTGCGGGCCTCGTCCTCGACAGTCTGCGCGTGCACATCGAAACGGCCCGCCATCGACCGCATCTCGTGCGGGTCAGTCATAAAACGCGTAGGCACTTACTTAACTCCTTCTGTGATTAGTGATCGACTGCAGTGAGGGTTGTAGTCGGACTGGTTACCGGAGGTAACCGCCGACCTGTAACACACGGCTGATCCCCCCTTTCCCGCTAATCGGTAGCCACTGGCAGTGGCACCACAGTGGGACGGTCTTCATCGACAGCACTTAGCCGGCAGCGACTGCGTTGGCAGCCTCGGTGGCTGCGTAGGAACCGGCGCTGGTGCCCAACGTATTGACGAACGCTTCGTGGATCGCCGCGGCCTGCGCGCTGACCGCTTGGTACAGCTGCGCGTGCGCGACGAACTGCGCCGCGGTCAGAGCCGAAACCTCATCGGCCGCAGCAGGAACCACGCCCGTGGTGGGGGCCGCCGCCGACGCGTTTTGCGCGTTAATTCCGGAGCCGATCCCCTGCAGGCTGGTGGCCGCTGCCGACAACGCTTCCGGCTGTGTGGTCACAAAAGACATCGCCGACCTCCTCCGTCAGTTCCAGCGATCTGCCCCTGGATGACAATAGACTTAGCTGCAGCTGAGTGCTGGCGCTAGAGCTGGGTGTTTGCAAGTGTTCACCCGTCGGCAACAACTGTTCATCTGTAGTAACAGCCGAGTAACAGGCCAAGCCTCGGCAGCGGCCCGATAGCGTCTCTGACATGCGGAAATGCATTGGTCACGCTTTGGCATTGATCGCTCCACTTTCACCGGCGCAGCGGCATGTCGCGGGGCCGCGGGCGACGTGGCAGTTGGGTCGGGCGAAAAAATCTGACCGCGGATAACGCCGACACTGGCTGCACTGAGGCGGCCGCCCGCACGTCTGCTGCAAACCGCGCCCCTGCGGAGCCACGGGAGGCCCGCTCGACGGCGCCGGCCACGCAAAGTTGAGCCGGGTGGACCGGCGCCCAGGCTCACCCGAGACGCAGCGGCAAGCTCTTGAGCGCGAAAGTCTTACTGGGGAATTTGATTTCGGGCTGGTAGCCAGGTGGCAGCTCGAATTCGGGGATTCTCTTCAGCCACTCGTCGACGATGACGGTCAGCTCCATGCGGGCCAGATGAGAACCCAGGCAGCGGTGCGGTCCACCGCCAAATCCCCAGTGCCGGTGAACCTTTCCGTCCATCGTCAGCTCGTCGGTGGAGGTCGAGTCGCTGCCGTCCCGGTTGATCAAGGCCATGCACAAGAACACCTGCGAGCCCTTGGGCAGCGTCATGCCACCGACTTGAACGGTCTCGGTAAGGACCCGCGGCGCCACCGGCGCCGACGGCTCCAGGCGGACGATCTCTTCGATGAAGACCCTGATCTGCCGCGGGTTAGCCCGGAGCTGCTCGCGCAAGGCCGGTCGGCGTGCCAGCTCAAAAATCGAGGAGCCGATCGCCGAGGTTACGGTGTCGAGCCCCGCGAGGATCAGCAGATGGCTCATCCCCAGCAGTTCGAGATCAGTGAAATTACCCTCGCTTTGCATCACGGTGGACAACATGTCCGAGCCCGGCTTTTCCCGGCGGCGCTGGATTGCGTCGGTCAGGTAGTGGTACAGGCCGAGAGCCGCCGGGGCGATGTCGGCCTCAGTGGCATACAGGTTGTCGCTGATCACGATGTCTTTCCAGGCGATCAGCTGGTCCCGGTCCTCCAATGGCAGACCGTAGAGGTCCAGGAACACCTGGAAGGGGTACGTCCTCGCCAGGTCTGCCATCACCTCGCATTCGACGCGGCCGGCGATGGCGTCGATCATGTCGGCGGCGTGCCGGACCAGCACCGGTCGGGACTTACTCAATCCGTGCGGGCTGAAGAACGGCTGCAGGACTCTGCGGTACCGAGTGTGCTCGGGCGGGTCGAACCCCAACGGGATCACCGGGATTGGGCTTCCCGGTGGCTGAAGAGCCAGTCGAGCGGAAAAAACGTTAGGACTGCGCAACGCTGCCAATACATCCTCACGGCGGGTGAGGTAGTAGTACCCGTTCATGAACACCACCGGTCCGGCGTCGCGCAACACCTTCCACCCCGTGCCACGATCAAACGCCATCGGCAGGCTGAGGTAGTCAAGCCGGGGCAGGTGAAAGCCGCTGTTGGACAGGCTTTCATCAAGGGTGCTCATGTGGGTGATCTTTCGTTTCGGGTTCGACAGAAGACATGGTATGCGGCCGGCCTGATCGGGTCGCGTCGTCGCCGGAGAAGGCGGTGCCGGATTGAGCGACGATGCTCGACATGTCTTTTAGAATCGGCATCGTGAAGGTTCGTGTCGAGCAGTCGAGGTGCGTAGGGCACGCCCAGTGCTACGCGGTTGACCCCAAGATTTTTCCGATCGATGACTCTGGCTACTCCATCCTCGAAGAACACGAGGTGCCACCGGAGGACGCGCAGGTAACTCGTGACGGAGTGGCGTCGTGCCCCGAGATGGCGCTGGTGCTGGAAGAGGATTGACTGCGGGCCAGGCTATTTCAGCCGGCTACCGGTCACCGTCTGGCAGCGAGTGCGGGAACCGCCCTTGCAGTCCCTGCAGCAGCCCATGGACTTCGTCGATGCGAGCGCGTATCGCAGACAGCTCGTCGGCTTCGGATTGATACTTGTCTCCAGCCATGCGATGCGCGAGATCCTGTAGCTCGGCGCACTCGGCTTGTAGCAGCCGCTCGAACACTCGCGCCTGGGCTATCTCGGCGGGCTGAGGTGGGCGGCGCTGCAAAACACTCGCTGCACTGAACGCCGGCGAACCGACAACGGCCCTCGAAAGCGTGCGGGGCCTTCTTGGTAGAGCCAGCGACCCGGATGCCTCAGCGAGTTTCGCCACCGGTGCCTCCTGTCCGCGCCCCGAGTGTTCACCGATCGGAAACCTACGCCCCTATTCTCACACGCCTCTCGATATGCCCCAACTGTTCATGTTCGAGACATGAACGCGGCATCCGCGATTTACCTCGCGTCGGGGGCGGGCCGCGCGCCTTGCCCGTTGGCCGACACACAATCCTGGGGTGCCACGCCGTGACGTGACACCCCAGGATTCGTGAAGCGAATCGGCTTCTTAGCCGGCTGACGGTGGGCGGGTCATCACCGTGGGTTTGAACCCGTAGCGCGGACCCAAGCCGAAGCCATTACCGGCCCTGCCGGCGCCCATCGGCATACCGCCCATGACGTTGCTCCCGCCGCCGACGGCGCCTTCCGGAGCAGCCTGGACTTGGCTGACGAGTTGCACGCCGTGTGGGGCCGCCGACGCGGGAGTCGAACCGGCCCACGACGCCGGCACCGCCAGCTTGCCGATCGAGCTGGCGCCGCCCGAAACCGCGGACACCGAGTGCGCCGCCGCACCGCCAGCAGCGCCAGCAGCGCCGCCCAGCCCGGCTCCGAGGCCGCCAAGGCCCTGGATTGCCGGAGCAGCTGCCGCTGGCGCGGCCCCGCCGAGCATGCCGGCGCTCTTCGCGATCTGAACGCCGAAGTTGCCCATACCAACGCTGAAGTAAGGCAGACCCTCAGTGTTGTAGAACAGGCTGGCGTACGGCGAGTAATCGGTGACCAACGCCGCCAGAGAGGTGGGCAAAACGCTTGTGCCGAAAATCAAACCGAAGAGCGTTTGGAAGATCGACGACGGTGTCCCGAACGCCGTCTCGAAACCCGACGGCGTAAGGAACGACTGAATGTTGCTGGGCAGCAACGAGATCAGCTCTTGCAGAAGCGTCTGCGAACTGGTCGCCGCCGAGTTACCGGTTGCCGCGCTGACCGCGGCGGCCTGCGTCGCAGTCCCGGCGGGGTTTGTGGTCGCCGCCGGCGAGGCGAACGGTGTCACCTGAGTCGCCGATGCCGACTGGCCCGCGTACGTGTACATGGCCGCGGCGTCTTGGGCCCACATCTCGCTGTACTGCGCCTCGAGCTGCGCGATCAACGAGGTGTACTGACCGAAGACGTTGGCCTGTACCGCCGCGGCGGTCTCAGCGCGGTTGGCCGCAACGAGCGGCGGCGCCACCGTCGAAGCGAACGCCTGCTCGTAAGCTGCCGAGGCAGCCTGGGCTTGCGCCGCGGCCTGCTCGGCCTGAGCGGCCGTCTGCTGCAACCAACCGATGTACGGCTCGGCTGCAGTGGCCATCGCCGCCGAGGCGGGTCCGCTCCACGAGTCGCTGGCGAGCTGCGTGATCGTCGTCTGGTAGCCCTGAGCCGCCGATTGCAGCTCGGCCGCCAGTCCGTTCCAGGCCGACGCGGCAACCTGGAACGACGACGCACCCGGACCCGTGTACATGCGGGCCGAGTTGATCTCAGGCGCTAACGCCCCGAAATCCACCATGAGCAATGCCTCCTAGCCGGCCGCGACCGCGTTGGCGGCCTCGGTGGCTGCGTAGGAACCGGCGCTGGTGCCCAACGTGTTGACGAACGCTTCGTGGATCGCCGCGGCCTGCGCGCTGACCGCCTGATACAGCTGGGCGTGGGCGACGAACTGGGCTGCGGTCAGAGCCGAAACCTCGTCGGCGGCCGCGGGAACTACCCCCGTGGTCGGGGCGGCCGCGGAAGCGTTTTGGGCGTTCAGCCCCGAGCCGATCCCCTGCAGGCTTGTGGCCGCTGCCGACAGTGCTTCCGGCTGTGTGGTCACGAACGACATCCGGTGTCCTCCTTAATAACCGTTGCGCGTCTACACGACCTTGAGCAAGGTCGTTCGGTTGAAAGATTAGATGGTCACGCTGCGATAAAGCCGCCGCCGACCGAACTGTTCATTCCTGGATGGTGAGTATTCACCCCCCGACACCGGTTGTTAATCCTGAGTTCGACAAACCTTCCACCTGCAGTCATGGTCGAATTCGATCGGCCGTCGGCACGCAGTATCGGGGCGGCCAGCCGCGCACGCGGCGACTCGAGTAACTCGAGTGTGAAATCGCCACGCTCACGCGGTTTTTGGCTGATTCGGGGCGCCGGCGGGCAGCCGTTCGTCACTCCCCCGCGCGCTGGGGTCGGCGAGGGGCCAGCCAACGCCGCGGCCGCCGCCGACGGCCCGGACGCGACGTCGCGGCGCCGGCCGCGCGACTACGTCGAAAACCATCGCGATGGGGGTCTCGGCCCGCCTATCGCCACTGTCGTAGAGAAGGCTTATCGGCCAATCACAGGGAGCAGCAATGTCTTTGGCGGCTGATGAACCCGGTCGCCGACATTTGAGAATGACATGTTCACGGTGGTGCGGTGCCGCGACAGGAACTCGAATTGTCCTGCAGTGCAGCGACGCTCGTTCGCGGCATCCGAGCGCAGCCGCGCGGACCCGTACTGTGGTTAGCCTCCTGCGGGCGGCCGAGCGATCACGGGGTGCTTGACCCCGTACTTCACGGTGTACCCGGCGCCGCGGCTGCCAAGACCCGCGCCACCCGCCATCGGGACACCGCCGAGCATTCCATTCGATGACGGTGCGATAGGGCGCGTGGCACCGGCCAGCTGGACCTCTTCGATCTGTGCCGACGAAGCGTTCGCCCCCTGCCAACTCGCGGGCACCGACAGCCGCCCGAGGGCGTTGGCCTCGCCCATGCTGGCCGACACACTGCTGGCGGTAAACGGTGCGCCGCTGACGCCCGCGGTGCCGCCTATGGGGGGAACTGCAGCAACCGCGTGGGGCATCAGACCAAGGCCCTGTTCGAGTGCGGTCGCCTGAGCGGGGGTAATCAACTGCTGGCCGAGGCCGTATCCGAAGTTTGTAAGACCCACTGCGAAGTACGCCTGGAACATGTACCTCAGCGTGTTGAGGTTGGCGTTGCTGAACCCCAGACCCAATCCGCCGCTGGGGAATTGGCTGTAGGTGTTGTAGATCAACTGCTCGAGCCAGGCGAACGGCCCGGTGAATGTGGGCGGGGTCGCCGCGGTCGTCGCGCCCGATGTGGCGCCGGTTGTGGCCGACGGCAGCGCCGTGGTGGTCGTCTGCGAACCTGTCGTCGGCGCAGCCGTGATTGCGTTCTGGACCACACTCGCCGCTTGGCTGGCCGGCTGGGCGGCGGCATTGGCCGCCGCGCTGGCCTGGTTGTTCGTTCCGTCAGGGGTGGTCGTCTGCGGGGGATCGACGAACGGCGTCACCTGCATGGCGACCTGCGAGGCGCCCGCGTAGCCATACATGGCAGCGGCGTCCTGCGCCCACATTTCGATGTACAGGGCTTCGGTCATCATGATCGCGGGGGTGTTCTGCCCGAAGAAGTTGGTGGCGACCAGGGCGGCCAGCAGCGCGCGGTTTGCCGCGATCGCCGGTGGCGGCACCGTCATCGCGAACGCCGCCTCGTATGCCGCGACGGCTGCGCGAGCGTGGTTGGCGGTCTCCTCGGCTTGCGCGCCGGTTGAGGTCAACCAGTTGATGTAGGGCGTGACGGCGGACATCATGGCCACCGATGTCGGGCCCACCCAGTTGTTGCTCGTCAGTTCCGCTAGCGCCGAGCTATAACCAGTGGCCGCAAGGCCTAACTCCGCAGCCAGACCGTCCCAGGCCTCGGAGGCCGCCAGCAGCGGCCCTGGTCCGGGTCCTGTGTACATACGGCCCGAGTTGACCTCCGGCGGTAGCAGCCCGAAATCCAGCACTAAACCCCTCCGTCTACAGGCGCGCTTCGCAGTGGCCGCCCCATGCGGCGGCAGCGTGCAGCGTTGTCGTCGTCGCGAACTGATTGGTGTCGATGTGTGGAACGCGGTAGGTAGTCACAGACGAAGCACGCTTTCTCTCCTCGGTAACCCTCAGCGTCAACAACATTGGGCGTCGAAGTTCATCGCTGAACACTCGCTGTGCAAGACAGTAGATGCCCCCGCAGGCCATCCGCGACGGTGACGCCGACTATTCATTCCTCAACAAGGAGTGTTCATCCGAGATCAACTTCTGTTCATTCAACGTTTGGCTACCAGCCAGCCGGTGGCCGTGTTATCCGGCCGCCGGCGTGAACGGGATCACCGTCGAGCGAAGCTCGAATTTGGTGGGCGTCTCTCCGCCCGGACGGCCGCCCATCGTGGTGATCGGCATCATCGGTGGCATGCCCGGGTGCGCTCCGGCCGAGACAGCGCCGCCGCCGAACGGTGTCCCGGCGGCGGCGTTGGCCGCGGGCGCAGCTGCGGTCCAGGCGGTCGGCGCCGACAACGCGCCGACGGTGGTGGCGTGGCCCATGCCCGCGGAGACCGCCGGCACGCCGGCACCAAGGCCGCCCATGCCCGTCAACGTCAATGCGCCTGTGCCCGAGCCGATTCCGGCGGACTGGGCCACCCCCAACTCGTTGGCCGCCGTCGTCGCGGCCTTGGCTGCGGTGGCGGTGCTGCCCGCCGTGAACAGCTTGGACATCATGCTCATCGGCATCGACGCCAATTTCATCGGCGTGCTGAGTTCGTTGAGCAGCGACGTCGCGGAGCTCGAGGATGAGGAACCCGACGAATCGGTTGCGGTGGTCGTGACGCCGCTGAGGGCCTGCGCCGACGAGAGGCCTTGCAGGGCTTGCGGCGTCGCCGAGATCAGCTGAGGGCCCGAGGACATGATCGATTCGACGTCGGTCCCGCTGGAGGTACCCGCCGACTGGCCGGCCGCGACGGCCTGGGCCGACAGCCCGCTGGAATTGGTGGTCTGCGGTGGCGTGGTGAAGGGGGTGACCTGCGACGCCGTTGCCGAGGCACCGGCGTATCCGTACATTGCGGCGGCGTCCTGGGCCCACGTTTCGGCGTAGAGGGCCTCCGTCGCAGCGATGGCCGGCGTGTTCTGCCCCAGCACGTTGGTGGCGACAAGTGCTGCCAGTAAGGTCCGGTTCGCTTCGATGAGCGGCGGCGGAACGGTTGCGGCGAAAGCGGTTTCGTAGGCACCGGCCGCCGCGGTGGCTTGTGCGGCGGTCTGCTGTGCCTGATCTGCGGTGGCGCTGAGCCACGTCACGTAGGGTGCGGCGGCCGCCGCCATCGCCGTCGAGCTCGGACCCGTCCACGGTCCGCCCGCCACACTTGAGACGACCGAGCTGTAGCCGGATGCCGCCACGGTCAATTCCTCGGCCAGCGACTGCCAAGCCGCCGCGGCGGCGAGCAGCGAGCCCGGTCCCGGGCCGGCGTACATTCGCGCTGAGTTGATCTCAGGCGGCAAGGCTCCGAAATCCATAACGGCGCAACGCCTTAACCGGTCGCAACCGTGTTGGCGGCCTCGGTGGCAGAATACGAACCGGCGCTCACGCCGAGCGTGTTGACGAACGCTTCGTGGATCGCCGCCGCCTGCGCGCTGATCGCCTGGTACATCTGTGCATGGGTGGCGAACTGTGCGGCGGTTAGCGCCGACACCTCATCCGCCGCTGCGGGCAGGACGCCCGTCGTCGGCGCGGCCGCCGCGGCATTCTGTGCCGCGAGGATCGAACCGATACCCTCCAAATTTTCTGCGGCAGCGGTCAATTCGGTCGGCTGCGCAGTCACAAACGACATCTGGCACTCCCTCCACACCAGCACACACTCGTCACTGGTTAGAGACGTTAACTAGGCAAGATGGGCCGCCGGCATGGTGAAGCTATGCGCAGGCTATGAAGCCTGGCGTGGCAACCCGTGCATTCCCCCGCAAAACGAAAGTCCCCCCAACCCGGTACGGGCGGGGGGACTTTCGCTAGAGACGGTTACCGACGCGTCTCGATGTCGGTTGCTGCAACCTGGACGAACACCCCAGTGTCCTCGGCCATCAGCAGACCACGACCGCGCGGCAGCGGGCCACCCTTCATCTTGCCGCGGATAAAGCCCTCGTCGGGGTCGGCGTCCATCACCAGCAACGGCGCGTTGGCCTGAGCCAGCGCCCGCAGCATCGGGTCGCTGCCCGCCGACGACCATCCACCGAAGGTGCGGGTGACGATGACGTGCAGGCCCACGTCGGCTGCCCTGGTCACCCACGGCGCGGCCCGCTGCAGCGGTGAATCGAAGCCAGGCGGCATCTGCTGCACGTCGTCAATGATCAGGAAGATCTCGGGCCCGCTCCACCACGAGTGGGCCAGCAGGTCTTCGGCTGACAGGCCCGGTGGCGGCTCGCGACGGGCCAGTACTTCTCCCAGCTCGTTCATCATCGCCGAGACGCCATCGAGGTTGTAGGCGAACTTTTCGACATAGTCGGTGCCCAGCGTGGTCAGCAGCTGACGACGCGGGTCGACCAGCCACACCTGCGCCGACGGGCCTGAGGCGGCTGGCGCGATGCTGGCTCCCGGCTCGTAGATCCTTCCGATCTCGGCCATGATGGTTGCCAGCGTGGTGGTACGGCCACATTCGCGTCGGCCCGTCACCATCAGGTGCGCGTTCTCGGCGAAGTTGAGGTACACCGGCTGCAGGTCCAGTTCGTTGATGGCCCAAGCGATTCCGCCGGCACCAACGTTCTGACGTTGGTCGGCCTGAGCGAGTGCCCGCACCTGGTCCAGCCCGAACCGCGCGGGAAGCCTGCGCACCGGCGGTGCATGGCCGGTCGCGACCTGGCTGACCGCCGCGGCGATGCTGTCGGAGGCGAACACGTTGTCCGCTGTGTCGGCAAGCGCCGGCCGGGCCACCAGGGTGTGCAGACCGGACTGCGGGTCGCTGTCCAGTCGCACGTAGTTCACTGCGACCATGCCGCGACCCGGCTTGACCGGAACTTCCTTGGCGAACCGCGAGCGCACCAGCTTGGCGTCTTCGACTGCGGCCAGACGCAGCTCGATCCGAGATCCGAAGCCGCTGCGCACCGGAGGCCGAAGCTCGGACTCGCGGTCGGCCGTGACTATCACGTGGACACCGAATGACGGGCCCTGGTTGATGATCTGGTTGACCTGCTCGATCAACACCTCGTTCTCTTCGGCCAGCGCCCGGTAGTTGTCGATCACCAGGAAGACGTCGCCGAAGCCGTCGTTCGGGATGCTGCCCTGCTCGCCACCGAACTTGCGACGACGGAACACCTCCATCGAGGGAACGTCGAACTCCAGGAACGTCCGCTTGCGCGTTCGCAACAGCGCCAGCAGCTCGGCAACCGTGCGGCGCACGCCGTACGGGTCGGTCGGGCCGACGACCTCGCCCACATGCGGCAGCCGACCGATCGTCGTCAGCGCGGTGCTGCTGTACGCCAACACATAGAACTGCACCTGCTCGGGCGTGTGCGTCAGCGCGGCCGAGGTGATCAGCGTCTGCAGCGCGGTGGTCTTACCCGACCCACCGGCACCCAGGATCAGCACATTGGAGCCGGGACCAGAGGTGTCGACCGTCCACGGTGGCTGGTCGTGCTTGAACGGCCGGTCGATGATCCCGACCGGGAACACCAGGTCGCGGGCGGTGCCGTACTCCTCTTGCCAAGGGCGCTCGAGGAAGCGGTTGACCAGATCCTCGATCGACACCGGCTGATCCAGCGGCGGCTGCCACAACCGGTAGGGCTCGAAGTCGATACGCCGAAGCTGGTCGATGATCACGGTACCGACCTTCGGCGTCCGGATCGCTTCTTCCTCTTCTTCCTCGTCCTCGGGCTTGTCGGCTCCGTTGCCGCCGAACAACAACTCGCCGTTGCCGGTGTGGCTGTCACCGTTGGTCAAGGCGTCGAAGTCGTCCGGTCCGGTGACGCTGACCTCGATCGGCGTGAACCCGGTGGTAAACAGCTGCGGCCGAATGTAATCCACTGTGTGGGTCAGCATCGCCGGGCCGTCGTCGTCGTACGAGATGCCGCGGCGGTAGTCGCGCCACAGGAACTCGGCTTGGAAGCGGATGATCTCGTCGAGGCTCTTCCGGAAGTAACCCAGACCGGCCTGCGCGGGCAGGTTGACGGCGTTGGGAACACCGGCAGCCTGTGCCGCACCGGCGGTACGGGCCTTCAGCACCAGCCGGTAACCCATGTTCTCCATGAGCTTTTCGGCCCGGCTCTCGATCGTCTGCGACGCCATCATCAGGTGGATCCAGTACGCACGACCCTGCCGGCCGATGGAGTCGAGAACGTCGACGGCGGTCGGCATGATCCGGAACCACTCGTAGAACTCGTCGATGACGACCACCAGCATCGGCAGCGGCGGAATGTCCTGGCCGCGTGCCCGCATCCGGGAGCGCATCTCGTTGTATTCCTTGGCGTCGTCGACACCGGCGTTGTCGCAGACCGCCTTTCGCCGCGCAATCTCGCCCCACAGCGCGTCGAGGAAGCGCTCCATCAACGCCTGGTCTTCCTCGAGGTCGGTGATGATGCGCGACACGTGTGGCACACCGGAGAACGGCTTGACGGCCGAGCCACCCTTGAGGTCGGCCAGCACGAACTGCAGTTCGTCCGGCGGATGCGACAGCATCAGCGACTCGAGCACGGTACGCACCAGGGTCGACTTACCCGAACCGGTGGTTCCCGACATGACGCCGTGCGGACCGTCGCCGCCCTCGTCGAGCGACTTCATGTCGAGGAAGAGCAATTCGCCGTTGTCCGAACGGTTTGCGAACGGCACCCGCAGCCGCGAGCGGCTGGTCAGTGCGTCGCGTCGGCTGCCCCACAGCGAATCGAAGTCGATCTCGGCGGGGTCTTCAATTCCGTAGTAGGACAGGATGTCTCGAGCGCCGATTTGAGCGACCCGCTGGCCGATCTCCTCGTATGCCTCGGCCAGCCGCCAGCGTGCCACCCGTTGGGCGAACTGCTCGGCCTCGGGCTCGGTCACGTCGTCGGCGAGAGCGAAGAACCACCGGTTGTCGTCGATCACCATCCAGGTGTCGCGGTCGCGGGGCAGCGCCTCGATCACGCCGACGTCGTTGGTGAACTTCAGCACTCGCTCCGGGTTGCCGGTCCACAGCGCGGAACCGGTCAAGTCGAAGAATGTCACGCCGTCGACGCCGTCGACGCTGATGACGTACTCCCACTGCGGGTCGTCGACGTCGGCGATGATCACGTGGTGCGGCGTCGGCGTCTCGGCTGAAGAGCTGGCGTGCCGAGGCGTGAAAGATCCACGCCCGGCGAATAATTCGGCTTGGTCGGCGGCGAAATCGCGGACCGAGCTGTACACCATGCGGGCATTGCCTGCGGCATCGCGGCGTCGCGGGTCACCGAAGTGTGGCAGCCACTTGACCCAGTCCCATTTCGCCAAATCGGAACTGACAACGATCATTTGGATATGGTCGGGCCCGTGCGAGAAGGCCAGCTGGCAGATGATCGCGCGCATCAGGCCCATCACCTGGTCGCGGTTGCCCTCCAGGGCGTACCACGGCTCGACGAGCAGCGAGACCATCTTCGGCAAGTTGTAGACCACGCTCTGGTAGCGGCCGAACTCCTGCAGTGCCTTACCGGTTACCGGCTCCAGCTCGATGTCGGTCGGCATGTTCTGCGGCTCACCCCAGGTCACCTCGGGCCGGGTCATGCCGACGCCGACCCGGGCGACACCGAAGTTGAGGTCCTTGCCGTCGGGCTTGCGCTCCCACATCCGCTGCGATCCCACCGCGGCGGGCAGCGTCGTCGGCTCCGGGTGGAACCACCGGTAGTTGGCGTCCATGCTGTCGGCCGACTCGTTGGCGGTCTCGCGCAGCATGTCCAGCATCAGCATGAACTGGGCACGCATCGCGTCCAGCTTCGGCCGGCTCATCTGCTGCTGGCCACCGAAGCGGCCACCGAACATCATCATGGCCACGCCGCCGATCATGAAGATCGGGAAGATCGAGCCGGCACCCAGGAACAGCCGCGAGCCGCTGGCGACGGTCATCGCGACCATGCCGACCAGCAGACCGACCACCAGCACGCCGACTACGACCAGCCACCACGGCTTGCCTTCGGGCGGCGGGACACTCAGCGGTGTCGGTAGGACTATGTTCTCCGGCCTGACCGCGGGTGCCCGCTCAGGCGTCGGGCGCGCAAAACCTTGCTTCACTTCGGTACCGCCAATTCTGCCGGGTTCATATCAGTCGGAAGGGTGTCATGACGCACCAACGCATCGGCGCGCGAAAGCATCGGGCCCGGTGCCAGCAGGCGCAACGCCACCCACGGTGCCGGACTCGGGTTGGCGTTCAGGCCCAGCGCCGCGCGCGCGTCGCGAGTGTTGTCCACGCCGAAACGCACACCGGAACTCGAGAGCCACCACAGTGATTCGTTGGTGGATGCCCCTGGGTCGTTGCCGGTAACGGTGACCCAGTTCGCGTATCCCGGACCGAAGAAGACGCGATCGGTTTCGCGGCCGGAGGGATCCGACTTGACCAGCGACACAACCTTGTCGGTGGAATTGGCCGCGACCGGGATAGTCGGCCCGGAGATGATCTGTTCGCGGGCGCGCTCTTCACCGGTGGTCTTCTGCCACCACCAGCATGTCGCCGGATTCTCTTTCATGTCCACGGGGCTCAGCGGTCCGTCGGGGTAGGCCGACAAGTCCATCCCGTTGATCACCGGCATCTTCGCCAACTGCGCCGGCGCAACGACGACTGGTGCGTTGCCCGCCGGTGTGCCGGCGTTCTGCAGGATCTGGGCGACGACTGGGTTCACCGTCTGCACGCCCTCGGACAGCACCACCGAATACTGTTGCGGCCCACTGATTTGCGGCGTCACGATGACCGCTCCCACCGGGCCGGGCGCGCCGGCGAACGCTGCCGGCTTGCCGGCGTCCGGCACCCTTGGCACCGTCAGCTCGGGGCCGACGGGCAGGGAGTCGAACAGCGCGCGGCTCATCGGCCGTGCCTGGCTGACGTTTTCCGGGGTCAGCCCCAAGGGCAGCAGCACCGCCCGGTTCGTGGCGTCGATGCGGTCCCGGCGTCCTCCGCGGATCACCCAGGTGTCCTTTTCGTAGCGCAGCACCACGGCGTCCGAGCCGCCGAGTACGTGGCGGCGCGAGGTGAGATCCGGGGTCCCGTCGATCACGGTGACCGTGACCGGTGAGGGCGCTCCGACTCCGGCCATCTGGGCGACTGAGTCGCACACCAGCCACGACGAGGTGGCCGGGGTGGTCGGGGAAATGTCTGACGGCGCGCCCGGGATACCTACCAGCGGCCCGTGCGGTTGCTGGGCGATCTGGCTCCCGCGCACCTTGTGGGGGTTGTCCGGGCGTCCGGTGATCAGCCTGGCCGAGGCGAGGTTCAGCGCGGGGTACAGCTTGTCGCCGACCCGGACGTACAGGGCACCGGAATCGCGGTCGGCAATGATCGGTGACTCGTTCAGCTGCCCTGATGGGTTGATGAACGACCACAGCAGTGCGCCCAGGCAGATCACCAGCGCCGCCGATATCGATGCCACCACGGCCAGCGTCTGCCGCCGGCCGGGTTCGATCTCCATCCGCACCCGCCAGCGCGTCAACGCCATGGCCGTGCGACGGGCCAAGAACTGGTAGCCGGTTACCTGGGTCCGGGTGGAAAGTCCGAGGCCGTAGCCCGAACCGCGCCCGCTGCCGCCCTGATCAGAAGCCATTTTGATTCACACTCCGACCTGACGGAACACCAGAATATTGTCTAGTCCCACGATTCACAGGGATAACGGTAGGGCACCCCGTGCTGCCCCGCCACGCGAACGTATGGGCGAGGGCAAGGTTCGGGGTTGCGCCGGTAGTGGTTTGCGCCACAGTGCTGTACACCTGTCAATCAATAGGAATGGGGAGATCACCGAAGTCTCACTGGGAATGGTACGACGATTAGCAGGCCCCGCTCGCCGAAAGTCGACGGTCAGGTGAACACTCGGGTCGCATCTGGGCCATCGGCACATGGAAGATGGCGGCATGACTCCCCTGGCGCCGTCGTTGGCCGAACTTGCGGGACGGTTCGGCATCGCTACGGACTACCAGGACTGGAGCGGTCGCCGGGTGAATGTCCCGGAAAACACGCTGATAGCCGTCCTCGGGGCGCTGGGCGTGGTCGCGACATCGGAATTGGAGCGCACGGCGGCGCTGACCGCGCACGAGCGCGCGCATTGGTCACGCGCCGTGCCGCCGACCATCGTCGGGCGTGCCGGCGCCCAGACACAGTTTTGGGTGCACGTGACCCACGGTCAGCCGGCCGAGGTGTGGCTGCAGCTGGAGGACGGGACCGTCCGCGCCGGAATCCGCCAGGTCGACAACTTCACCCCGCCGTTCGATCTCGACGGACGGCTGGTCGGCGAGGCCAGCTTCGTGCTGCCCGACGATCTGCCGCTCGGGTATCACCGGGTGCATCTGCGCTCGGGCGCGCAGGAAGGCAGTGCAGCGCTGATAGTGACGCCCGGCTGGCTGGGGCTGCCGGAGCGGCTGGGCAGTCGGCGGACCTGGGGGCTGGCCGCGCAGTTATATAGTGTGCGGTCCCGCCAGTCTTGGGGCGTTGGGGACCTCACGGATCTCACGGATCTGGCGGTTTGGTCGGCGTCACTGCATGGCGCCGGGTATGTGCTGGTCAATCCCTTGCACGCCGCCGCACCGACGGCGCCGATGGAGCCGTCTCCGTATTTGCCGACGTCGCGACGCTTCGTCAACCCGCTCTATCTACGCGTCGAGGCCATCCCGGAGTTCGCCGACCTGCGCAAACGCAGCCGGGTTCGGCGGCTGCGTGACGACGTCCAGAAACACGCCGCGACTCTGGACGCCATCGACCGCGACAGCGCATGGGCGGCCAAGCGAGCGGCCTTGAAGCTGGTCCACTCGGTCCCGCGCTCCGCCGGTCGCGAGCTGGCCTACCAGGCCTTCTGCGCGCGGGAAGGTGCCGCGCTGGACGACTTCGCGGCCTGGTGTGCGCTGGCCGAAAAGCACGGCGGCGACTGGCATCAATGGCCCGAAAAGGTGCGGCATCCCGCAGCCGACGGCGTCGCCGAATTCGTCGCGAAGCACTCGGCGGCGGTCGACTTCCATCGGTGGCTGCAATGGCAGCTCGACGAGCAGCTCGCCGCCGCGCAATCCCAGGCGGTGTCGGCCGGAATGCCACTGGGGATCATGCATGACCTCGCCGTCGGTGTGCACCCCGACGGCGCCGACTCCTGGGCGTTGCAGGACGTGCTGGCCCTTGGAGTCTCCGCGGGTGCGCCCCCGGACGAGTTCAACCAGCTGGGCCAGGACTGGTCGCAGCCGCCGTGGCGTCCCGACCGGCTCGAAGAGCAGGAGTATCAACCGTTCCGCGCACTCATCAGGACGGTGTTGCGGCACGCCGGCGGCGTGCGCATCGACCACATCATCGGGCTGTTCCGGCTGTGGTGGATCCCCCAGGGCGAAGCGCCCACCCAGGGCACGTATGTGCGCTACGACCACGAGGCGATGATCGGCATCGTCGCCCTGGAGGCGTACCGCGCCGCGGCGCTGGTAGTGGGCGAGGATCTCGGCACCGTCGAGCCGTGGGTCCGCGACTATCTACGCGGTCGCGGCGTACTGGGCACCTCGATCCTGTGGTTCGAACTGGACCGCGACGGCGCGGGCGGTCCGCTGCCCGCCGAGCGGTGGCGGGAATACTGCCTGTCGTCGGTGACCACCCACGACCTACCGCCGACCGCCGGCTATCTGGCCGGAGAGCACGTGCGCCTGCGGGATTCGCTGGGTCTGCTGACCCGACCGGTCGACGAGGAGCTGGCGGCCGCCAAGGCCGAACGGGCGGCCTGGATTGCCGAGCTGCGTCGGGTCGGCCTGTTGGCCAAGCACGCCGACCTCGAGCAGACCGTGCTCGCCCTGTACCAGTACCTGGGCCGAACACCGTCGCGCCTACTCGGGCTCGCGCTGACCGACGCCGTCGGAGATCGTCGGACCCAGAATCAGCCGGGCACCACCGATGAGTATCCGAACTGGCGGGTGCCGCTGAGCGGACCCGACGGTCAGCCGCTCACGCTCGAGGACGTGTTCACCGATCACCGCGCGATCACCCTGGCTGAGGCCATGCGTACCGTCACCGCGCCGAAGGCGAACTAGTAACTTCTTGTCTGCCATGAAGTCGTTGAAATTCGGCGTCGTCGCCCCGGTCGCGGCCGGGGTTACCGCAGATCCTCAGTGGATGGCGGCGTTCGCGCGCCACCTCGAGGCCTGCGGTTTCGAGTCGATCGTCGCCGTGGAGCACACCGTCCTGGCCACGCGGTACGACAGCGTCTACCCCTACGACCCCTCGGGTCGGGTGGAGTTGGCGGCCGATTGCCCCGTCCCCGACCCGCTTGACCTGCTGGCGTTTCTGGCCGGCCAGACCGATCGGCTCGGGTTGGCCACCGGAGTGCTGGTGTTGCCCAACCATCACCCGGTGGTGCTCGCCAAGCGGGCGGCCACCGTGGACGCGCTGTCGGGCGGGCGGCTTCGGCTGTGCGTCGGCGTCGGCTGGTTGCGGGAAGAGATCGAGGCGTGCGGCACCGATTTCGACAGCCGGGGCCGACGCGCCGACGAGCAGCTGGCGGTGCTGCGGGCGCTCTGGGATGAGCGCCCTGGCGGTGTCAGCCATCGCGGCGAGTTCTTTCGGTTCGACAACGCCGTATGTAGCCCTAAACCCGTTGCCGGCCAGCATCTTCCAGTGCACATCGGCGGGCACAGCAAGGCGGCCGCCCGCCGGGCCGGGCGCTTGGGCGATGGCTTTCAGCCGTTGGGGGTTGCCGGTGCCGAGCTCGAGAGCCTGCTGTCGCTGATGCGCGACGAAGCCGCGGCGGCCGGACGTGATCCGTCCACGATCGAAGTGTCGCTGGGCCATTCGGTGACCAAAGTCAACGCCGAGCGTGCCGAGCGGCTCGCCGCGCACGGCGCCGACCGCCTGGTGCTGGCGATGTCCCCGATCACCGATCTCGAGCAGGCTAAGGACGAATTATCGGCCTGCGCCCAACGTCTCGCATTGCAGACGTGATGATCAGCGCTGACGACCGGCTCGCCCTGACCGACTTGGTGCACTGCTATGCCGCTCTGGTCGACGAACGGCAGTTCGAATCTGTCGCAGCACTTTTCACCGAACAAGCGCAGTTGACACTCCCCGATCCGCCGAAGAGCCTGGAGCCGATCCATTCCCACCGCGGTCGTGCCGCCATCAGTGCCGCGATCGCTACGGTGGGTGCCACCATCCGCACTCAGCACGCCATCGTCGGAGAGGTTTACGACGCCGGCCCTCGACCCGGTACCGCGGGTGGCCGGATCGCCTGCATCGCGCATCACTGGATTGAGCATGACGACCAGATCCGTGACGTGGCTTGGCATGTGCGCTACGACGACCAGTATCAGCGTGTGAACGCGGGCTGGCGGATTCGCAACCGAAGCCTGACGATCGACGCGATCGAAACCCGGCCGGTGCGCCAAGTCCGGCCGCCCGCGAGCTGACGGCGCCGTTTAGCCTTCGCGGCCTTGCCGTGCGGCCTCTTCGAGCAGATCCGCAGTCTGGGAAAGGCTTTCGGCAGGTTTGGTCATCTGGGTGGCTACCTCGCGAGCTCGAGCAACGTACTCCGGAGCGAGGATAATGCGCAGACCGGTGGCGAGTGCCTCCTGAGAGGTCAACGAAAACTTTTGTCCGCCACCGACTCCCAGATAATGGACGGCCGTCGCCCAGAACGGTTGATCCAGCCCATTCCACAGGATCAACGCCGGAATTCCTGCGCGCAGGCCCGCGGCTGTGGTGCCCGCACCCCCGTGGTGAACGACCGCCGTGCAGGCGGGAAAGACTGTGGCGTTGTTCACCGCGCCCACAACCTTGACGTGGTCCGGGTGTGAGATATCGCTGAAGTCGTTGGGGCCCATGTGAATCAGCGCCCGCTCCTTCAGCAGCGCGCAGGTTTCGCTGATCTGGGCAACCAGGACGTCGGGAGCGGCGAGGGGCATGCTGCCGAATCCGAAGTACACCGGCGGCTGCCCGGCGGCAATCCAGGATAAGACCTCGTCGTCGGCATCCGTCGGCAACTCCAGCGTGATGGCCCCGACGAATGGCCGTCGGCCGTCGCCGCGCGCCCACTCGTCAGCGAGCTTCGGCGCGCACAGGGCATCGTAGGCTTGAATTTCCAGCGGTTGCGCGGAGAATCCGGCTTCCGCCGGCAGGCCCAGTGCCCGTCGCTGGTCGAGTGCAGCGTGGTTCGACGCCTTCATGCCAGGGGATGTCTGCTCGAGGAGCTGCGCCGGGAAGAAGTTCAGTACGGCCAGCGGAATGCGATGGTAATCAGCGATATTCGCGACGATCGACTGCTCGGTCATACCCGCCACGAGCAGGTCGACTCCATCCGCCATCGACATCAACGTCGTGGTCTTCTCCGAACAGAGTTGGCTGACGAATTCGACGGCCTGCTGAATATGGTTGATCGGATTCTCCATCATGTGCACGAAGTCCCCGTCCGCCAGCAGCGTCTGCCAAGTACGCCCGTAAGGCACCCCGGTAAGGCCGAGCGACGTGGTGAAGGCCGACAGCTCGGGCGGGACCGTCACCGCCATCTGCACGTCGTGACCACGGCGCACCAGCTCGCCGGCGACCGCAATGCACGGCTCGACGTCGCCGCGGCTGCCGTAGCCCGCCACCAGAAACTTCACCGTCAAAACCTAACTTGCGTGGCGCGAACTCGGGCGCCCGGCCTCGTCGCGGGCCCGGGCGGCTAAGCGCACACGTTGGTGTCAACCCGTTTCCGGTAGTGGAATGCCTTCGCTGGTCGAGAATTCGGCGTCGCTTTGCGTTGCGAGCCCCAGTGACACGAGCGACCGGGTGAACAGCGCGTCGGTCAGATAGGCCAGCGAAACCGCCCAGCGATTGACGCCGCGCGGAATCGCATACAGGTGGTACGCGCGGGTGACGAACTTGGCCGGAAAGCCCGACAGCTGAATTCCCAGCGGATTCGCCACCGCCTTATGGGGTCCGAGGTCGACGACCAGTCCCAGGTTGCGGTGCTTGTACTGCCGCCGCTTCCCGTGTCCGAGACTGGCGGCGACATTGTCGCCCAACACCCTTCCCTGCCGAATCGCGTGCTGAGCGGTGGGCGGGGTGATCTTGCCCGGCTGTGTCACGTCCGGTACCGCCGCGGCGTCGCCGGCGGCGAATACCTCGGGATGCCCGGGGACTTGGAAATCGGTCTGCACTTTCAACCGACCGCTTTCGGTGGGTAACCCCAAGGTCGCGATGAGCGGCGCGGCGGTCACCCCAGTCACCCACGCGACGGTGTGGGTGTCCACCCGTGAACCGTCGCTGAGTATCACGTGGTCGGGGTGAACCTCGTTGAGGGTCAGGCCCAGTCGGACGTCGACTTCGCGGCGTCGCAGTACCCGCATCGTGCGGGCGCCCAGCTTTTCACCGACTTCGGGCATCACCTGTTCGGCAAGGTCGAGCAGCAGGAATTTCACCTCGCCCGGGGGGAAGCTCATCTGCTTGGCCGCGGCGTCGGCCAGTGCGCGAAGCTGCATGACGAGTTCGGTGCCGGAGTACGACGCCCCGACCACAACGATCGTGCGTCGGGCCTGCGCCAGCCGGGCATCATCCTCCACGGTGGACAGCTCCAACTGCTCGAGCACCCGATCCCGAAGATAGAGGGCCTCGGCTGGGGACTTCAAACCCCTTGCGTAATCAGCTAATCCGGGTATATCGAAAAGGCGGGTGACCGATCCGGGCGTCAATACCAGCCGGTCCCAAGACAGCTCGCGAGTCCGCCTTTCGAGATCGGTGAATGTGAGTCGGCGTTGGCCGAGGTCGACGCTGTCGACCCGCCCGCGAATCTTCTGGACACCGTTGAGGGTTCCCGCGAGCGGGATCGTGACGAACCGCGCATCGACGACTCCACCGGCGACGTCCGGCAACAACGGCGTGTACAACATGTAGTCGACCGGTGAAATCATCGTGACGTCGATGTCGGATTTGCGTAGTCGACGGGCCAGTCGCCGCGCGCACTCGAATCCGGTGAATCCGCTGCCCACGATCACGACCGACGTCACCACGTCTATGTTGCCATCGCGCGGTGACCGTAAACAGGTCCGCGGCGCAACGCGTCGTTACGGGCTGATACCCGCGCCGTTTTCTCGACCCGCGATCCGGGTAGTTGATCTGCAGCATCAGGAAGTGGTGCGACAACAGAGGAGAAGAGCATGGGCGACACCGCGGGCGACCCCGTCGACCATCACCGGACCACACGGCCCTTGGCCGGCGAAACGATGAAGAACACGGCGAAGACGCCTGGCCCGGTTCTCGTTGCCGTGGCGGTGGTGGCGTTTGTGATCTGCCTGGCCAGCTTCGCCATCCGGCAGGTCGACGTGGGAGTCGGTGCCTCGATCGTCACCTTGCTCTCCGCCGGCGCTGCCCTGGCGTGGTTGGCCATGGAGGCCAGGCGCGTTCGCCACGTCCAGCGGGAATGGAACAACGCCCATCCCGGCGGCGCGAAATAGCCCCGGCCGCTTCGTCTTATCTCCTGGTATATGCGAGAGTCACTGCAGGGCGGCCAAGTTACAAACGGACCTGCGCACGTCGGACTTGATGATGCGGGCGACGAGTCGTCCCAGCGGCCCGTTGAGCAAACCGCCGTTGAGATCCGCGGTTAGATGAAAGGTCGATCCGGGGTGATTGTCGGTGACGCGCATGGCAACGATGATCCGAATCCCGCCGCGCCCCCGGCCGGCCAGTTCGATTGCCGTCGGCTCGTCGTACCGCGTGACTTCCCAGTGGATGACGTTGCGAAATCCCTTCACCTTGATCAGCGACGAGACGTGGGTCCCCTTCTCGATCGTCGAGGGGACCCGACTGCGCCAGCCGCCGAATATCGTCATCCAGTCGCCGAATCGGTCGAGGTCTGACGCCAGCTTCCAGGCGGATTGCGGCGACAGATCCGACGAGGTCGACACATCGACACGTGCCATGTCGTTTCACTCTTCCTGTAGTAGCCGCGATGGCCTTACATACCCGAGCATGCCCGCCTGATAAACCGGGCGCCCTGAAGGACGCCGAACGTCAAATACCTGTCCATGTTTGATCGAGTTGCTCGGCGACATCGATGACTTGCGCCGCCTGTGATTGCGGCGAATCGATTTCCTCGCTGACGTAGTGGGCGATGAAGCGCCGGATCTCCGCGTCGACACCGCCGATGATCCGCAGTATTTCGCCGCGGATGCTTTTGGACGACACGTGGACGGTGATGTCCGATGCTCGGGGTTTGTCGACGTCGACTATCAGTAGCAGTGGCTCGGCGGCGCGGGCCGTCGCGCTCAGCGCGATGTCGCCGTCAACCGTGAACCGCTGCTTGTCGATTCGCACGTCGACGAGCAGATCGATCAGCAGGGGGATGTGGATGTCGAACGTGATGCTGTCGGCGACGTTGCGGCTGACCTGCGGCTGCTTGATGCTGACGCTAGCGCTGACTTTGGCGATCTTGCCCGGGCCCTGAGCCATCGGAGGCATGTCGAACTGGTTGCCCGCGATCGCGGCGAACGCCGCGCCGACGCGTTCTTCGTTCACCGCCACTTCGAAGAAGCGCCGCCCAAAAGTCTCGTAGCTGACGTACTCGTAGCCCTGCATAACCAAATACCGTCTCACGTCGTGTTCCGGGACGGCCGCAGATCCGGTCGTGTCGGCTGGGCCGTTTGCCCGTAACCGGAAACGTACGATGCCGGCCGTCTGCGCGGTGCCGGTTGTGAGAGAATTCGCCTGTCGCACCGGCGCGATCCGGTACCGGCCATTCAAGTGCGTATGTGAACCGCACCACACACCCCATCCGCTCATTCGATATTCCTGGCCGTGGCCGGTCACGCTGGCAGATTCTGGAGGTGTCTGAGTCCGATGTGCGCCCATCAAGCCCCTGAGCCGCTGTCCCCCGGCTCGTCGATCGAATCCTGGCTCACCTGGGTCGGCGGCGGCGAGCGCCGCGAACTCCATGAGCGCCACGAGCGATCCGCCCATCTGGTCGCCGGTGTGATCGTGCTGCTCAACGCCGCATTGGCCTGGTTGGTGACGACCCTTGCCGTCACCGAAGCGGTGCGCCTGCCGGCGCTGGCCGTCGTGCCGTTCACCTTGGTGTTCGCCCTGCTGGTGGGGTCGATGACGAGGGCGATCGCGACGGGGCCGACGCGCGGCGGCGCGGGACGCCTGGTGGCGGCGGTGGCCGTGGGCCTCGTGTTGGGCGGGGTTGTCGGCGAATTCGGCGCACTCGCGTTGTTCTCCGGCTCCATCGACCATCGGCTTCAGGAGCAAACCGCCCGCAACGCGGTTTCGGCGCCGGCCGTCGTGCAGGCGTCGAGCAGCCTGCAGCGCACGCGCGACGCGCGTGTCGCGCTCGACCGCACCGTCGACACGGCGCGGGCCCATCGGGACGAAGCCCTGGTTGTCGCGCGCTGCGAATACCACCCCACCCCGGCTTGCCCGCAGACCCGCATCACCGGAGTGGCCGGCTCTGGACCCGAAACACGAACGGCCAATGAGCTTCTCGCAGACTCCCGGCAAGAACTGAACGCCGCGGTCGCCGCTCGCGACCGCGAGGCACCCACGCTGGACGCCCAAATCGCCAGCGAAGAACGAGAACTCGCAGACGCGCGGCAATCCGCGACGACCAACACGGATCGTGGCTTGGGCACGCGGTGGGTTGCCATGCAGGAGCTGACGTCGGCGAACACCGGCGCATTGATACTGCGCCTGATCACAATTGGGTTCTTCATGGTGCTGACGCTGCTGCCGTTGATACTGCGACTCTGGCGCGGTGAAACGACCCAGGATCGTCACGCGCTCGCCCGCGCCGAAGTCGAACGCGCCGAACTGGAGGCCGAGACGGCGATCGCCGTGAAGCGCGCCGAAGTGCGCGCGGCCGCCGAAACCATCTGGGCCGAACAGCAACTCGCGCAGGCTCGGCTTGCCGTCGAGGCGCAGACGGAGATTGACCGCGCGCAGCTCCAACGGAAAGTCAGGGCCGCGGTTGAGGACAACACATACGTCGCGGAACCGGTAGCGGAAGACATCTACCTGCCGATCGCCGCCGAGGCGGAGGCCGCGAGCCTCGCCGCCGCGGAATCAGTCGATGTGATCGAGACACCGAATCTGCCGGCCGCGGTTGAGGAGCACGATGTGCCTGCCGCACAGACGATTCCCACTCTTCCCGATGTCACCAGAGCGGCTGCTCGCTGGATTCGTCCGTTGGTGCCCGGGTTCGTCGCCCGTGCGATCGACACGTCGACCCATCCGTTGCGCACCGCGCGTCAGGTGATCGAGGAGGTTGAGGAAATCACGTTCGCGCTCAAGCGCACTCGCAAGCTCACCATCGACACCGAGGAAAGCGGCAGTGCGGTTGCAACCGGCGGAGCGCCTTCACAGGATCGCGATTCGGTCGTGGACCGTGTTGCGGGCCAAACGCTCTCGCCACGTCGCTTGTCCGCTGCGCATGCAGAGGACCTGTCTTTGACCCCGGGCCGCCGTGGTTCGCGGCGCGAACTGACCGAGCGCGAGGGGCCAGATCAGTTGCGTGCAGCCGAGGGCCCGAGGCAGTTGCCACCTGCCGAATAGTCGGCGCGACACCTCTTTTGACGCTCGCGCAAGCGCGCTGTACGAACCTGTTGTGATGCAATATCGCTCACAGTGAAAGATAACTCTTTGCTATCGCGGCTTTTTGCCTTAAAGTTGCTGCATCTGGGGCCTTGCACAGCAAGAACACAGCGAAAAACCATGAAAAGTGAAGAACCAGTTACTCTTCGACATACGTTGAATTGAGCGCTTCGCTTACCTGATCTACCAGGACTTTTCGCGACGACATGTAACGTAAGTCACGGCGCTGTAGCAAAAGTGGTGGCGCGCACAAATTTTGGCCGGTTATTGATCTTGTTAGTACTGTCCCGGCCCATGTTTGTTTTAGCATCGCTCATGGGCCTGCTTGACCAAATGGCAGGCACTCCGTATAGCCACGGGTATTCGCCCGCCGGGACCGACTGTTCCGGTTTGGCTTCGTTGGTATCGAACGTCGCCACCGACCGGCCGGCGTGGTCCGAGAGGTTCAACACCGGCAACGAAGAGTCCGCCTTGTTGGCGCGCGGCTTCAAGTACGGCACCGCTCCCGGTGCTCTGGTGATCGGCTGGAATGGCGGTCACACCGCAGTGACGTTGCCCGATGGCACTCCGGTGTCCAGCGGTGAAGGCGGCGGCGTGCGTATCGGTGGCGGCGGCGCCTACCAGCGCCAGTTCACCCATCACATGTATCTCCCGGTGGACGGCGCGGCACCCGAGGATGCCCCGGCGCCGGGACCGTTCCTTGTGAACATGGTGGCGCCCGCGCCGGATGCCCCTCCGCCTCCCGCGCCGGACGCTCCTCCGCCTCCCGCGCCGGACGCTCCCCCGCCTCCTGCGCCGGACGCTCCCCCGCCTCCTGCGCCGGACGCTCCCCCGCCTCCTGCGCCGGACGCTCCTCCGTCACCGGAAGCCGGCTAGCTAATCCCGTTTGGCCGTCAGCCCAAAAACCGCTCGTGATAGCGAGCGAATCGGGCGGGTAGGTCGTGCTCGTCGAGCCCGAACATCTCGGCCGAAGTCGCAATCCGGCCCAGCCGCCCGCGCTGGTGGCCCTGAAGATAATCGACCATCGCCGTGCGAGCCGCGTTCGTCAGTGGCTCGCCGGCGAGGTCGTAAACGCCTTCGGCGACGGCGAGTTCGTCGGCCATGAAGTCGTCGAAGCGGACATCGACCGACCGCTCTTGCGGGATGACGTCCCGATCGCGAACCAGCGCATCCAACATCAGCTGCAGGCGGTCGGCCCACGACGAGGCGATTCGGTGCACCGGCACCGGCGACCGATGCATGCGCGCGCTGTAAGTGATCATCGCGAGCATCGACAACACCACCGGCACCGGGTCGCGGTGGGTGCACACCACGACCACCCCGGGGAACACGGCGTCGAGCACCGGCAGCTGTTCGAGATGCTGCGGCGACTTCAGCAGCCAGCGCCGGCCACCCCGCAGGAACTGCAGCGCCTTCAGCTGCAGCCTCAGGTGCTCATACGACGACGTCTGGTCGTGCGCTAAGTAGTAGTCGCGCCATCGCGGGATGTCGGCGAGCGTCTCGAACAGCATCGTGGAGAAATCGTTGGCCAGCAGCTGGATCTCTTCGTGGACGTGCTCGGTGGTCATCTCGTGCATGAGCGCGAAGTAGGGCATTGCCGCGTTCATGAAATCCACGGCGGCGTCCATCCGCGTCTTGCGCGGATCGGGCTCGACGCCGACCTCGGCCGGCAGCGGGTAGGGCTCGACGCTTTCCCAGTACGGCATCGTGCGAAAGGTCGGGCCCGCCGCCAGCAGATTGTGCAGATGGGTGGTACCGGTCCGCGGCAGGCCCGCGATGACCACCGGCGGCAACAGCTCGATGTCGCGGATTTCGGGGTGCCGCGCGAGCAGGTCGTTGAGCAATAGCCGGTTCTTGAGCGACTGCACCAGCTGCGCGTGAAAGTTGACGATTCCCGGCCCGTGCAAGCCGTCGATCTCGTTCAGCGCGGCGAGGTAGACATCGAGGCGCTCCCGATAGTCGCCAGGCCCGAAGTCGGTTAGTCCGGTCTCAGCCGTGGCCTTCGCGTGCAGCGCTGCGGCGTCCAGCGGGCATTCCGGCGCCAAGGAGGCCATCAGGTCGCGGATCTGCTCGATTTCCGGGCTGAACCGCGGCTCGGCGAGATCGTCGAGGTGCACGAGGTCTGAGGGGGCATCGGTCACGGCGACTTATGTTACTCTGAGTTCCGTAATGACGACAGAGCTTGGCCGCCCCCGCGATAAGCGCATCGACAGCGCGGTGTTGCGCGCGGCCGTCGAGCTGCTGGCCGAGACCGGCTACGCCGAGCTGTCTGTCGACGCGATCGCCCGGCGGGCCGGTACCAGCAAGCCCGCGATCTACCGGCGCTGGCCCAGCAAGGCACACCTCGTTCACGAGGCGGTGTTCCCGATCAGCGAGGCGACCACGCTCCCGGACACCGGATCGCTGAGCGGTGACGTGCGTGAAATGGTCAGCCGGACCGCGGCCGTGTTGACCAGCCCGGCCGCCAGGGCCGCGCTGCCCGGCCTCGTCGGTGAGATGGCCGCCGACCTCACGCTGCACGCGGCACTGCTGGAGCGCTTCGGCGACATCCTGTCGCGCGGCCTGACGGATCGTCTTGCGGACGCCGTGACGCGCGGCGAGGTGCGGGCCGACATCACCGCGGCCGAGCTGGTCGAGGTCGTCGCCGGCACCACGTTCCTGGCGCTGCTCACCCGAGGGGACGCGCTCGACGATCGCTGGGTGGACCGCACGGCGGCCCTCATAACGCGAGGAATCAGCGGATGACTCAGCCGACGACGATGCAGAGCGAAGCGATGAGGAGGAGCGGTGCTAATGACTGAGTCGACGCATGAATCGACCGCCGCGTGGCGCGAGTTACTCGACACCTTGAGCGGGCTGGACCGGACATTCCTGGATGGCGAGCGCGCCGTCAGCGACGACCGCCACATCGCCGACGGCTACCGGATGCTGGCGACCACGCTGGGCGTCGCCTTCGACACATATCTATTCACCGAGCCAAGCCGGCCGGTGTTCGTGGAAGTGAATACGCCGTTCCGGCGCGACCGCCGCTGGGGCGGCGACAACACCGATGCCTACTACTTAATGTGTCCGGTCGATGCCCACCGTCGCTATCGGATCAGCGGCAACCGCGGCGACAGCGTCTACTTCTCGCTGACCGCCTACAACGAGCCGTCACCGGGCGCGTGGTCGGACCGGATCGTGGCAATCGTCCGTGACGACGACCTCAACATCGACACCGACGGCAACTTCTCCTTCGAGTTGGGGCCAACGCCGGACGCCGCGGTGCTGATGACCCGCGACTACCAGGCCGACCCGCTGACCGGTCGCCCGGTCAGCTGGCGGATCGAAGCGCTCGATGAGCCGGAACCCATCCGGCACGGGGATGCCGAAACGGCCGCCCGGCTGCGGGCCAGCGCCGCCTGGATGCGCACGATGTTCGCGATCGTCCCGCTCGCCGTCGGAGCGCGAGTCGACGACGCGCATGGGTTGGGCCACGAGATCGCCCATGCGGCAAATCAATTCGCCGACCCGTACCAGGTGCCGGACGCCAATTTCGGGTGGTCGGCCCGCGACGCCTGCTATGCGTACGGCAGCTTCGTGCTCGGCGACGATGAAGCGCTCGTCATCACCCACCGGCCGCCGCCGTGCAGGTTCTGGAACCTAGTGGTATGGAACCAGTTCATGGCCACGCATGGCGTCACTGATGCGCGCAGCTCGGTCAACGGTCGTAGCGCGGTGCTCAACGCGGACGGCTCGGTGACGATCGTCATCTCACGCGGGATGACGGTGCACCCCAATTCCCTGACTACGCTTGACTATCCCCGCGGCAATCTGGCCTTCCGGTGGTTTCTCGCCGACGAGGTCCCGGCCCGTCCAGAGGTCCGGCTGGTGAATGTGGCCGACGCGCCGACAAGCGTCGACGTATTGAGATGAATCACACTGCCGCACTGACCAACCAATCGCCGCTGCTACGAAACCTGACGGTTACAGCCGCCGGACGGGCACTCAGCGTTTGCGCATAAATTTCTTAGTTTGGACAAGCATTTGTATGGGAATGTTTTGCTTCATGATTGCGCGTCACGTGATTCCCCTCCTTGGTGCGGCGGCGGCGACGACATGGGGGCTCAGTGCCTCCGTTTTCCCCGCCGCTGCTGATCCGCCACCGTCGGCCCGACAATGCCCCGATACCGAGGTCGTTTTCGCCCGGGGTACCGGCGAAGATCCGGGCGTCGGCCCGACGGGCCAGGCGTTCGTCGATTCCCTCCGAGCCCGCCTGCCCGGAAAGTCGTTGGGCGTGTACGCGGTCAACTACCCGGCCAGCGACCAGTGGTCGACCGGGCTTGACGGGATTAGGGATGCCGGCAGCCACGTCGTGTCGATGGCAGGCAGTTGCCCCAACACCAAGATGGTGCTCGGCGGCTACTCGCAGGGCGCGGCCGTGATGGGCTTCGTCACCTCACCTGCCGTCCCGGATTCGATCCCCGACGACGTCGATCGAGCGACCCTGCCGAAGCCGCTGGATCCCGCCGTTGCCAGCCACGTCGCCGCGGTGGTGCTGTTCGGGTCGCCGAATGTGCGGGCGATGGACTTTCTGGGCCAGCCGCAGGTCGTGATCGGCCCGCTGTATCAGGCGAAGACGATCAAGGTGTGCGCGGTGGAGGACCCGGTCTGCTCGGACGGGATGAACTTCGCTGCGCACAACACCTACGCCGACGACGGCGACGTGATTGCCCAGGGCGCCGACTTCGCAGCAAGCCATGTACTGGGAACTGGCACACAGGCCCCGGCGCCGGCCCAGCACGGCGGCTTCGGCGACTGACCTAGTCGCCGCCACCAAACGCGGCCTGGTCCAACGACTCGTCGCGCCGAAATTCGCCGTGGGCTAGCGTCTAGAGCGGTCTGTGCGCTCGCATCCGGAGACGGAGGACACTCATGGCGATTCGGGTCGCTCACGTCGGCACTGGAAACGTCGGTCGGTTGGCGTTGAACGAGCTGGTCACCAACCCCCAGTTCGAGCTGACCGGGTTGTGCGTCTCGTCGCCGGAGAAAGTCGGCAAGGACGCCGGCGCGCTTGCGGGAGCTGATGTCGTGACCGGCATCGCGGCCGTGAACGACCTCGACGCGGTGCTGGCCACCGGGCCGGACTGCGTCGTGTACTGCGCGATGGGCGACACCCGGCTGCCCGACGCGATGCAGGACGTCATGCGCATCCTCGCCGCGGGCATCAACGTCGTCGGGTCGTCACCGGGAATGTTGCAGTATCCGTGGGGCGTCATGCCCGACAAGTACATTGCCCGCGTCGAAGACGCTGCGCGGCAGGGTAATTCGAGCATTTTCATCAACGGCGTCGACCCCGGATTCATCAACGACCTGATTCCGTTCGCGCTCGCCGGAACCTGTCAGCGCATCGAGCAGGTGCGTTGCATGGAGATCGCCGACTACGCGACGTACGACGGCGCCGAGGTCATGCACTACATGGGATTCGGCAGGCCCCTCGACGACACGCCAATGCTGCTGCTACCCGGCGTGCTCAGCATCGCCTGGGGCTCGGCGATCCGTCAGTTGGCCGTGGGCCTGGGCATCGAACTGGACGAGATCACCGAGTCCTACCAGCGCGAGCCGGCCCCGGAAGATTTCGACATCGCGGTAGGGCGCGTCGCGAAGGGCACCATGGCCGCGCTGCAGTTCGAGATCATCGGTATGTCGAACGGGCGTCCGGCCATCGTCGTCGAGCACATCACCCGGTTGCGGCCGGACTTGCGACCCGACTGGGCGCAGCCCGCCGCCGGCGGTGGCTCGTATCGCGTCGAGATCACGGGGGAACCGTCCTATGCCGTGGACATCGTGCCGACGAGTCTGAGAGGTGATCACAACCACGCCGCGATCGCCGGCGCGGCGGGGCGCATCGTCAACGCCATCCCGGCGGTGGTCGCGGCCCCGCCCGGGATCAGGACCACGCTCGACCTGCCACTGATCACCGGAAGCGGGCTGTACGCCCCGGCGGGAGTCGCAGCGGTCTGATATGAACCCTGAAACGTCCTCGCCCACTGTGGTTCTCGTGCACGGAGCCTGGGCCGATGGATCGAGCTGGAGTCGAGTCATCAGCGGTCTGGCGCGGGCCGGGATTTCCGTGATCGCCGCGCCCATCCCGCTCACCTCGTTGGCCGACGACGTCGATGCGCTCGACCGCACCATCGACAGGACAACCGGGCCGGTCGTCGTCGTGGGCCACGCGTATGCAGGCGGCGTCATCGGCGCGACGAAACATCCACGCGTGCAATCGTTGGTCTACGTCGCGGCCTTGGCCCCCGACGAGGGCGAGACCGTCGCCGAGGTCTTCTACCGCGACCCGTCACACCCCGATGCGCCCGAACTGAAGCCCGATGACCACGGCTGGATCTGGTTGCCGGTCAACGCGTTTCCCCAGGCATTCGCGCAGCACGGCACCGCCGAGGACCACACCGTGCTGGCGGCGGTGCAGCGGCCGATCGCCGTGCAAAGCATTCAGCAGCCGGTACCGCGGCCCGGTTGGAAAGACCGTCCGTCCTGGTACCTGGTTGCCGAAGAAGACCGAATGATCAACCCCATCACCCAGAGGTTCATGGCCGACCGCATGCATGCGACCGTTCACAGCCACGACGCCGACCACGCTCCGCTGATCACGCAGCCCGACGTGGTGATCGATATCATCGTCGAAGCGGTAAACAGCGGTCACTGACCGCAGCGACAGTCGGCAAGCGGCGGATTTTGCCGTGGGTTACCGTTTTCGTTACCTCGGTGTAGAGGAGAACGGTGCCATGAGGGTGCCCCTGACGGTGATGACCAGTGTCGTCGCGATGACGACGCTGGTGTCGGCGGTCGGCTGTAGTAGCCACTCGAATTCGCCGGCGCCGACATCCGGGTCCACCACCCCGACGCACGCCGCGATCAGCGACTACACCACGTTGCTGATCAAGGCCAGCGACATCAAGGCACCCGACGCCTTCACCGCCGGTCCGGCCACGAAGGACCCGAACGGCCAGACCGGGGCAACGGTCACCTTCAGCGACCAAGACCACAGTCACTCGATCATCGACACCATTCGTATCCTGCTGAATCCCGAGGCCGCTGCGAATGAGCTGGATTCGGCGAAGGGGATTCAGCGCGATTCCCTGCTGAGCAAAGCCATGTCCATCGACGTTGGGGTTGACGGGGCGACGATTTCGGGATTGTCGGAAGATCACTCCAAGGGCATAACGATGCTGCTCTTCACCGAGGGCAAAGCGCTGGTCACCCTCGAGTTCGACGGCCCGTCCTTTGCGCTGGCACCCCACGACTTCGTCACCGAGGTCGGCCAAAAACAGGACGAGTTGATCAAGAAGGCGCTCGGCTAGCCGAACGGTCGCGCCGTCACCGGATTTCGTCGGCCCGGGCGAGCATCGCCCGCGCGCTCGTGACGCACGGCTGTAACCGGTCATAGGCGCTCTCGCCGGCCTCGGCGCGGGACCGCATCGGCAATTCCAGCCCGACGACGCGATCGTCCGGTAGCGCCGCGAGCATGTCGACAAGCGGCAGCTCCCCTTCGCCGGGCGGCATCCGCTCGAACATGGCCTCCTCGGCGTAGTGGTAGGCCTTGGTGGATCGCAGCGTGGTGTCGCACAGCTGCACGTAACCGACCCGGTGTGGCGGCAGCGCTCGAAGGTCATCCGCGGTGGCGCCGAAGCGGGCCACATGCATGGTGTCGATCAGCAAGCTGATCTCGTCGCGGCCGACGTGTTCGACGGCGGCCAGCGCGGTGGGAAGGTCCGCGATACTAAGTCCGACAACGGGTTCCAGACAGGTTGCGATACCTCGCTCGGCGGCCAAGCCGGTGAGCGAGGCAAGTTGGTCGAAGGTGCGGGCCCGGTCCGGCTCCAAGCTGACCGTGTTGAGGCGCGGTACCCGTAATTCGGCCATCACGTCCAGATCGGTGGCATACGTGCGGACGTCGACGCCCGGTGCGATCAGCAGGCCCTCGCCCAGCGAGATCGACACCCCGCGGTCGTCCAGCACTGCCAGTAGCTCGCGGCGCAGCGCCGCATCGTCCCGCAGCGAAAATGGCTGGTATCCCAGCGATTTCAAGGGGGCGAATCCGACCATGCCGACGGTGATGTAGCGGCAGCCCAAATCGGCGGTGAGGTTGACGTATTCGATTGGCGGCATGCCGAAGACGCTGAGCATCTCAATGCCAAGGCGGTTCATCTCGGCCGCTCCGCTCAGCCGCCGACCATCGCGAGGCCGCCGTCCACGGGGATCAGCTGGCCGGTGATGAACCCGGCCCCGTCTCCGGCCAGAAATACCAACAGCGGCCCCAGGTCGGCGACGGGATCGCCGAGCTTGCCGCCCAGCGGAATGGACAGCTTCATCTGTTGGTCGATGAACGCCGCGGCATCCGGGCCCAGGAAGTTGCGCAGCCGGTCGGCGCCTGCCGTTTGCACCGCCGGTGCCAGTGCGTTGACGGTCACCCGTTCGGCGCCCCACGCCTTGGCCGCCGAACGGGTCCACGCCTGAACGGCTCCCTTGGTGGCGGCGTAGACCGCGGCGATGGGACTACCCATGACCGCCTCGGCGGACCCGAAATTGATGATGCGTCCACCGCTCCCGCGCATCAGCGCGTACGCGGCTTGGTTCGTGAGAATCGTTGCCTTGATGTTGGTTTCCAGCAGGAAGTCGATCTCGTCGCTGGTGATCTGTCCAGGCACCCCGGACTGCCATAAGCCGGCGGCGTTCACCAGCACGTCCAGGCCGCCGAGGTCGTCAACCGCGCCGGCGAAGGCGGCAGTGACCGCGTCCGCGTCTCGGACATCGCATCGCAGCCAGGTCACTGTCGGCAAGTCATCGTCGGGATCAGTCCGGTGATACGTCGCGGCCACTCGCGCCCCCGCACCGTGCAGGACTCGCACCGCCGCGGCGCCGATCCCGCTGGCACCGCCGGTGACCAGAATGCGCCGACCAGCCAACGATGCATGCGGTGCCGTCATGGCCGCGGAGTTTATCGGTCTGTCGCCGCCGTCGGGCGCTAATACAGCGTGACCGGGTCACCGGTACGGATCGTTCCTTCCGCCAGGACTTCCAGGTACACCCCGGCGCAGGGCAGATTTCCCTCTGCAGGCACTCGGTTTTCGGCCACCAGCGTCCGCAGCGCATGTTGGGCACGCGGCAGCGGGCCGTGCTCGAGCGTCGGCACCACGCATCGCGTCGTAGCCTTGAGTGCGCGCAATCGCGCCTCACCCACGGCCAAATCCCTACCTACCCAATCGTTTTCCGCATAGGGCGGATAACCGGACGGCGTTTCGATCACCACGTTCGGCCGGTAACGGAGAGCCTCCGCGCCGACCTGCTCCACGGTCGCCGTCGTGATCGCGTGCAACGGGGCAAGGTCGGTGAACGAATCGCCCGGGGTCGCCTGGGCAATCTCGATCACGGGCGCCTCGAAGTCCGCGTCCACACCCAGTTCGAGCACCTTCTCGGGGTCGGGGCGCTCCAGGGTGGCTCCCTGGGGCCGCTGGCTCACCAGGTGGACTGATCGCTCCAGCAACCGCGAAAGCACGTCGTCGATGCCCGGCTCGCCGGCGGCCACGCTCGTCCCGTCGGGCAGCTGGATGCGCACCCGCCCGGTGTCGCCGCTGGCCTGGCATTGCAGGAGGCGACGCCACAATCGCGGCTGCTTGGCGCTGGCCACTCGGCCGGTCTCGTCGTCCAGCAGCGCCAGCCGCCGGTCGCCGTCGGCCCCTCGTTCGTCGACAAACAGCGTGGTCACGACCTCACCGAGCATCGACTTCACCGGATACCGGTGCAAGCTCCGCACGCGCATGGTCACGCTTGCCAGTATGCGTTCGCACGGAGGCGGCCCATCGAGTGCCTGCGCGGTACCGTGTCGTTGCGCAATCCCGACACAACACCCCCCGCTGTCCAGTCGTTGCCGCGAGTAGGCGATGACGCGATCCGCCATGTCCGTCCGCGCCCGGATGGTCGGGGCGGCTTTCGGCATATGCGTCATCGCGGCGGTCGCCGTCGCTGATGCCGGGGTCCGGCCGGGCAACACCGCGGCGCTGACCAACGACTTCCAGCAGTTGCAAAGCAGCGTGCAGGCCGAAATCGGAATCGCTGTGACGCCCGTCGGCGGATCGGGACCGACGATCAGTCTCGGTCAGTGGCATAGCGGACCGGCCTGGTCGACGATCAAGGTGCCGCTGGTGATGGCTGCGTTGCGTGAAGAGCATCCGCCACCCGACGTGACCGGGCAAATGGTCGCGGCGATAACGCAATCCGACAATGCCGCCGCGGACGCCATCTGGGCCGGCTTGGGAGATCCGGTGACCGCCGCCAAGAAGGTCGACGCGGTGTTGGCCGAAACAGGCGATCACACTCAAGTTCAGTCGACAAAGCTGCAGCCGCAATACAGCGCGTACGGACAGACAAACTGGGCCCTGACGGCACAGGTGCGCTTCCTGTCGGCGGCCGCTTGCGATGGCCGTAACACAGCTGTCCTAGACCTGATGGGCGAGATCGAAAAAAGCCAACGGTGGGGATTGGGCACCGTTACCGGCACGCGGTTCAAGGGAGGCTGGGGGCCGTCTCCAGCGCTGAGATATCTGGTGCGGCAGATGGGGGTGATCACCACCCTGAGAGGCGACAGCGTCGTCGCGGTGGCGGCGGAGCCGCACTCGGGCTCATTCAGCGACGGCGTGACGGTGCTTGACCAAGTCGCGGCCTGGTTGTCGGACCACATTGTGATGCTGCCCAGCGGCCGTTGCCGTTGAATGGTTTCGGCGAAATGGATATCTCAGCCAGCCGCCGCCGCAATACTTCACAGATATGTCCAGACCGGACGACCCAGACACGAGCCCGCATCCGCGTCCGTGGTGGAAGGACCCGCGCTACGCGGGGATCGCGGCCGCGCTTGTCGTCGTGATCGGGGTGGGCGGCTATTTCGGCATCAACACCCAACGCCCGCACGCCGCACAGCCGACAAGTCGACCGCGTCCGCTTGTCCACGTCGACGGTCTGCCGCCGGGCGCAACGCGCTGCGATCGCGTCTATAAAAGTTTGTTAGTTCCATTCAACTCCAGCGCTCCGGGTACCCCGGTGACCACTTGCGGATTCGCCGAGCAGGTGCGTGTGGAGTATGCCAAGCACAGCTCGACACAGTCGGGGGTCGTGTCGCTGAAAGTTGTCAGCCCGACGACCGAATTGCAGTACGACGTCACGTGTCTCGCGAACGGCGTTTACGCCACGTGTAGCGGCGGGGCGGCGGCGGTGATCTATCTGTACAACCGAACAGCGCCCTAGAGTTACACGGTCAGCCCACCTTCGGCGACGGAGTCGGTGGCAACCCGGGGCAGAGGTGTGGATCCGGGCGAATACTCTTCGACACCCATAATTTCCAATTGTCCTCGCTCATGGTCGTGGTCAATTTGTCGCACAGCGCGTCCGCAGCGGATTTTGACGGCGGGTTTGGCCGAATGCGTACGGTTCCGTCCACGCTGCCGGAAACGATAAGGCGCCCTTGGATGCTCACCGCGACACTTACCACCTGTGCTTGGTGCCCGAGGAACGTGAACTGATCTTGACGCGTCGCGTTCCAGAGTTCGACGGCATACGGGGAGAAGCTCCCTGCGACGACCCGCTCCCCGGCCCCGTCGCCCTCATCGGAGCTGAACCCCGTGCCCATGACACCGAGATCCACACTCGTAGGGTCACCGAATGGCACACCCGTTGCGGAGTTCCAGCGCTGCAGCACGCCCACCGACATGCTGTCGGTGGGCCAGTCGGCGCTGGCAGAAGCGACCCGATCGCCGTCGGGGCTGAAGGCAACGCCTAGGACTGCCGCGGGATAGTCCTTGGCGAGAGATATCCTGTCGCGGAACGATTTTGGCAGCTTGTCGGCAACGTCGGCGTGCCATAACTCGCGCCCGGACAGGTCCCAGACCCGCAGAATCCCGGCCATGCCGCCGGATACCACCCGATCGCCGTTTCCGTTGAACGCAATATCGGAAACGATCGCGCGGTCGTTATTCGGTAGCTTGGTTGTGCGTCCAGAAGGTAGCTCCCACAGCGTGATTTGCCCGTCGAGGCCGGCCGAGGCCATGCGGCCGCCGGTGTGATCGAGGGCCAGGGCCGAGATCGGCCCTCCCGCGTCGAACGGTGTGACGTCGTCATCGGCAGTCCGCCATATCCGGATCTTTCCGTCGGCAGTGCCGGAGGCAATGAGGTCGCCCGCCTCGTTCATGGCGACACGGGTGACCGAAGCCGCGCCGGTTACGCCGGGCATTTGCTTGTCCTGCGTTCCGGTGGTCGAATCCCACAGGATCACGTTGCCGTCGACGCCCCCGGATACCACGTGCCGGCCGTCGGCACTGATAGCCACGCCCGTCACCGCACCCTTGTGACCGATCAACGGGGCTGACGTCGGCTGGCCGATTTCACCATTCCATAACCGCAATGACTGATCGTTTCCGCCGCTGACGATCTCGTCGCTGTCGCCGTTGGTGACGAACACAACACCCAGTACCAGACCCTGATGCCCGACCATCGGGTCGCCGATCCGTTTGGCCTGCGCCACATCCCACAGCTGAATGGTCCGGTCATTGCTGCCCGTCACCAGGCGGGCGCCACGAGCATCGAACGCCACGCTGGTGACGGCCGCGGTGTGCCCGCTCCCGGTAGGGGTCGTGAAATCCGGCAATGGGTCCAGGGTGTCGGCCTTCCAAAGCCGGATCCGCTTGTCGACTCCGCCGGATGCGATCAGGGCACCGTTCGGGCTGAACGCGATGCTCATCACGCCACCCGGGTGTGCGTCTGGTCGTGATCGGTGCGGTGGCACCCTCCCGCCTTCAGGCGGTATCTGATTAATGGTCCAGAACATGATCGCGTCACCGGCCCCGCCGGCAGCCAGCGTGTCTCCTGCGGGGTTGAACGTCACGGTGAAAACTTCTCTGTCGGTTTGGATGTCACGTTTGTCTGTGCCGTTCAGGTCGGATACCTCGACGATGCCATCGGCACCGGCTGATGCGACGTGGCTGGCGTCTCTTGCGAGCGCGACTCCGATCACCCGACCCTGATGCGAACCGACAGGCTTTGGCGCGGGACGCGGGTCGGAGAGGTTCCATACCTGGACGGCTCCGTCGTCGGTTCCGGTCGCGACGTTACGCCCGTCGGCGCTGATCGCGAGGCTGGTGATCTTTTCACCCTTGTCTTCCTGCAACAGCTGGCAACTTCGGGTGCAGCCAACCCGATCGATCGATGCCTGGCCCGACCGCAGCGCGTCGTCGCTGGCGCGCAAGTTGTTCAGCCAGTTCGGCGAGCTGGTGTCCCACACCCGCAGGCGATCTCCGTCGGTAACCGCAAGGCGATGACCCTCGGCGGCATATGCCACACCGATGGCCTGGTTCGCCTGAGTCAATATCAGGTCAGTACTGGCGCGCAGGCTCAGCGCCTCCAACAACGGCACCTCGTTGGGCGCGGTCGCAAGTTTGTTGGCGGCCAACAGCTCCTGAAAGGCTCGTGCGTCATCGCCTCGATTGCTTGTTCCCGCCAAGATCGCCAATGCTCCGGAAGTCAGCTTCTCAGCAGTCGCCTCCCGTGCGTGCTGCCGCGCCATGTCGCGCTGGCCCCGCGCATAGATCAGAAAACCGACCGCAACGATCGCGGCGACGATTGTCAGCGCGAGCAGCGACGCCAGGCGTGCCGTGTTTTTCCGTTGCTGATCTGAGACTTGTTGGCGAGAGGCCAGCAGGAATTCTTTTGTGGGAAGGAGTTTTCGCCCGTACGTCGTTGTGGCCGCCAGTTCTTCACTGCGTTTCAGCCGTCCGCCGCTGTAGAGGTACATGGGGTCGTGATCGTTGGCCCGCCAGCGTTCAGCCTCGCGCAGCAGGTCGTCTGCCGCTTTGAGATTGTCCGCCTCATCTTCGAGCCACCCGCTGAGTTCGTGCCATTGTCGCAGGAAGCTCTCTAGCGCGATCTCGACAACATCGTGGCCTTCGCCCTCGCCCTCACGCCATGTCCGGTCGTCTCTGATGAGAATCCTTTTATCGACGAATCTTTCGACTAAGTCCCGGCTGGACTCCGGCAGGTCGGTCCATAGCGCGATGCGGCGCATGGGTTCGTTCTTGTCGGTCATGGTGGCCAGCCATGGAATAAACGCTTCTTTCAGCTTGGCCAATTCGGTTGTCCGGATGGCAGGGTCGGTCGCCAGGATGTCATTGACCTCGCTCTCGACGACACCACCGATGCTTCCAATGTCCTCGTACTGCTCGATGGTCAGTTCGCCGGCAACGCTGTAATCCCGGTATAGCCGGCCTAGGGTGCCGGACAACAGCGGCAGGGCGTCACCGCCCTCGGGCGTGTCCTTTGCTGTCGCGTCGTCGAGCAATAGATCGACGAGCTCGGGTTGGATCGTCAAGGGCCGTCCACCCTCGGTCGCACGCTTTGCCGGTGCCTCGATGATCTGACGAAATCGCGAGGGCCGCATCGGCTTCAAATCGTTGAACAGTTCGGTGTGGACAGCGGAAAGCTCTTCGGCCGTCTGCATCGCGGCGTAGCGGTCGGTGCGGATGGTCGCCGCGATAATCATTCGCAGCTCGGGGCCGTCGTCCGATGGTGTGAGCAGATCGCGGATCAGCCCGAGCATCTCAAGCGCCTCTTGGCCTCCTTCGGCGGAGAACAGCTCCTCGGCTTGATCGAGCGGCAGCACCAAAGTCGGTGATGCGTCGGGGTCTTCGCCGTCTTCGGTGCTTAGCAGTTGGCATTCGATCAAGAGCCGCCGAACCTCGTTGGGATCGTGGACGAGCTTTCTTCTGATGTCGCCGAGGGGCGGGGAGTTGATCCCGAGTCGCTTGCGAAGCTCGAATACGGAGTTAGCGAATCCCACATCCCCACTGAGAGCTTCGCGCCGACCCGGTCGCATGATGTCGAGGACGATAAATCGATCACGCCGCAAGCCCAAACGTGGCAGAACACCCGCTCGTAGGAATGACGACTTTCCCGTGCCTGACGGCCCGAGGATCACAAAGAGGCCGCTGCGGTTGTCTGCATGCATCGCGTCGAGTTTGGTTAGGGCGCCGACGAGTTCGCCGTCGCGCCCGAAATACACCGCGGCGTCTTTGGACTCGTACGGAAACCATCCGCGGTAGGGCTCCCGGTCGGGTTCGTCGGCAGGTGGCCAGGGGAATGAGTCCGCACTCAGGTCGGGCGACCGCACGTCGCTCAGCAGTCGTTCGAGCCCCTCGGTGGAGAACACCACGGATGGCTGTCCGTCGTCGAGGTCGATATCGGTTGTGGGTTGGCCGTCCGCGACGAACAGGTCCCAGCGCTGAAACGTGGCGATCTCGGAGTTGAGGCCGGCATTCGGGTCGAGGCGGGCGCAGAATATGGTCTTGCCGTCGCCGTCCGCGCTGACGAATTCGGCGTGACACTCTTTTGATTCTTCCCAGTCCTTTGAAATCAGGCAGAGCAGTGCCTGACAACTGGCGAGGTTGCGCCGCAACGTTGCTCGCCATTTTTCCCCGCCGCGCATTCCGGATTTGCGGCTGCTGTCCAGAAATATCTCGTCTTCCAGCGACTGGTCCTGGGCAGCCAGCCACTTCTTGAGTGCGGTTGCCTCTCTGTTATCCACACTCGAATGGCTCAAAAAGATACGGGGCATCGGTCGCCTATCGTGAGCGGCAAATATAACGCGAGGCGGCGGGCCGAATGTGCCGTTCCAGCGTTGATGAAATACCTTAGTCCGCGCGTCGCAAACTGACGACGGCGATCAGCACCACGGCCGGCACGGCACCGAGGGCGAAAATGGCGAACTGCCATACCCAGCCCGTCGCCTTGCCGCCCAGGCCTTCGCTGTGAAACACCTCGTCGCCGGTTGGCGTGGTGGCGAGGCAACCGCGGGTCTTGGCCCACCAGTAGTTGTGCACGAGCTGGTAACCGTGACCATCGACCCATGCGTGGCAATCCTGGCTGACGCCCCAGAAGCCGTAGGCCAACGCTCCGACGACGCCGCCTAATAGTGCGACGGCCGCGACCGACCCAAGAACTATCCACCACCGGGTTGTCACTGAGCTTCCTCCTCCGACATGCGTCGTCAGAAAGCCTCTGGATCGCGCTGTATTTCGACCGGCACCGGGTGGCCGTACAGGCGTGACGCGTTCTCCCAGGTGAACTTCCGGATCAGGTCGGACGGCAGATCGCCGATTTGCTCATGCACGGTTTCCTGGGTGTGCGGCCAGGTCGAGTCGCAGTGCGGGTAGTCGGCTTCCAACATGATGTTGTCGACACCGATGCGGTCGTGCTGCACGAACGACGACTTGTCTTCCACCGCGCAGAACCAGAAGTTGCGGGTGAACACCTCTGCCGGAGTCAGGTTCTCCCCCAGCGCCGCCCAGGTGCCGTACATCGCGTGGTAGCTGAGCATGTGGTCGAGGCGGTCCAATAATCCAGCGACCCAACCGATCCCACCCTCGGACAGGCAGATCTTGAGATCGGGGAATCGGCTGGGCAGCCCGGAGTACAACCAGTCCACCGCCGCCGAGATGGCGTAGGCGAAGAACAACACGCCCTGCACATCCGGCGGCGCGTCATCGGTGGTGGACGGCGACGAACCAGACGATCCGATGTGCAGGTTCACCACCGTGCCGGTTTCGGCGCACGCCGCCATCATCGGATCCCAGTGGCCGGAATGGATGCTCGGTAATCCGAGCATCGCCGGGTTCTCGCTGAACGTGACGGCGTGAAATCCCCGCTCGGCGTTCTCGCGGATCATCGTCGCGCCGAGTTCGGGGTCCAGCAGCCACGGCAACTGGCACGGGATGATCCGGCCCGGATGCGAACCCGCCCAGACCTCGTGGTGCCAGTCGTTCCACGCCCGCACCGACGCCAACGCCAGGTCGCGATCGCTGGTCACCTGCTGCAGCCGCTGACCGGCGAAACCCGGTAGGAACGACGGGAAATTGAGCGAGGCGTAGATGCCGTTGAGATCCATGTCTTTGACACGTTCGTGGATATCCCATGCGCCCCTGCGCATTTCGTCGAACCTGACCGGCTCGAAGCTGTATTCCGAGACCGGCCGCCCCACCACCGCATTGAACCCGACATTCGGCAGCTCCCGATCGTCGTAGACCCACGTCTGGCCGCCGTCGGCGGTGTCAACGACTTTCGGCGCGCGGTCCGCGAACTTCTGCGGCAGTCGTCCGGTGAACGTGTCCGGCGGCTCGACGATGTGGTCGTCGACGGAGATCAGCGTGTAGCGGCGCCGGGCCCTCGGCGGATCGGGCAGGAACGTGACCGACCGGTCGCCGCCGGTCTTGGCGGTCGTGAAGTTCAGGTCGCCGGCGAGTTCATCGATCGATTTCATCGCAGCTCAGCTCAGCACGTCGGGGTCGGCCCTGATCGTCATCCTGGCGGCGCCCGCCCAGTACACGTCGGCGGCGCGCTCGATCAGCGATGCCTGCATGCCTGACATGTCCGACCAATTCATCGCCACCGGTTTTTGGCCGGTGAGCATGACATCGTAGGCGAGCTTGCAGACCCGCTCGATGGATGCCGCACGGTAGACGGCCTCGGGCAGATTGCGGCCCGTCGCGATGACGCCGTGGTTGGCCAGGATCGTCAGGTTGGCGCCGCCGATCCGGGCCGCGAGATCGGCGGCGCGCGAAGGACTGTCGATTTCGCCGTCGTACGAGTCGACCAGACACAGGTCGTCCAGGAACAGCGAACCGGTCTGGTGCACCAGCTCGGGCAGCCTGCCCAGCGCGGCCAGCACGCACACGTAGTACGGGTGGTTGTGGATGACCACCCGGGCGTCATCGCGCACGCGGTGCAGTTCGGTGTGGATGTGGATGGCGGGTGTGACATCCCATCGGCCTGCCACCACCCGCGCGTCGGTGTCCACCACGCAGATGTCGGACGCTTTCAGCTCCTGCCACCACAGGCCCCACGGGTTGACGAGCATGTCGGTCTGGCCGTCGGGCTGCCAGGTGATGTGCCCGGCCATGTTCTCCGCGAACCCGACCGCCGCGAGGTGACGAAAAGCCACCGCAAGCGCTTGCTCTTTGGATAGCTCGACGCCGATCGGCGGCACCACCGAGGGCGCCCACACCTCCAGGCCACCTTGCCGAGCTTCAGGAGCGTTCATGATTGGCCTCCATCCTGGCCCGAATATCTTCGCGAAGTTGGCTTTTGGCGATCTTTCCGCCCGACGATCGGGGAAGTTCGTCGACCACAATGAGACGTTCGGGCAGCAGCTCCTTGGAGACGCCCTGTGCCAGTAGAAACTCGACGAGTCCGGGCAGGTCGATCATTTGCGAATCGGTGAGTTCGGCATAGAGACAGACCTTTTCGCCGAACACTGGGTCGGGCATTGCGATCGCGGCGGCGATCGCGATTGAGGAGTGCATCATGGCGGCGTCCTCGACCTGTGCTGCGCTGATGTTCTTGCCGCCGCGCAGGATGAAATCGGACGTTCGGCCGGTGACGGTCAGATACCCGTCGGCGTCGACCTCACAGATGTCACCCATCCGCATCCACCCGTCTCGGGTGAACAACTTGTCATGGTCGGTGCCCCCGAGGTAGCCGAGGCTGGTCGCCGGGCCTCGGCAGGCCGGCTGGCCGCGACCGGTGGAGGTGACGTCCCGGTCGCCGTCGAAGAGGCGGACCGACATCTCGGGGACAATCCGGCCGCCGGTGCGGAGGCGGCGGTCCTGCGAGTCGTGCACGGTAGTGGCGCTGAGCAAACCGGTTTCGTTCGAGCCGTAGAACTGCAGGATCTTGGCGCCGGTGAGTTCCTCGAATTCGGCGGCCGGGCGGTACGGCAGCGCCTCTCCTCCGGTGAAAACAACACGCAACGAACTCAGGTCAAATTCGCGGGATGCGTGGTCGGCCATCAGCATGGTCAATTGCGTGCTGACACAACATAGTACGGTGATCCGGTGTTCGGCGATCACCTCGCACGTCGCCTTTGCGGTGAAGCGGTCCAGGATCAGCGCCGTGGCACCCAGATAGATCGGAGTGGTGTGGCTGGTCCAGAGACCGAATCCGAACGGCGTTGGGATCACCGGTAAGAAGATGTCGTCCGGCGTGAGTTGTCCATTGGCGACTGCCTTTTGGTGAAAGTAGTGCCAACGGTTCTGGGTGTGCACGACGCACTTGGGTAGCCCGGTGGTTCCGGATGTCGAGTTGATCAGAAAGACGTCGTCGGCGCCGAGCGCGGTCTTCAGCGCCGCCGGCTCCACATCGGTGTTGAGCCGCGGCCGGCCGTCGTCGTCCGTTACGACCAGCACCGGCACCGAGAAGTCGGTGATGGCCGCCGCGGCCTGAGCCGCGGCGTCGCTGCGCAGTTGATCGCTGATCAGCATCCGCGGCTGCGAACTGCGCACGATCGCCGCGACCTCGCGGGTGCCGGCCCGCGCACCGATGCCGACAACGACGGCCCCGGATCGTTCGATCGCGACGAACAGCAGGTGGATGGCGGCGGAATCCCCGTGCCACACCGCGATCCGATCCCCCGGGACCACATCGGAACCGGCTAGCTGTTGCGCCAGAGCGGTTGCCGCATCATCGAATTCGCGCCAGCTAAACGAGGCGCCCGGATGGTCGACGTAGGCGGCATGCTCCGGGCGCTGTTCGGCGTTACGGCGTACCGCGGCGGACAACGTCAGGTCCGACCACCAGCCGGCCGCGCGATAACGAGCCGACTCCTCGTCGTTGAATGCCGGCGAGCTCACGGTATGCAGCCACCGGTGCTCATCACCCGATGATATGGGCCGCCGAAACAGGTAGTGCACTACTCGTGCCCGCGGGCGAGCGCCGACCATAACGTCCCTGTCAGGACGGCCGCTTGGCCCGCCCGACGAGCACAGGAGATGAACGACATGGCCCATACACGATCGGCGCCGGCCGGCACGGCACCTGCCGCCGGCGGGCCCGCAGCGCAGCCGCCGTCGGCCGTGCTGATCGCCGAACGAGAGGTGCTGTTTGGTACCGCCGCCGCGGCGCGGGTGCGGTGGGACCTCGGCCCCGCCGACTCCCCCGCCCGTCCTCAGCGCAGATACTCCCCGCGGCGCTATGGGTTTCTCGACTGGGCCCTGATGGCACGCGAGATGGGCAAGCTGTGAACACCATCGTCGCCGTCGGCACCGCGATTCTCCTGGTCATCGTGTTGACGGGACTCCACGACCTGCAGTCGCGCGCCGAGCGCTGGGACTATAACCGTCATTTCGAAGACTGACCGCTGCGTCAGGCTATCCTGACAGCTATGAGCCTTTCGGATGCCTGGGAGCAGGCCCGGCATGCGTGGCGGCGGCTGTCGGCCAGCAGTGACGGGCCGAGTGAAGGCGACGACGGTCTGGCGTCGCTGTCCGACATCGGTGATGTGCGACGCATGCTGGACCAAGCCGAGTTGGCGGCGGTCCGAACCGCGCGGCTGCATGGCAAGTCGTGGGCCGAGATCGCCACGCACTTGGGCGTCACACGGCAATCGGCGTGGGAGCGCTGGCGTGATCTCGACGAGCTCAGCCCCGATCCCAGGGGTGTCGACGACGCCGCCGCGCATCTGGTGCAGATGGGCGTCCGCGAACGGCGCCGGGCTTCGAAAGTGCTGGTGCCCAATGTTGTTGGGCTCGACTGGATCGAAGCCCGTGACAAGCTGAACGACAACGAGCTGGTGGCGCTCAACGCCGAACCGGACGTACCGCTCCCGGGTGCCACTGGTTGGGTGGTCACCGACCAGAGCCCGGAGTCGGGCGCCAAGGTGCCTGCCGGGTCCATCGTGCGGCTGTGGCTTCGGGGCGACGGCGACGCCGGAGTCCGTGAACCCCGGCGCCCGCGACCCACACCGAGGTCTGCTCGCGAGATGCTGCCCGAACCCCGCGACCAGGCCATCGGATAAGGCGAGCTCGCGTGGCGGACGAGGGCGCGCTGCTCAGCGATCGAGTCGCGGTGGTGACTGGCGGCGCCGGCGGGATCGGCGCGGCGACCGCGCGGCTGTTCGCGCGGCACGGCGCCCATGTAGTGATCGCCGACGTCGACACCGACCGTGCCGATCACACCGTCGACGTGATCACGACGTCGGGCGGGTCGGCCTTCGCGGTCGCGACGGATGTCCGCGACGCCGACCAGGTTGCGGCCTTGGCCGCTTCGGTGCTGCAACGCCACGGGCGGGTCGACGTGCTGGTCAACAACGTGGGCCATTGGCTTCGCCACCCCGGCAACTTCGTCGACACCGATCCGCAGCTGTGGGACGACCTGTACCGAATCAACCTGCACCACGTCTTCGCCGTCACCCGCGCGTTCCTACCGGCCATGATTGGCCAACATGCCGGTGCGATCGTCAACGTCTCGTCGGTCGAGGGGCTGCGCGGCTACCCCGAGGATCCCGTTTATGCCGCCTTCAAGGCTGCGGTCATCCACTTCACCCGCAGCCTGGCTGTCCAGGTCGGCCGCGACGGCGTCCGGGTCAATGCGATCGGCCCCGACGTCACCGAGTCGTTGCAGGTGCCCTACTCGCAGTGGTTGTCGGCCGACGAGCAGCGACAGTGGCCGCAATGGGTTCCGGTCGGACGGATGGGTGAGCCCGAGGACCAGGCGCGGGTGATCCTGTTTCTGGCCTCGGACCTGTCGGCGTTCGTCACCGGTCACACCATCCCGACCGACGGCGGCACCGGTGCCGCGGGCGGCTGGTTCCGCTCGTCACGGCGCCCCGACCGGGACTGGACGAATCGACCGATTGCGCCCTAGCCGTCAACTCGGCTGACGCAGCGGCAGACCGGCGGCCCGATAGATCGCGTCGATGACGGTCATGTTCTCGACGGCATCCTCCGGTGTGGTCTTCACGGGTTCGCCGCGTAGCACCGCCGCGGCGAACGCGTCGAGCTGGTATGCGTAGGACGCACGGCGCGGAAAATGCTCCACCCGTTTACCGTCGGACGACCGAACGGAAAGTCGGTTGCCCCACTGGGGGGCCAACGGGTTGAGCAGATGCGCCTCGCCACGGTCGCCGATGACGTGGGCGCTGATCTGCAACAACCGCGTCGACCACATCGAGCATTGGATCCGGCCGGTGTGCCCCTCGGGGAATCGCAACTCGGCCGTCATCGCACGATCGATCTGGGGATTGTGCAGTTTTGCTTGCGCCGAAACGACTTCCGGCGTCGATCCGCCGAAGGTGCGAGTCATGTGGACCGGATAACACCCCGCGTCCATCAATGCGCCGCCGGCTAGCGGGTAGTTGTAGCGGATGTCGGAAAACCTCGGCAGCGGAAATGCGAGGGTCGCTTCTACGCGTTTGAGCGTCCCCAATTCGCCCGACGCGATGATCTGCTCGGTGCGCAACGACAGGGGGTGGTAGCGGTAGTGGAACGCCTCCATCACCACCAAGTCCGACTTAGCGGCCAGCTCCGCGATCTCGCGGGCCTCGGCGGCGTTGGCGGTGAAAGGCTTCTCGCACAACACGTGCTTGCGAGCCGCGATGGAGGCACGAGTCCATTTGCCGTGCAAGCCGTTCGGCAGCGGGTTGTAGATCGCATCGAGATCGGGGTCGGCGATCAGCGCCTCGTAGCTTTCGTGCACCCGCGCGATGCCGTGTTTGGCAGCAAACGCTTTGGCGCGCGCGTTGTCGCGGGCCGCGACCGCAGCCACCACGACCTCGGCGTTGTCTTTTGCTGGGTTGATGAGCGCCTGCGGTGCGATACGGGCTGCACCGAGCACACCGATTCGTAGCGGGGCCGCAAGTTCGGACACCGACCGAAGCTAACACCTCGATGTGTTGGCAGCATCCGAAACTTTCGAATGCTCAGTTCTTTTGGCTATGGCACCGAATAAATGACCACAAGTCATTGCTGAATTTTTCTCAGCGAGTCCACCTGAATTCTTAATGCCGCACGCAGGCTGGGCGCTTAACGTCGCCCTATGTTTGCGGTCGATGAGTTGGCGCGGGTGCCATCGACGCGCAGGCCAGTCCCGCCGCCATTGCGCTGCCCACGCGGCCATCTGATGCGGCCTGATCGGATCGTGGTCAACAGCACGGCATGTTCGTGCGGACGCCATCGGACCTGGCGATGTCATTGCGGCGCGGTGTCGTATGCACCCACGACGGGTGAAAAGTGCGATCTCCTCGAGAAGCCGACGCCGTCGGGGAGCGTTCAACTTCGCGGGCTTGACCCATGAGGGCCAAGCCGTGACGCGGATTGCGGTCGGAGTGCGCGGCGGGAAACAGGGGGTGTAAACGGGATGTCAAACTCCCGTAAAAAGCCCCGAAATCTCTCGCCAATTCGCATCTGGACTGCGTACATTTTTCACATTGCATTGTCGGGCTTTTGACCCGACTTACCTGAGGAAGAAGGTCATGACCCCCGTCGAGTCGCGGCTCCAAGCAGAATTGCATGACTGCGCAATTGAGTTACGGCAACTTGCCTACACGCTGCAAAACGGGATCGGTGAGCACGATCTACTTCGGCTGTCGGAGCGGATGCGCGCAGCAGCTGACGGAGCGATCCGCAGAGGGGCTTAATTGCCTTAACTGCCCGGCGGTTTCGTGGGCTGAGGGTCGCCGACTATATACCTGGGGCAGTACGAGTTGGCCGCGAGCAGGGTGAATTTCGTGGCGTTCTCTCCGGAGAATCCCGGGTTCCGCGCCTGGAGATTTTGGACGATGTCGTTGGCCGACGTTCCCTTGTTGACCAAGTCGCAGACGTCCTTGGCGACCGCTATAACGGTGTCAGGGTCTTTATAGGTGAGACCGGCGTCGCTCAGTTCCTTGAGGAAATCCGTGTCGTCCTTGGACGCAGGATCGGCGTAAGCCGACGCTCCGCTGGCCACCACGGCGGCGGCGCTCAGCAGCATCAGCAGACGTTTCATGGTTCCCGAGTCTTGCAAAGATGCGCCTGCGCCGCACGCCGCGATTGCTAATTCTTACGGCGACTTCGGCGGCTGTCCTTGGCCAGTCACGTGATTCGAGCAGTACTTGCTTTTCGCGATTGTCATGAACTCGGCGGCGTCGTGCGTCGTCAAGCCCGGATTGCGCGATACGAGATTGCTCTGGATCGTCGCGTCGGGCGTGCCGTTGTCGATCAACGTGCACATGTCCTTGGCAGCCGCGATCGCCTTGGACGGGTCCTGCTCGGTAAGCCCGGCGGCTTTGAGTTGGCCGATGAAGTCGGCGTCGGCGCCGGACGGCGGGTCGTCGGCGTATGCGGGCGCGGCCATTCCGATCATCGCGATGACACTTGTCAGAATCAGCAGACGTTTCATGGTTTTGAGCGTCCCCAAAATTTCGTCGCCGATCCACCGTCAGACCGATATGCGACAAGTATTCAAACGGCGTTAACGGTTTTGTCGGCCGGATTTTTCGTCGTGCTCGGCGTCGGCGACCGTCAACGGTAAAGCCAGCTCTTCCAACGGGCGTCGTTCGGCCGCGACGCCGAGCCACAGTTCCACGAGACCGGCGACTGCCATCACGGCCGCGCCAATCAGGAACGACCAGACCACCTCACCGCGCTGGCCCGACTCGATCAGCTGACCGAAGAGCAACGGCCCGCTGATACCGCCGATCCCCGTGCCGACCGCGTAGAAGAACGCGATCGCCAGCGCCCTGGTCTCCATCGGGAAGATCTCGCTGACGGTCAGGTACGCCGCGCTCGCCCCCGCCGAGGCCAGGAAGAACGCCACCGCGAGCACGGCGATGAATGCCCACACGCCACCGGCCTGGGTGACGAACAGAACCGCGAGCACCACCGCCACGAGCGCGGAGCCGATGTAGGACCCGCTGATCATCGGTTTGCGGCCGATCGTGTCGAACAGCGGTCCCAACACCAGCGGCCCGAAGAAGTTGCTGAGCGCCCACAAGATGTAGAACAGCGGCACTCTGCCGGCGTCCACGCCGTAGAAGCCGCTCAGCAGTGTGCCGAGGTTGAACGTCACGCCGTTGTAGAGGAACGCCTGCCCGATGAACAACGCCAGCCCGAGGATCGCGCGCCGCGGGTACAGCGTGAATGCGACCTTCGCGATCTCGACAAATGAAATCGTCTCGCGCTGACGTACTTTCAGCGGCTTTCCGTGTGGCTCGGGAAGCGGCTGGCCCGTTTCCCGCTCGACGTCCCCTTCGATCTCGCCAACGATCCGCTCGGCCTCTTGGTCACGCCCGTGAATGAACAACCACCGCGGGCTTTCCGGAACGTTGCGCCGGACCAGAAGGACGAAAATGCCGAAGATCGCACCGATGCCGAATGTCAGCCGCCACCCGATGTTGGCCGGGAAGTTCGAGGTGTCCAGCAGGATCAACGCGCCGCCGGCCCCGGCGGCCGATCCCAGCCAGTATGTCCCGTTGATGATCAGGTCGACGCGACCGCGCACCCGCGCAGGGATCAACTCGTCGATCGCGGAGTTGATGGCGGCGTATTCGCCCCCGATGCCCGACCCGGTGAAGAAGCGCACGATGAAGAAATACCAAGGGGCAAAAGCGAATGCGGTGGCAACGGTCGCGGTCAAATACACCGCGAGAGTCAGAATGAACAGATTGCGCCGGCCGAACCGGTCGGTCAGATGGCCAAAGAACAACGCGCCCAAGCACGCCCCGGCGATGTAGAACGCCGCGGCCACACCGATGTCTGCCGGGGTGAGCTCGATGCCGCTGCCCTTCTCGGTAAGACGCGACGACACGTTGCCGACCATGGTGACCTCGAGCCCGTCGAGGATCCACACGCCGCCCAGCCCGACGACCACACGCCAGTGAAACCGCGACCACGGCAGCCGATCCAGTCGTGCCGGAACACGTGTCGTGATGGTGCCGGTCTGGACGCTTCCGCTCATGTTTCTCCGTTCCCGCTAGACCCGAGACTTACCCGCCATCAGACGATTGGCCCGGGCGGCTTATTCGATTCGGCGGCGCCAAGCAGATCGAGCTGCATCCACGCCACGTCATGCCAGCGGTCGTGTTTCCACTCGGCGCGGCGGTACAGACCGGCGTCGCGGAACCCGAGGGCTCGATGAAATTCGTTACTGGCCTCGTTGGGCTGGGTGATGCCGGCGAAGACCTGTCGATAGCCGCGCTCGGTGAGCCGGGCCAGCAGTTGCGTGTAGAGCTTGCGACCGCCGCCGCTGCGGTGATGATCGGCGTCGATGTAGAGACCGGTCTGCGCCGACCATTGGTAGGCGGGAAAGCGGTTGAATGCGTGCGCATAGGCGAATCCCACTACCCTGTCGCCACTTTCGAGGACGAGCCAGTCGTGGGTGTCACAGGCGGCGGTGATACGCGCAGCCATCTCGCCGGTGCTCGGGACATCGAGCTCCCAACTGACTGCAGTGTCCTCGACATAGGGCCGGTAGATCGCGAGGCAGTCGGCCGCATCCCCCGCGGAAGCCCGGCGCACACGGCTGGTGCTCGCTGGCATGTCGTCAGTCTTGCAGGCGTGGTGAAGAAGGCTCCACCCGGCGAACGGCCTGATCTCGTGGGTGATGTTAGGTTCGAACGGCGGAGGGAAGGAGCGGCGCGGTGGATTCGTTTTTCTTTGGTCTTGTATCTGTAGTTGCCCTGGTGCTGGCGTTGGTATTCGCCGCTTTTGCCGGTGTTTATGTGCGACAGCTGGAGTCCCGGCCGCCTGTTGGGATGGGCGACGAAATAGGTAGCGCTAAAACCGTTACTCGTAAAGTTCGCAAGGGCGAGCCGATGTCGGCGGATGAATTGGCCTACGCCAAACAAGTCATCGGCGCCCGCAGTTCGGTGATGGCGTTCTTCATTCCAGGCGCTCTGTTCATGATCGGGTGTTTTTATGTATTCGGCAGTCTTTACCACCTGCATGGAGCGACGCCCTCCGAGCGGACATTTCTCGGGGTGTTCCCGATGCTGGCGTCCCTGAACTTCACGACTCAGATTCTCCGCAGCCTTAGGTTGAAGAGGCGGCTGCGGAAAATATCGTGAAGCCAAGCCTATTCATGGGTTTCGACGCTTCGTTCATTTCCGGTGGGTTGGACGTGGTTTCGGCCGCGCTGCCGACGCCACCAGCAGCTGATAACGTCCGGCAGACGCTTGTTCGCGAACTGCCTAGGGGCTGGTAGTGTTCCTTACGGCTTTGATGTCAACCTGATTGACATAGCGGCCGAGACATGCAAGCTCCGGCAAATGGGTCAGCGACGCAGCTAGAACACGAGGTCCGGTACCGGTTTCCGAAAGGTGATGGAGTGAGCCCTCGTTCAGTCGGCAGGACTGTCTTGGCCCGAGTTTGGATGCCTTTGGTCGCCGTCGTCGCGGTCGGGGTGGGCGCCGTGGCCATGTGGAAGGTGCACCAGTTCTCCGAACCCCCACCCGTCGTCACCGTCAATGAGCCGGCCGCACCGCCGGAGTTCAGTATCAAACGAATCGACTATGAGGTGTTCGGCACCGTCGGGCAGGGCGGCACCCTGGTCTGGGTGGACTACGACGGGCATCCACACAAGGTTGATCTCGCGACCGCGCCGTGGCCGTGGTCGCACCACGAGGAGACCACGCTCACCGTGGTCTCCGGCAGCATCTCGGCGCAGGTGCATGGTGGTCAAGTCGGCTGCCGGTTGCGGGTTAACGGCGTAGTTCGCGCCGAGCAGTCCGACAACCATCAGGATGCGCATGTCTATTGCCTGGTGAAATCCGCATGAGCGAGCACCGGGTGGAGCCTCCCGTGAAACGGCCCTTCGTCCCCCGAATGGTGCGCCTCTTCGCGATACCAATCATCGCGTTCTGGGGACTTCTCGCCGTGGCGACGAACACCTTCATGCCGCAGGTGGAGCGGGTGGCCGAAGAACTCGCCGGACCCGTGGTACCGCACTACGCGCCGTCGCAACGATCGCTGCTGGCCATCGGTACAAAGTTCCAGGAGTCCGATTCGACCAGCTTGGCCATGGTTGTGCTGGAAGCCAACCGGCCACTGGGCGACCAAGACCATCAGTACTACGACCAGTTGATGCGCAAGCTGTTGCCGGACCCCACCAAGCTGATGCAGGACCCCAACAATCCTGTCGAGTCCGCTATCGATCTGTGGGGAAAGCCGATCACCGCAGCGGGTGCGCAGAGCCTCGACAACAAGTCCACTTACGTGCTGTTGCGTCTCAAGGGCGACATCGGTCAGATGGAAGCCAACCAATCGGTAGCTGCCGTTCGGGACATCGTCGCAAAGGACACCCCGCCGCCAGGGCTCAAGGTGTATGTCAGCGGCGCGGCCCCACTCGCCAAAGACACCGTGGCTATCGCGAATAACAGCTTGAACAACATCACGATCGTGACGATCTTCCTCATCATCGGGATGTTGCTATTGGTGTACCGCTCCCCGGTCACGCTGTTTGTGCCGCTGGCCGGAGTGCTTTTCGAGATGCTGGTCGCGAAGGGGGTAATCGCAACCCTCGGCCATCTCGGGTACATCGAGCTCTCGTCATTCGCCGTCAACATCGTCGTCGCGCTGACCCTGGGCGCGGGGACGGACTATGGCATTTTTTTGATCGGCCGTTATCACGAAGCGCGACACGACGGCGAGAGTCGGGAGGACGCGTTTTACACCGCATACCAGAGCGTCACGCCGGTCATCCTTGGTTCGGGGCTAACGATCGCCGGGGCGTGCTACTGCCTGACGTTCGCGCGACTCAACTACTTCCACACCATGGGGCCGGCCGTTGCCATCGCCATGCTGTTCAACATCGCGGCGGCGTTGACGCTCGGCCCGGCCTTCTTGACTGTGGGTAGTCTGTTCGGCCTTTTCGACCCTAAGAGCAAGGCCAAGGCGCATTTGTATCGGCGGATCGGGACGAGCGTGGTCCGGTGGCCGGTGCCCATCCTCGTGGCCAGTTCCGCCGCCGTCGTGTTCGGCGCGGTCTTCGTGCCGACCTACAAGCAGAACTACGACGACCGTCAGTACCAACCGGCCAGTGGCTCCGCCAATACCGGTTTCCAGGCGGCGGATCGGCACTTCCCGAAAAGCAAGCTGTTCTCCGAGATGCTGATGATCGAGTCGGATCACGACCTGCGAAACTCGGCCGACTTCATCTCCCTGGATCGGGCGGCCAAGGCCCTCGAACGTCTCCCCGGGGTCGCGATGGTGCAGAGCATCACCAGGCCTATGGGCCGGGCTTTGGAACACGCCACGATTCCCTACCTGTTCACCACCCAAGGCAGCGGCAACGGTCAACAGCTTCCGTTCAACGTGCAGCAGAACTCCAACACCATCAATCAGGCAGAGATCACGACGCACACCGTCGCCGTCCTACGGAAAGAGATCGAGTTCTTCCAAAGGGTCTCCGATGAGCTGCACCAGACAGTCCTGACCGTCGAGGATCTGGAACGAGTCAGCAACGACATCAATGACAACGTCTCCAACCTTGACGACTTTTTCCGACCCATCAAGAGCTATTTCTTCTGGGAAAAACACTGCTACGACATACCGATTTGCTGGACCTTCCGATCGGTGTTCTCCACCATCGATCAGATCGACCATCTGGCCGAAGACATCAAGTTCGCCAGGATTTCCCTTTCGGTGGTCGACGAGACCTTCCCCAAGATCATCACGCAGCTCAAACTCACCGCGGACGACTCGGAGCAGTTGGCTGCGCTTTTGACCCAGACCTACGGTTCGTCGTCCCTGCAGAACACCGCGACCGACCAGACATTCTTCGACCAAGTCAATGTCGGGCTCGACTTCGACCAGTCCAAAAGCGATGACTTCTTCTACATCCCGCACGAGGGTTTCGACAATGATGACGTCAAGACCGGCATGAAGCTCCTGATGTCGCCGGACGGCAAGGCGGCTCGGTTCATCGTCACCCACACCGGGGACGCCAACGGCCCCGACGGCGTCGAGCATGTCCAACAATTCCCCGACGCGATAACCGCGGCGCTCAAAGAGACGTCGCTGGCCGGCTCGAAGATTTACATCGGCGGTTCGGGGTCAACCAACAAGGACATCAAGCAATACGCCGCGTCGGACCTGCTTATCGTGGCGATCGCGGCTTTCGTGCTGATCTTCTTGATCATGTTGTTCCTGACGCGAAGTCTGATGGCCGCGTTGGTCATTCCCGCCACGGTGGCGTTCTCCTACGCCGGAGCTTTCGGGCTCTCCATACTCGTCTGGGAGCACCTCATCGGCCTGCCGCTGTATTGGTTGATACTGCCGCTGACGTTCATCATCTTGGTGGCGGTGGGTTCGGACTACAACCTGCTGTTGATCCTCCGCGTCAAAGAGGAGTTGCACGCCGGTATTCACACCGGTCTGATCCGCGCGCTCGGGAGTACCGGCGGTGTGGTGACGTCCGCGGGCCTGGTGTTCGCGTTCACCATGTTGGCGATGCTGACCAGCCAACTGCGGACCATCGGTCAGGTGGGTTCCACCGTCTGCATCGGCCTGCTGCTCGACACCTTGATCGTGCGCTCATTCGTCGTGCCTTGCATCATCAGAATCCTCGGGCCATGGTTCTGGTGGCCGACTCTCGTGCGCACTCGCCCACCGCGACCAGAGCCAGAGCCGACAACTCAACCGTTGAAGGTCTAGCGGACCCGCCCCGAACGTGCCGATCCTGCTGGTCTGTTTCATCGGAAGTGGTTGTGCCGCACTGATTTACGAGATCGTCTGGTTCCAGCTTCTGCAGCTGGTGATCGGATCGTCGGCCGTGTCGCTGGCCGTTCTCCTCGGCACCTACATGGGCGGCATGTGCCTGGGCAGCCTGCTGCTGCCCCGCTACGTGTCCACGGGTAAGAATCCGCTGCGTGTCTACGCCCTTATCGAAGGCGGCATTGGCCTTTGCGGGCTTCTCGTGTTGTTGATCCTGCCGCGGCTAGATCACCTCTATGTCGGCGGCCTCGTCGGAATTCTGGCACTTGCCTTGCTCACGGGTACCTGCCTGATCCCGCCGACGGTGTTGATGGGCGCCGCGCTGCCCGCCATCGCGCGTTACGTCAAAGCAACGCCGCGCGGCGTTTCCTGGCTGGGATTCCTCTACGGCGGCAACATCGTTGGTGGGGTTTTAGGATGTTTGCTGGCCAGCTTCTATCTGCTGCGCCTTTACGACATGTCGACAGCCAGCTATGTCGCCGCCACTGTGAATGCCGTCGTCGCGGTGGTGAGCTACACCCTCTCGACACGAACCAGCTACGAGTCGACTCCGCCGGCCTCCTCGCCCGGTGATGAAGCGTCGTCGGAACCGACGCGGCGCAGCCTCGTCTACCTTGCCATCTGGCTCTCCGGTGCGAGCGCCCTCGGCGCGGAAGTCGTGTGGACGCGGCTCCTTTCATTGATGCTCGGCGCCACCGTCTATACGTTCTCGATCATCCTCGCGGTGTTTCTGGCAGGTTTGGGCGTCGGCAGCGGAGTTGCCTCGCACCTCACCGGCCAGTTAAGAAGGCCGGGGGTCGCGCTGGGTATCTGTCAGATCTTGCTCGCCGCAGCGATCGCCTGGACCGCGTACGCGCTCGCAGACGCGCTGCCCAACTGGCCGATTGACCCTATGCTCGCCAAGAGCCCCGTGTTCACTTTCCAAGTCGACATCGTTCGCTGCATATGGGCGGTCTTTCCCGCCGCCTGCTTATGGGGTGCAAGCTTCCCGTTCGCGCTGGCCGCGGCCGCACAGCACGGTGGAGAACCCGCGGCCCTGGCCGGCAGGGTCTACGCGGCCAACACCATCGGCGGAATCGTCGGATCTGTCGCGTTCAGCATCATTCTGATTCCGTGGATTGGCACGCAGGATTGCCAGCGCCTGCTGATCGTGCTCGCCTGTCTTTCGGCGCTCGTCGTCTTTGCACCGGTCGCACGTTCGTTCGGAATCCGCGGAGTCACCGCGGCCGTCGCATCGGTGCTGGCTATCAGCTGGCTCGTCGTCAGCGTGTCACCGGTTCCCTGGCTCGCAATCGCATATGGACGACGGATGATGTTGCAGCACAACCCTGGACGAGCGTTGTATGTCGGGGAAGGTCGTAATTACTCGATTGCGGTCTCCGAGCCTCCCAATGGTGACCGCTATTTTCATGTTGCCGGGAAAGTGGAAGCCTCCACCGCACTTCCCGACATGCGCGTGCAGCGCATGCTCGGCGACATTCCCGCGTTGTTTCATCCAGGCCCGAAATCTGTTCTGGCCGTTGGCCTCGGAGCCGGCGTCACCGCGGGGGCGTTCGTTGTCGATCCGGCGGTCAACAAGATCACCGTATGCGAACTCGAACGCCTGGTTCCGCCCGCCGCCGCCAGATACTTTCGGCGAGAGAACTACGACGTCGTCAACGATCCCCGCACGACGATCTACTACGACGATGCCAGGCGCTTCATCCTCACATCGAAGGAGAAATTCGACATCATCACCTCTGACCCGATCCATCCTTGGGTCCGAGGCACATCGGCGCTTTACTCAAAGGAATATTTCGAACTTGTCAAACAACACCTGAGGCCCGGCGGCATCGTCTCGCAATGGGTTCCGCTGTACGAGAGCGACGTGGCCACGGTAAAGAGTGAGCTTGCAACGTTTTTCGAGGTCTTCCCCAATGGCACCGTCTGGGCTAACAACAGCGATGGCGCGGGCTACGACGTGGTTCTGGTCGGTCAGGTCGAGCCGCTCAAGATCGATGTCGACGCACTCGAAAGCCGCTGGATTAGTTCGGATTATGCCCGTTTTGCCCAATCCCTCAGCGAAGTAGGTTTTCACAACGCGACGGATATCCTGGCGACGTATGCAGGCCGTGCCGCGGACATGAAGCCCTGGCTAGCCGGTGCCGACATCGACGACGACATGAGCATGCGACTGCAATATCTGGCCGGCATGGGCCTGAATTTCGACGATCCCGATGCGATCTACAGAGGAATGCTTCGGTATCGCCGCTTCCCAGACGACCTTTTCACCGGCTCACCGCCGCGCGTCCGGACCCTCGAAGACCTGTTGAGCAACACCGGCCGCTCGACCCGTTGATCCGGGCTACTTGATGTTGTAGAACGACGCGACGTTCTCGTGCAGCTTCTTGTACATCGGCGGGGCCTCGTATGCATCGGTGACGACCTCTATGTATGCGGGCCCATCGGCTTGCTCGGCTGTTTTGAGCGCGTCGTCAAGCACGCCGCAGCTGCTCACCCGCGCGGTGAACCATCCCTGGCAGCCCAGGGCGTGCGGAAGTTCGGCATAGTTCCAGGACGCGATGTCGTTGTACGCTAGGGCCATGTCCTTGCAGAGCATCCGCTCGCTCAGGTAGCCGGAGTTGTTGAGCACGAAGACAATCGGGCGCAGCCCATGGCGATCGAACTGGCTGATTTCTTGCGCCGTCATCTGGTGCGAACCTTCTCCGGTGATCAAGATGAGCCGACGGTCCGGAGCGCCGACTGCGGCGCCGAACGCCGCCGGCGTCGCCCACCCGATCGACGCCCAGAGGGTCTGGTTGTGAAACTCCGCGCCCTGCGGGAGTTGCGCAAGCGCTAAGCCCAGCGACGAGGTCCCGGTGTCGGTGAGGACAATGTCATGGGGGCGAATGAAGTTCGCCCACCGCGGGTAGAGTGCATCAGCGGTGATCGCGTCTTCACCACCGCCGACGATCGCACCTAGTGTCTCGGGTGCGATGGCCGGCCGCTCCGCGCGCCTGACAGGGCTAGCCGCGAGTTGCGTTAGGACGTCAGCCATTTCGACGTTCCGGTAGACGGTTGCACCCACCTTGGTGCGATGATGGCCGATGTTGATCGTCTTGCCCGGGTCCAAGCGGACGGTGTGCCCCGCAGTGTTGCCGTCGGTCAGCATTGCGCCGATCATCACCACGGCGTCGCATGACTCGACAAACGCCCGCACCGGTTCACCCATCAACCGGCCGACGTACATGCCGATGTAGTTGGGGTGGTCCTCCCCCAGCACCGACTTGTCGGCGAACATCGTCGCGAACGGTAACCCCCAGGCGTCCACGACCGCTGTAGCGGATTCCTGAAGACCCAACCGCCTCAACAAAACCCCGGGCAAAACGCATGCCTGAGCGGCTTGTTCCAGCGCCGTGGTGATCGCCTCGATCGCGGCAGCCAGCGAGTCGGGATTACTCTGTGGTGTTGGCATCGACTGCGCGGCACCCAGCACGGGCAGATCTGCGACATCGCTGGGAATCGCCATATAAACCGGCCGGCGGTGGTAAAGCGCCGCGGCGATAAGCCTTTCGGTTTCCGATGCGGCGTTCTGCGGTGTCATGGTCGCGCTAGCGCAGACGATGGGTTCTGCCATCTTGCTGAATACATCGAACTGGCCGTCGCCGAGGGTGTGGTGGACAAGTGCCCGGCTCTCCTGCGTCGGCAGGTTGGGAGTGCCGACCAGATGGACAACCGGGAGATGCTCGGCGCAGGAACCTGCGATCGCGCTCATCGCGGCCAGTTCGCCCACGCCATAAGTGGTGCAAACCGCGGCAATGCCGCGCGTTCGCGCATATCCATCGGCAGCGTAGGCGGCATTGAGCTCGTTGCAGCAGCCGATCCAATTGATCGAAGGGTGCTCGGCGATCGCGTCGTTGACCGGAAATGCGTAATCGCCGGCGACGCCGAAGATATCGTCGACTCCGATCTCGTTGAGCCGTCGTAAAATGTATTGAATGACCGTTTCGGTCATGACGTCATCTCCATTCGGGGATCGCAGGGTCCTTGCCCAAAAGGCATCAGTGATATTGGGGTGCTTCACACCGCAGGACGGTCGCTAATTCGACGAGATCACCAACCATCACGTCGAAATCGCCTTCGGTGGGCTCTGGCTCGACCACGACGCCTTCGCCGTATTCCAACGGTCGGGAGACGTGGCAGGTTTTCAGCCCGCAGGACGCCGCCGACTCGAGATCCGAGGGGTGAGACGCCACAAACAGCAGCGGCCGTTCATCAGCGGCGTGGGCCAATAAGCCCAGCATCGCCAGTCCAACCAAAAACCGGTCCGGTGTCGGCCCCGAACCCAGCCCAAACACGGTCCGCAGAGCATCAGCCTGTGGCGCAGGCAGGCTGGCGAGGCCAGCCAATAGCGGTGCGCACATTTGATGCAAGCCGGCAAACGCCAGCCCCATCTCCGACTCGACCCCGGCGATTTGCACGACCCGGCAATGCGCCGCTCGCCGGACTAGATGCTCCAATAACGCGGTTTTGCCCACGCCGGGGTCGCCGGACAGCACTAAGGCCCGGCTTTGTCCGGCGCGCACCGCGTCCACGAGGCGGTCTAGTATCCCGCACTCGGACCGACGGCCAACCAGCGTCATCTCACTCCACACCGTCGCTTCGCTCTAAACGCACGATGTCGGGCTAACCCTACAAGTGAAATCGGCCAAGCCCAGCGTTTGCCGGTGAGTCATTAATTTGCATGCGAACGCTGCAATGGCAGGGGACAGTGAAGACGTCAAGATCATGGACGGTGGCGCGACAACGGCCCGGCGTCGTTTCGCTTCCGATCGCACAGGAGGCGCGGCATGGCATCGACATATCTGGGGAAGCCGTACTACCCGGCATGGCTGGACAATCTCGCTGACGACGTCACCGGAGAGGGTGGGGCGTGGGACGGCGCCATCCAAGGAGCGGCGGCCGTCCACGAAGTCGTGGTCGCTGCAAAGGAGATATACGAGTTCCAGGAGTTCCAATACGCCGGTCCCTGCGGAGAAAACAGCTTCCTCGAGGAGTACACCTCGGCGGTGGGCGGCGGCGTGCCGCTGTACGTCGTCGTTCTGGTCAAGTTCAACACCGAAGGGAAGACCCACAGGCTCGTGGTGAACCACCGACCGCGCACCTCCCTGCTGCTGTTGTCTCGCCTGATGCTTGAAAGGTTCTCCGGCACTCCGCTCGCCAAGCACTGGGAAGGCACACCCTAAGGAGCCAAGATGAACGCGCCCTTGTACCTCGTCACCGGCGCCGGCGGCGGCACCGGCGGCGTGAGCCGGCAGGTGGTCGAAGGACTACGCGCCCGCGGCGACCGCGTTCGCGCGCTGGTGCACCACGACGACGAGCGAGCCGAGCCACTGCACAAACTCGGCGCTGAAGTCGTCGTCGGCGACCTCACCGACCCGCAGGACGTCGTCGACGCGATGGCCGGCACAGACCGCATGTTCTTTTCGATGAGCGTCTCACCGGACTACCTCAAGGCCACGGCGATAATCTGCGAAGCCGCACTGGAATACGGCCGTCTCGAAGCGTTGGTCAACATGTCCCAGATGACGGTGTCCCAGATGACGCTGACCAGCGTCGGCGAATCCCATCAGCATCGGCTGCATTACCTCGCCGAGCACGTCTTGAACTGGTCGGGCGTGCCTGTCGTGCACATCAGGCCGACGGCATTCCTGGACAACCCGATCTTCACCTGGTTGGCGGCGCCGTCACTGCGCGAACGAAATGTGCTGGCGCTCCCCTTCGGAACGGGCCGAACGTCGCCGATTGCGACCAGCGACGTGGCCCGTGCCGTCGTCGCCGTGCTGGCCGATCCTGCCCACCGCATCGGCGAGATCTACGAATTGACCGGCCCGGTGAGCCTCGACATCGACGGGCTGGCCGCCGAATACGGGCGCGGGCTGCAACGGCCGATAACCGGGGAGGACATTCCGCACGACACTTGGTTCAAGAATGTCCTTGAGCCACTTGGCCTGCCAGAGCACCTCCAACAGCACCTCGCCACGATGGCGCAGTTGCACCGTGCCGGGCGTTACGACAGAGCCACCGACGATGTCGAGAAGCTCACCGGGCAGCCGGCGACGACCGTCGGTAACTACGTCGCCGAACATCCGGAACTATTTGCCTGACAGGAGATTTCGATGACGAGCATGTCGGATCTCGGTGCGCCGTCATTCATCGATGTGGACGGCGTCCGCACCCGGTATGTGCGCAGTCAGGGTGGCGACGGGCAGACCCCCGTGTTCATGGTCAGCCCGTTTCCGGAGAGCCTGTACGCCTACGACGACATCTGGGCAGACCTGTGCCAGGCCGCCCCGCTCGTCGCGCTCGACCTGCCAGGCTTCGGTCAGTCCCAAGGCCGCCCGGACTTGATGACGTCACAGGCCATGGGAGCCTTCCTGACCAAAGCGCTAGGCGCCCTTGGCCTTCGACGCGTTCATGCCATCGGACCTGACGTCGGCACCTCTGCCCTACTCTTCGCGGCCAGCGAGAAGCCGGACCTGTTCGAATCCCTGATCGTTGGATCGGGCGGAACCGATGTCGCGCGTACCGGGTCGTTGCAGGCCATCATCTTCGCCCCTTCGGCCGATGACCTCATCCCGGGCGACGGCGGTGACTACGCCGTCGCCGTCCTAGAGAACAGAGCCGCAACCAAGCCCGCCGCCTACGTACTCGACGACTATCGAGCGTCGTATGCGGGGCGGCGTGCAGCCCAGGCGCTGGCCTACATTCGTGCATACGCGACGTATCTGCCGCTGCTGCAAGGGATGCTTCCCGCCATCGGCACGCCCGTGTTGGGTATCTGGGGCGCGCACGACCCGATTGTGCTGCCGGAGAGCGCCCAAATCCTCGACCAGGGGCTGCCGCACACCCGGTCGGTGGTGCTTGATTGCGGCCACTTCGTGTGGCACGACCGCCCCCGCGAATACGCGCAGCTCGTGCTCGACTGGATTGCCGACGGCCACTGGGCCCCAGCATCTCCTGGTTAGCCACTCGACGAACGTCAACTGACTTCTCGGTCGTGAGCTGTGCTTTCTGTGCCCGGGTTTGCACGCCGTCAGGCCGCAATGTTTGCGGGATATCCACGATGGAAACCTAGGAAGCGTGCGTTCAACGCCGCTTGGACCCGTCGCGCAGAAAATCCGCACGGTCGCCCAGCAAACAGGTCCCCTGCGCCAACTACACGGCTCTACAACAATTTGTGACGTGCGCATCCGTCAGTCCAGTCGACGAGCCGTCGCCGGTGACGGATGCGGAGCCAGCAATGGCTGAACGCCATCGCGCGGACATCGGCCTGGCCAACCGCCCGGCCGAGACCGAGGCCGTCGCGGACTTTCTCAGCGCAGCATCTCAAGAGCCCGCCGCCATGGTTGTGGAAGGCGAGCCGGGTATCGGCAAGACGACCCTGTGGCTGGACGCCGTCAAGCAGGCCCGTCAACGTGGATTCCGGGTGTTGTCGGCGCGGGCGGCCGTGGTCGAATCGGATTTCGCGTATTCGGCTCTGGCCGACCTGCTGCGCGGCGTCGACCCAGCCCTGGTGGATCAGTTGCCGGAGCCGCAGAGGGTGGCAGTCGATCTGATTCTGTTTCGGACAACCGGCGATAGCGCGGCTACTGATCAACGTGCGGTCTCGGCTGCATTCCTCTCCATCGTGGAGACCCTCGCCGAGGTGTCGCCGGTTCTGATCGCGATCGATGATCTGCAATGGCTCGATAACTCGAGCGTGCACGTCTTGACGTTCGCTGCTCGTCGGCTGGGCTCCGGTGTGGGGGTACTTTGCACTCGCCGGACTGACACGGAGACCGATGAGGCGACGACATCGTGGCTGCAGCTCCCCAGGCCCGATTCCGTCAGGTCTATCCGTCTGAGCCCCTTAGGTTTCGGCGCTCTGCACGCGGTCGTGAACGAACGTCTGAACAAGTCGTTTCCCCGTCCGGCGATGACCCGAATTTACGACGTATCCGGCGGTAACCCGTTCTACGCGATCGAAATCGCCCGAGGACTCGACACTCGTTCGCCGGTCGGAGAATTGTCCATTCCCCGCACGCTGTCTGAAGCGGTGCAGGCGCGGCTCGGCAGCCTGGAAAGCAACGTTCAACATGCGCTGCTGGCAATCGCTTGCCTGACGTCAGCCACGACCAACGACGTCGTCCGCGCGACCGGCATGGACTCGGATCAGCTGGTTGAGCTTCTCGAGAAGGTCGCGGCCAAAGGCATTATCGAGATAGACGGTGATCGGTTGCAGTTCACGCATCCCCTACTGGCCCGAGGGGTTTACGACAGCGCAAACCCCGCGCAGCGCCGGATGATGCACCGACGGCTCGGTCAGGTCGTGGATCAGCCAGAGCTGCGCGCCCGACATCTTGCGTTGGGTGCCACCCGGGGCGACCTGACGATTCTGCGTGCTCTGGACACGGCAGCCGAGTCGGCGCACACCCGTGGGGCGCCGGAGGCCGCAGCCGAACTGCTCGAGCTGGCGATGCGCCTTGGGGGCGATACACCGGAGCGCCGGATAGAGGCGGCGGCAAAGCATTTCGACGCCGGCGACCCGGGGCGAGCCCGGACACTACTGGAAGAGACGACAGCGCAGATGCAAACCGGCCCGGCTCGGGCTGCGGCTTTGCACTTGCTTGCCCTGGTGCGCCTTTACGACGACAACTGGGTTGAGGCGGCGGAGTTGCTCAAACGAGGACTCGAGGAGGTGGCCGGAAATGCAGCCCTGCGAGTGCAGATGCTCGTTGCACTGTCATTCGCCTTGGTCAACACCGGGGACATGCCAACCGCATTGAGCACCATAGAGGACGGGGTGACCGCTGCCGTTGAACTCGGCGCTCCGCCCCTGACCAGCCTGGCTCTGGGCATGCGTGTCGTGCTGAATGTTATGCGCGGAAACGGATTTGATGAGAGCAGCATGCACCAGGCCCGTAGACATGAGGAACCCCTGGCGAAGGTGCCGCTGGCGTTTCGTCCCAGTGTGCAAAGCGCGATGCTGGCGGGCTGGATGGGCGACCTCGACGGTGCCCACGAGCAAATGCTCTCCATCCGCCGCGAATGCATCGAACGCGGCGAAGAGGGCGAGCTGATCTTCATCGGCTTCCACATGGTGACGCAAGCGATCTGGCGTGGCGACTTCACCGAAGCCGCATTGGTTGCCGACGACACCATGGAACGTGCTGTGCAGCTTGGCGGTGACTTCCCTGCCTTCATCGGCCGGACCGTTCGCGCCACCGTCGCCGCGTTCAACGGCGAGGAAGACGCCGCACGGCGAGACATTGCCGAGGCGCTGGCCGCCGGCGAGCGCAGCAACGCGTACACATTGATGCAATGGACGGTGGACGTCCTGGGCTTCCTTGAGGTTTCGCTGGGTAACTACGAAGCCGCGCTGACCACGCTGCAGCCCAGGCTGAACTTGCTTGCGGCAGCACCGAGTTCAACGGAAATCATCTCGGCCTGGTTTGTGCCCGACGCGGTGGAGGCGCTGATTCAAGCCGGCCGTCTCACCGACGCCGAGACGGTGGCCAGCACGCTGCAACAAAACGGCGAACGACTCGATCGTGCCTGGATGTCGGCGATCGCGGCGCGTTGCCGCGGCATGGTGCTGGCCGCGCAGGGCGAACTCGACGGGGCGACGCGGGCCGCAGAGGGAGCGATGGTTGAGCACGACCGGTTGTCGATGCCATTCGAAAGAGCACGCACCGAGTTGCTGTTGGGGCAGTTGCAACGCCGCAATCGTCGCCGCGACGCCGCGGCGACAACCCTGCGGACGGCGCTGGAGACCTTCGAACGGCTGAACAGCCCGCTCTGGGCGGCGCGAACGCGGGAGTCGTTGGCCCGCGCCGACATTCACCCGGCTCGAGCCAGCGTGCTCACCGCGTCAGAGCGACGCGTGGCCGAGCTCGCGGCATCGGGGATGACCAACCGTGACGTCGCCGCTGCGCTGTTCATCAGCGTCAAGACCGTCGAAGTCAACCTCACCCGGATCTACCGCAAGCTCGACATTCGTTCGAGAGCCGAACTGGGTCGTCGCATCGACCGGCTCGACGAGTAGGGTCGCAATCGCCGTTGGGCTAGAGGTAGTCGGTCGGGAGGAACGTAGAACTGATTCCGCCGCACGACGATTCGATTTGGCCCGACGATAGCAAACGGGCCGCCGTGACGCAGTAGGTAACACCGGACGCGAAGAGCCGGGCCGGCACTACACCGCCGAAATCTTCAACACATAATTGCGCGCTGCATTTACAACGACGTAGACATTGCCACCGCGGTCGATGGTGACCGCTTTACCCGCGTTACCAATCCCAAACCCGAGGGGCTTGTGACCGCCAGGGACCAACTTCCATAATCCTTGACTGTAGTCAGCGTCGGCGACGTATAAGGCGCCGAAGGCATCCACCGCCAGGCCACAGGGCTTCTTGATATCGGGGACGGCCAATACTGTGGGCGCGCTTTTTTCGTCTTCGACCTTGAGTACCCGTCTGTTTCCTGCATCGGCCACGTATACGGCGCCGGCCGGATCGACAGCCACGCCGGAAGGCTTCTTAAGGCCGATGAAAGGCAAGAGGATCGGGGTATTCGACCCCGGCGTCAGCTTGAGTACCCGCGCATTGTCGACTAGGTAAACCGTCCCACCTCTGTCCACCGCCACAGCAGTGGGCTTCGTGACGTCATCGAAGGGCAGCACCTCCGGAACCCTGGCCCCTTGCGCAAGCTTGAACACCGCCTTCGCGGCTTCGTCGACGATGTAAAGATTGTCGGCGAAGTCCATCGCTAAACCTTTAGGCTTCGATTGCCCGACGAACGACAGCTCGATAGGTTCTCCAGCCCCGGCTGGCAACTGGAGACAACGCGGATCCCCAAACGCAGTTTCTCGAGTGGCGTAAACGGTGCCGAAACTGTCAACTGCGACACCCCAGATGTAAAACCCGCTAAGTGGCAGTCGGCCCGAAGTCGGCTGCTGGGCAGCCGTCTCCGAGTGAATCTGTGGAGCTGTATCTGGTGGGACACTGAACCCCTGTTGGGTCGACGGTGCCGATTGCGCGGTGCTTTCTGTCGGTATCGGAGAAAGTACGTCGACCGCCTCCTGCCCCGTTGATTCGTTGAGAGCAAGGAAACTTCTGACAGCGACGGCGAGTTTTTCGAGATGTGCCTCAAGCGGCGGGGTGAGGGCATCGAGCCAATGTGGTGCTCCCAAGAAGAATTCCAAAGACTTCTCAAGGGCGACGTCCTCGATGCGAAACGGAATAAGCACAGTCTCGTCGTGCACTGCGCGTTCAACCTCTCGCCGGATTTGGGGCGAGGCATTGGCGTGGCTGCTGAAAACCAGGATCATGATGCGGGACGAGCGGATCGCATCGACAATCGCGGCCCCCCACTCCTGACCTGGGATAACATCACGCGGCGCGATCCAACATCGAATGCCTTTGGCTTCCAACGTGGCGCAGACAGCATCGGCTTGCGGCTTGTCATGGTTCGAGTAACTGATAAAGACGTCGTGGCCCACCGCTCGTCCCTCCGCTACGTCCGCCGAATCTGTTAAGCAGGCCCGTTCCGCATCCGCGCTGTCGCGCTTTCGCCCAGGTAGCGACAGGCTAGCTTGCTCGGTGGCTGCCGCGTCTAGAAACAGACTGCTTCGCTTGAGCGCGGCATCTCGCCGTAAGAGCGACGCGACAACCCACCCGTGAAGGCCGATTACGCTATTCGGCAGGTAATTGATAAGAAATGCGGGTAAGTGACCGATCGCAGCGCTGAGGAAGCACCGTCAACACGGTCAGAGCTTCATGCGCTGCTGGCCCGAGACGCTCGCGAAATGACGGCCTATTCCGATCAAATAGGCCGCCACTTCGCCCGCCTGCGCGGGGTGTCGACCAATGACCTGCATGCCTTGCTGCACATCATGATGGCTGAAACCGCGGGTGAGCCGCTCACTTTAAGCCGACTGAGGCAGCGGATGGATGTCTCGCCGGCGGCGGTCACGTATCTGGTCGACCGAATGATCGTGGCTGGGCACATACGGCGTGAACCCGATCCCGCCGATCGCCGCAAGTCGTTGCTTCGCTTCGAAGGTCACGGGATGGCGGTAGGCCGCGACTTCTTCGGCCCCCTCGGTGCTCACCTGCAAGCTGCTCTGACCGAGATGCCGGACGCGGATCTTGCTGTTGCGCATCGGGTGTTGACGGCGATGATCACCGCGATGTCGAAGTTCGAACAGGAGCTTCGAGCGGCACGATGACTGCCGCATCAGTGCTTGTCTGACCATCGGAAAACCGCGAGGCAGGCAACTAAACCGCCGATACTCCACGCTGTCAGAACAAAGAAGATGTGCCAGTACTCCCAGGTGCCGGCGGGCTCGAAGGCGACCATTTTCGGTGGCAGTAGAACTGAGCGGAAGCCCTGGGCCATCCACTTCACCGGAAAGATGGAGCCTAGGAGCAACATCCACGTCGGCAATGCGACAAGCGGCACGTAGGTGCCAGACACGAATTGCAAGGCAACCGCCGGGCCGTTGGTGACGACGGCGGCAGACACCGCGTTACTTGCCACGTTGCTGATGAAGATGCCCAAGAGCGAACAACTCACGATCCCAAGAACAAACACCCACGTCAGCGTGAACCACCCGAAAACCGTTGTGGGCAAATGCAGTCTGAAAAACAGCACCCCCACTGACAGCAAAACCGCGGCCTCGGCGAGGCTGGCAATGGCGACCAGCAGAATTTTGCCGATGAAATACGACGATGCGGTCGTTGGTGTCCCACGGAGGCGCCTCAACGCGCCGGTATCGCGATCGGCGGCGATGCTGATGCCAAGGTTGATGAAGGACGTCGAAAGAATCCCGTAGGCGAGCATGCTCGCCGCGATCACCGCGCCCGTGCTGGTACCGCTACGCGGCAGTTTGGTGGAGAAAATCGATCCCAACAAAATGCAAATAAGCGCCGGCAGCGAAAACGTCAGCACCAACTGCTCCGGCCGACGGTAGAACATCTTCAGCTCAGGGACGACTCTCGACAACCCGATAAGCAGCGGAGACGGCAGCGCCGGCTGTGGCGCGGCCTGTCTGTGTTGCGGCCGTGAGGCATTGTCGACGCGGGCGATGCCTGTCATCTCAGGCCGATCAACTGCAAATAGGCGTCTTCGAGCGTCGGTCGGGAGACCGTCAGCTCGGCCAGTTCTCCCCCGTCCCTTGACCGCTGCCTGATCAGCTCTGTCGGGTAATCCGTTTCCTCCACGTGGACCTGACCTCCCTGCTTCCACCGGACCGTCGCAGCCGAGCGCACGTGTCCGATCAGGTTTTGCGGCGAGTCGATTGCCGCCACCCTGCCGTCGGCGATGACCGCGACGCGGTTGGCCAGCGCCGCGGCTTCGTCGAGGTAGTGGGTGGTCAACAGGATGGTCGTGCCGTCGTCGGCCAATAATCTGATCAGGTCCCAGAAACGTCGACGAGCTTCCGGATCGAACCCGGTCGTCGGCTCGTCGAGAAAAATCACTTCGGGAATATTGATGATGCCGAGGGCGACGTCGAGCCGACGGCGTTGTCCCCCAGATAGTTTCCGTACTTTCGAATCGGAGACCGAACCCAGCCCAACGAGTTCGAGCACCTCCCCGGGCATTCGCGCCTTCCCGTAGCACTTCGCGAACATCTGCACCGTTTCAGACACGGTGAGCATTCCGGCGTCGCTGACTTCCTGCAGAACTATGCCGATCTTGGCGCGCCAGCTTCTGCCCGCGGTGCCTGGGTCTTCGCCCAACACCCGCACGTGTCCGAGATCGCGTTTGCGGTGACCCTCCAGGATTTCTATGGTCGTCGACTTGCCGGCGCCGTTCGGCCCGAGGATCGCAAATATCTCGCCATAGTTCACGTCGAGGTCCAAATCTCGCACCGCGCGTAACTGCCCGTACGACTTCGACAACCCTCGGACATGCACGGCCGACGAATTCACGATCGCTGCTCGAGTTCGTCCAGTAGTTCCCGCAGCTCCGCCTCGGACAACCGCTCGATCAGCCGGTCGACGTCAGCTTCAGCTGCAGCGGAGTCCACTTGCTGTTCGGGCACGACGGCCGGGTCGCCGGCCAACCGAAGATCTGCGAGTATTCGTGCGGCCAAAGAGCTGACACTCACGCCCTTGAGAAGTTCCAGCAGCGGAAGGTCAATCGCGAAGATCGCATTGACCCGAAGCCTGAAGTCCATGGCCATCAACGAGTCCAAACCCAAGTCGTCTAACCCGTCGTCGGCTCCGACGTCGGCAACACCGAGTTCGAAGACCGCGGCCGCGACTTGTCGAACATGGTCTGTGACTATGTCGAGCCGGTCAGCTTCCGGGCATGCCGCGAGGAACTCCACTATCGACGACTCCGAATCAACGGCATCGGGTGACGCTTCGGCTGTTCCCAGCTCGGAGAATATCGGCGGCAGTTGTCCGCCGAGGCCGGCGCGGCGGGCCCGCATCCAATCGGCGTTGATAGCGATGACATTGGCTACCTTTTGGTTGATCAGCCGATCGAGGATGCGGGTTCCCGCTGCGGGCGTGATCAGCTCGATTCCCCGTTGCGCATAAAGGTTCTCGAGCTTGAGTTCTTCGACCATTCCCACCGACCAAGGACCCCAGCCAATCGTGAGAGCAGGCAGTCCCTGGGCCTGCCGGTAATGCGCGAAGGCGTCAAGGAATGCGTTCGCGGCGGCGTAGTTGCCCTGACCAGGCGAAGCGATGACCGAACCAGCAGATCCGAACATGACGAAGAATTCCAGATCATGCCCTTTGAACGTGTTATGCAGCGCACGAGCACCGCTGATTTTCGGCGCCATCACGGCGGTGAATTCGGTTTCGGTCATGTTCACCAGAAGCCGGTCGTCGACACATCCTGCGGCGTGGATGATTCCGCGGACGGGTCGGCCTCCCGTTCGGATGTGACTGCCCAGCCACTTTTCCATCTGGTCGGCATCGGTGATATCGACACTGGCGATCGTGACTTGGGCACCGAGGGATTCGATCCCGCGGATCGTGTCGGCGGTGGGCGGAATCCCGCTGCGGCAGAGCAGCGCGATATGACGGGCCCCGTGTTCGGCAAGGTAGGTAGCCACGATGCGGCCGAGCGCTCCGGTTCCACCGGTTACTACGTAGGTCGCGTCGGGCGTGAGTTTGGTGGGAAAAGCGTTCGTGAGGCTGCTGCAAGAGCGAAGGCGCGGAACGAACTTGTCCCGTCCACGGATGGCGATCTGGTCCTCGGGGTCATCGGCGAGAATGTGCTTGCAGATGCGCGATGCGGTTTCGACGCGGTCGTCGGCGTCGTCGATGTCGATCAGTCCGCCCCATCGGTCGACGAATTCCTGGTGGCCGACGACTCGGCCGAGTCCCCAGATTGTGGACTGTTCGACTGCAAGCGCCTCGGTTCCAAGGGCGGGCTGCGCGTTGGCGGTAATCAGGTAGAGGCGGGCATGGAGCGCGTCTTGGCCGGCGAACGCTTTGGCGAGATGAAGGATCGTGAAAACACCTAGCTGGTCGTTTATTTCGGCGGCGCTGTCATCCGCGCCGATGTCCAACGGCCAGCAGTTGATGATGCCGGCGAGGCTGCCGTCCTTCTCGAGGTGTGTTTCGAGCAGCTGGTGGAATTGTTGGGGCTGAAGCGGGTTGAGCGCGTACCCGCCGTCGATTTCCGTCAGCGCGGCGACGGTTTGGTGTATCACCGGTCGGACTCGGTGGCCGCTTCGGCGCAGTTGTTCTGCGAGCGACGTCCCAACGCCATTGGCGTCGATGAAGATCAGCCAGGACAAGCCCTGAGCTAATGGAGGTGTCTCGTGCTGTTCGTGCTGAGGCTCGGACTGTGCGACCCAGTCAACCTCGTACAAACCCTTGTCGACGCGATCGGGCGACATCCGAGCTGAAGCGCTCAGGGATCGCAACGTGAAGCCGGCGAACGTGGCGAGCAGCTTTCCGTCTTCGGAGGAGATCGTGATGTCGCTTTCGATCTCGTCTTTAGTGGCCGATACCACGTGGACGTGGGCCGTCATGTTCTTGTCGGGCGGGCCGTAGATGGCGCTGTGTCGGATTCGAGTGGGGAGGTAGGGACTGTCGTCTTCGCTCCGGCCGGCAAACGTTGTGCCAATGAGTGTTTGGAAGGCGCCGTCGATGAGCGCGGGGTGGAATCGGTACCGATCGAGTTCGTCGGTGATCTGCGCGGGGACGGCGATGTCAGCTATCGCCCAGCCATCGTCAGACGTGATACGCCTGATGGTCTGGAATGCATCACCGTAGGCGAACCCGGCGGCCCGGGCGCGGGTATAGAACTCGTCCTGGTCAATCGTGGTGACCTGGCTTGCCCCGCTTGGGGTATCGCTGCGGTCGGGCGACGGTGCCAGCGTATTGAGCTCCGCGGTCGCCGTTATTGTCCACTTCAGGTCACCCCCGGCCGTTGCGGTGAACGCGGCAAATTCTAAAGTTCCTGCGTCCTCGTTGAGCGTGGTTCTCAATATGGGATCACAGGTGTCGTCGAGGATGACGGCGCGGTGAAACGTCAGGTGGTCCACGCGGTAGTCCGCTGACCCGTAGGTGACTTCCGCTGCGGCCAGGGCCATTTCGATGTACACCGCGCCGGGTACGAGGACGCTCCCCTGCACCTGGTGATCGGCGAGGAAGGGGACTGTGGCTGCGCTCAACTCGGCTTCCCAGGTCGGGTGCACTGCACTCACCGGTTGTCCAAGCAGGGGATGCACCGGGTTGTAATGCAAGTCCTCGGCGGCTTCCTGGGTTTCGTTCCAGAACCGCTTGGATTGCCACGGGTAGAGAGGAACTTTGAGCAGTCGTGCCTTCTCGCGGGGGTATAGGACATCCCACGCGATCGGGTGGCCGTGGCAGTGCAGGGCGCCGACGCAGCTCATCAGCGTACGAGCGTCGTCGTCATCGCGGCGCTGGCTTGCCACCACAGCGACGTCGGTCTTTTGCGTTCCGGCGATTTCGATCATCGATGGCGCGAGAACGGGGTGCGGGCCAAGCTCGACGAAGTGCGTATAACCGTCATCGATCATCCGACGGGCTGCGGGCTCGAAAAGCACCGTGGCGCGGGTATTTTGCCACCAGTAGGCCGCGCCGTCGGCGTATCCGTCCAATCGCTCGCCGGTGACCGTGGAGTACAGCGGGATCGTCGCTGCGCCGGGCGATAGCCCTGCCAAGGCGCTGTAGAGGTCGTCCTTCACCATGTCCATGTAGTGGGTGTGGTAGGGCACTTTGACGGCAAGGAACCGATTGAAGATCTCGAGCGCGTCCAGCTGGGCGGCGATGTCGGCGAGGACATCGCTGTCGCCGGCAACCGTGACCGCCGAGGGACCGTTGATCGCGGCGATCGATGCCTGCGGTCCGATCGCATCGCGTGTGTTGTCGTCGATGGTCTGCATGAACGACTCGGCGCTGAGGCCGATGGCGAGCATGCGGCCCAGTCCGCTTGCCCGTTGCTGAAGGTGGCTTCGGTGATAGATCACGTGAATCGCTTGCTCGAAGGTGAGGACGCCGGCGAGGTAATGGGCTGCTACTTCGCCGGCGCTGTGCCCGATCACCGCGTCGGGTTTGATTCCGAACTGTTCGAGCTGCTCGGCGAGCGCAATTTGAATCGCGAAGTTGGCGGGTTGCGCGACGTTCGTTTCGGCCATGCGAGAGCTAGCCTCGTCGGCTCGGAGTTCTTCCAGCAGAGACCAGTTCGTGTAGCGGGACAGCTCGCGATCGCTTCGCCGGATGCTGTCGGTGAAAGCCGGATAGACGTCAAGAAGTCCTCGGCACATCTTCCACCACTGCGGGCCCATGCCGGTGCAGACGAAGGCCAACTTCGGCGCCGTCGCGTTGGCCCGACAAGCGGAAATCTGGCCACCGTCGGCGAGGGCCTGAAGTTGTTCTCGCGCATCGGTAATGCTGTTCACGATGAGGGTGTGGCGGTAGTTCAAATGGGAGCGGCGCTGACTGAGGGTGTAACCGAGATCGAGCAGTGTGAGGTCGCGGTGACTGCTGACGTGCTCAGCCAACCGTTGGGCGCTAGCCACCAGCGCTTCCTCGGTGCGCGCCGAGATCGGCACGACGAGCGGCAGCTGCTCACCATCGTTCGGTGCGGTAACCGCGACAGGAGCGGGCGGCTCAGCGAGAACGACGTGGGCGTTGGTGCCGCCGAAGCCGAAAGAGTTGACCCCTGCCACGCGTCGCTTGCCGCCGGGAAATGGCCGACCGGTCGTGGGAATGTCAATATTGAGCTTCCCCAGGGGAATTCGGCGGCTGGGGGTTTTCAGATGCAGGTTCGCCGGTATGTAGCCGTGTTTGAGCACTAACGCCGTTTTGATCAGCCCGGCCACCCCCGCGCCGGCCTCGAGGTGGCCGATGTTGGTTTTGACCGATCCGATCAGCAGTGGATCCGTCGCCGGTCGTTGTGATGCGAGCGCATTGGCGAGGGCTCGGACCTCGACGGGGTCGCCGACGGGTGTTCCGGTGCCGTGCGCCTCGACATAGCCGATTTCGTTGGGGTGGATGCCCGCTCGTTGGAGGGCGGTCGTGATCGCGGCTTCCTGTGCTGCGGCGCTGGGGACGGTGATGCCGTCGGTGCGACCGTCTTGTGACACCGCGGTGCCAAGGATCTGGGCGTAGATTTCGTCGCCGTCGCGCAGCGCCTGCTCGAGTGGCTTGACGACGACGACCGCGCCCCCTTCGCCGCGTCCGTAACCGTCGGCGGCCTCGTCGAAAGCCTTACAGCGCCCGTCCGGGCTGAGAAACCCGCTCTTGGATTCCGCGATCGCCGTGTTGGGGCCGATGATGATATTGACGCCGCCGGCCAGTGCAAGATCGCACTCGTGGTTCCAGATGCTCAGCGCGGCAAGATGTACGGCGACGAGCGAACTCGAGCATGCCGTATCGATGGTCATGCTGGGTCCCCGGAAGTCGAATGCGAACGAGATCCGGTTTGCCAGCATTGTCATCATCATCCCGGTTGCGGAATGCGTCTTGAATCGGTAGCGGCTCGTGCGACCCTGATTCTGCAGGAGCTGGTAGTCGAGGGTGAAACCGCCGACGAACACACCGACCTCGGTGCCGGCGAGACCGTCCGCGGGTATTCCGGCGTCTTCCAGCGCTTCCCACGTGGTCCGCAGCAGTAGACGCTGCTGCGGATCGAGCAGGTTCGCCTCGCGGGGTGAGATACCGAAGAATTGAGGGTCGAACTGATCGATCTCGTTGAGGTACCCGCCTCGACGAGTAACCATCTTGCCGACCTTTGCCGGGTTTGGGTCGTAGTATCTTTCGGCGTTCCACCGTGTTTCCGGAACGATAGACGTAGCGTCGGTTTCGCTGCGCAGCAAGTCCCAGTAGCTTTCCGGCGTAAGGGCGCCGCCCGGGAAGTGGCACCCAATCCCGACGATCGCCAAGGGCTGGCGAGGGCCGTCTTCGGCAAGCATGGTCATCCTTCCGCATCGATCGTCGTCGACGATCCAGCGCGAGTCAGCTGGCTAGTCAACTGAATTCGAGCGCAGGGGTGACACCAAGGATCCACTCGTCGCTGATCGGGCTGATCGTCTGCTCGTGGCGGTAGACGGATCGGAGTTCTCGCAGAAAGGAGTCTCGTTGCCATGCCTGCGCCTGCTGCATCACATCGTCTTCGGAGAAGTCACGGCATTTCTCCGTGAGTACCGTCTCAATCAGCTGTCCGGCCAACTGACGCAGCAGCCGGACGTTTGCATCGAATTGCGCTGTGAAATCAGGAGATTTCCCCATCATCGCGGTGTGCAGCAGAACCATGAAATTCAGAGGAGAGTAGAGGTCGACAAATTCCGACGTGGGTTGCGCGCGCTCCACTGCCGCCCACTCGCGGAAGAAGAGTTGCATCCGGTTGCTGAGCTTGATGAGGCCTTCCAGATGCGGCACCACCTCGGGATCGTCGGCGACGGTGACAAACCGATCGTTGCTATAGACGAAACCCAAGAATCCCCAATAGAACGCGATGTCCCAAATCACCTTGGCCGACATGACAATAGGTGAGCCCATCAATATGTACTGGTCGTGGTAGATGTTCAGCCACATGTCGGTCAGCGAGCGAAAGAGCGAATCGCTTATCGCAGACCGCGCGACGACGTTTTCGCCATCGAGTTCCCGGGTGATCATGTCGGTGATGAGGCCATTGCCGATGGCGACGAGGTCCAGTCCGGACGAATACAACGGGTCCAGGAAGATCCCGGAGTCCCCTGTGAGGCACCACCGCTCACCGGCGTCATACACCCGGCTAGCGCCGTGACTGTAGTGCTTCATCACCCGGAAGTCCTTAATCAGGTGTTCGGATTCGGCCAGCGTCGCCGCGCACTGCGGTTCGTACTCCGCGAGCCAAGCTCGGGCTTTGGCGAGTGTGTTGAAACCGTCGAACGGGTGATAGCCAGGATCGGCGACAATGCCGACGCTGGTGGATCCCGAGGCGAGCCGGATAAGCCAAACCCAGTAGCCCTCTCCCATCAAGTGATTGGTGGAGAGTGCTCGGTCGCCCTCGACGAGGCGCGCCTGCCAACTCTCGTCGGCGCTCCACCGGCCGATGTCGATTTCAGTCGCGATGCGCAACCACACCGCATTGCAGTTGTGGTCGTTGGCCCGCCTCAGGTCCAACTTTCGGGGTAATGCCCGGTTGCGCCCCGACGCATCGACCACCCAGCGAGCCGTCGTGTGGGTGAGTGTGTCGCCATGTTGAACGCAAATGGTGTGCGGGCGATCGCCGCCGCCAAAGTCGACGGACCGGACTCTGCCAGTGGCGATTTCGATACCTTCCGACAGGCAGCGGCGGTTGAGCTCGTTCTCAAGCCTGCCGCGGTCGATCTGATAGGTCACCTGCGGCGTAAATGCGGAGCTGCCGAGTTCCACTCGCTGAGCGATGTCGGTGTTTCCGTCGTGCGAGAAGAACATTCGCAAGCCCATTTTCCGGATCTGGGAGGTGCTCAAATGGTCGGCCAGTCCGAGGCGATCCCGCAGGTACTGTGCGGCAATCTCGACGGTCGACTCGCCGACAGTGTGGGTGATCTCGGGCACCGGGTGGGCTGTTGATTCGATAAGACGAATCCGTGTTTCGGGACGCGCGCGGCGAATCTCTAACGCCAGAGTAAGGGCCGCGACGCCACCTCCAATGACGGCGACATCGTGATCGGGCCGAGCCGTCTCGGCGTTCAGCAGGCGGGACTTGATCTTCTGCGCGAGCGCCTCTCGTGACTCCTTGCTCAGTTGCGACAGTTGCGCTTGCACGTTCACACGTCCCCCTACCGTAGGTCGGATAGGCAAGGTTACTTAATAGTTAAGAACGCTACACTAATCACAGACTCAGGCAAGCGGAGAAGCGCCAATAGGCCGACCGCGCGGTTAGGGGCCGAAGGGACGACATGAGTAGGAGTCACCCGCGTATCGCGGCGCGAGTGGATGGATCTGACTGATGGCCGGACCAACTGCGGTTCATTTCTTCCTTGCGCTGGCTGTCGTCCTTGGCACCTGCCGCCTGGTCGGGCTGGTGTCACAACGCCTCGGACAGCCACAAGTCGTCGGCGAAATGATTGCCGGTGTAGTTCTCGGACCGTCGCTGATCGGCCGGATAGCACCCGGCGTGCAACACGAGCTATTTCCTCCGGGGCCGGCGAACGTCGTGCTGTACACCACCGCGCAGATCGGCCTGGTGCTGTACATGTTTCTCATCGGCCTCAACTTCGACGTCGACCTCATCAAGCATCGTGTCGGCACCGCGGCGGCGGTCTCGGCGGCGGGCATCTTGACACCGCTGGCTCTCGGAGCGCTGATCGCGATGCCCCTCCTGAAAAGCGGAATCTATTTCGACAAAAGCGTCACGCTCGTGATGGCGATGATGTTCCTTGGTGCGTCGATCGCGACTACAGCGTTCCCCATGCTTGCCCGGATCATCTACGAACGGCGGCTTGCCGGAACATCTTTGGGCACGCTCGCGCTGGCGTGCGGCGCGACCGACGACGCGCTCTCCTGGTGCCTGTTGGCGATTGTGCTCGCCATCCACCGCGGCAACCCCGCATTGGCCGCTACGGCAATAAGCGGCGGAATCGTATACGCGATACTTCTGCTTACGGTTGGACGCAAGGCGTTGGGTGCGCTCGGAACGATATCCGAACGCGGGGAAACGATCTCAGCACCCGTGCTCAGCGTGGTCCTGATTCTGCTCATGAGCTGCGCGTGGTTCACGGACACTATTGGGATCTACGCGATATTCGGCGCATTCGTGCTCGGCGTCGCCATGCCGTCCGGCTTCTTCGCGCAACGCCTCACCGCACGGCTTGAGCCGCTCGTGACCACGTTTTTGCTGCCGCTATTTTTCGTCTACTCGGGTCTGAACACCCAGATCGGCCTGGTGAACACGCCGACATTGTGGGCGGTGACGCTGGGGATCCTCGTCGTCTCGATCGCGGGCAAGGGCATCGCGTGCACACTCGCGGCGCGGTTGAACAAGGTCCCGATTCGCGAGTCCGTCGCCCTCGGGTCATTGATGAACGCCCGCGGCCTGATCGAGCTCATCCTCCTCAACATCGGGCTCGAGGCCGGCATCATCACCCCGACGCTCTTCAGCATTCTGGTATTGGTAGCCATCGTCACCACACTGATGGCCACACCGATATTCGAAGTCGTTTACGGTCGTCACCGACAGCTTTCGGAGTGCAGCCGGGAGGTGTCGGACAACGATGGGACGTTCAGCGAACTCGACGGCGTCTCCCCCGCATCGACCTGACGCCTCGTTATCAAGCCGTCACCGCCGCTGCCCCGCGCATAGCTCCGGACACAATGACGGGCTCCTTTGTCTTCTCCGCGTGGATAGCTGACGCGTTTAAAGCGGGAAGACCCGACGCAGAGGGCGTGCTGGCCTCCACGGAGTGGCGACCTCGTCGTCGCTCACTTTGCCACCACCTCAGGGTGAACTCGCTGTTTGGTGGTTCGCCGGTCCCGTTGCGATGTCAGAATTAGCTCACTTCAGACGGCGTCGTCGACACTCGACGCCGTCGGCGGAAGGGATGGGTGGCTGTGACGCTGCGGACTGCCGCTGATGAGAAGACGGCGATCGTGGTCGACTTCGACGCGTTCCTGTCGTATACGCATCGGGATCGACTGGTGGCCAGCGGCATTCAGAAGGGACTGCACCAGATCGGTCGCGGGGTGGGGCGTCTGCGTGCCCTACGGGTGTTTCGCGACGACACCAACCTGGAGGCCAGTCCCGACCTGTGGGGCAGGATCACCAACGCGATGGACCATGCGCGCTTCCTAGTGGTGGTGCTGTCCCCGTTGGCCGCCCAATCCCATTGGGTGAACAAGGAAATCGGCTATTGGCTTGAGCATCGTGACCACTCGCACCTACTTCTTGTGGTGGCGGCTGGCACACTGCGCTGGGACCAGAATCAGCAACGCTTCGATCCGGCCGATTCTGACGCGGCGCCGCCTGTGCTCACCGAGCCCCCTGTGCCGCTGGCAGAGCCGCCGCAGATCGACGTCAGCGCCGACGAGCCGTGGGATCCGCGCGCCCCGGCGCTGCGGGAGAAGATCATCACGCTTGCCGCGCCCATCCACGGCAAATCCACAGAACAACTTACCGAAGACGACCGGCGCGAGCAGCGACGGTTGCGGCGGCTTCGTACGGTGGCTGTGACGGCGTTGGCGCTGCTGACGGTGCTGGCGGTGGTGGCGGGTGGCGTCGCCTGGAGTCAGCGGCAGACCGCGATCACCCAGCGCAACCGCGCCATTGCGGCAGGACTGAATACGGAGGCCGCTGCCATGCTGGCCGGCGGGCGGCCGGGCGGGGATATTCAGGCTTTCGTCAAGTTGTTGGCCGCGCGCGACCTCGCAGCCCCCGATGACGGGGCCCTGCTCAGCGCCGCTGCCGAACGCGCCACTACCGCAAGGATTGTCGACGTTGGCGTCAGACTCAACCATCTAGCCGTGAGCCCCAACGGTCGCCGCCTGGCCGCCGCATGCGCCGACGGCACCGTCGCTCTGTTCGATGCCGACACCGGAAAGTCCCTCGGCGTATTACGCGGGCACAGCGGCGCGGTATTCGGGGTGGCATTCAGCCCTGACGGGCGACGCCTCGCGTCGTCCGGGGTCGACCACACGGTGCGGCTGTGGGACGTCGACACCGGGCGGTCGATCCGGGTGCTGACCGGACACACCAAAACAGTGCTTGGGGTCGCGTTCAGTCCGGACGGCCATCAGTTGGCGTCGGGCGGCGAGGACCGCACGGTGCGGCTGTGGGATGTCGATGCCGGGCGGCAGATCCGGGTGCTGACCGGGCACACGAACACAGTTTTCGGAGTCGCGTATAGGAGCCGAGATAGCAGCCTGGCGTCAGCGGGCGGTGACCACACGGTGCGACTTTGGAAAACCGACACCGGTGAAGCATTCCGCGTCCTCGATGTTGCATCAGACGCGGACAGTGTCGCGTTCAGTCCGGACGGTGACCGGGTAGTCAGCGGCGACGGCTTTGGCACGTTGCAGGTCTTTGACGCCGATACCGGCCAGCCGAGCGGCGGACCCATGAAGGGACATCGCAACACGGTTTTCGGGGTGGCGTTCAGTCCTGACGGCCGACATATCGCGTCGGCGAGCGGTGACGACACGGTACGGCTCTGGGACGCGATTACCGGTCGTGCCGTGGCACTGCCACTGAGCGGGCACACGGGCGCGGTCACGGGTGTGTCGTACAGCTCCGACGGGCTACGGGTGTTCTCGGTCGGCTGGGATAACACGGTCCGCATCTGGCGGGTCGATCCGATCCTCACCGGGCACACCGGCCCGGTGCAGGCCGTGGCGTACAGCCCCGACGGCCACCGGATCGCGTCAGCCAGTGCCGACTCCACCGTGCGGGTGTGGAGTGCCGACACCGGCCAGCCGCTCGGCCCGTCGCTGACGGGGCACGTCGGCACGGTGCACGGTGTGGCGTTCAGCCCGGACGGGCGCCGGCTCGCCAGCGTCGGCGAGGACAAGACACTGCGGCTGTGGAACGCCGGCACCGGCCGGGCCGAGGGAGCACCCTTGGAACCCTTGACGGCAGACGGAACCCCCTCGTTTACGCCGCTGCTCAGCGTGGCGTTCAGCCCGGACGGGCGCCGCATTGCCGCCGGCGATAACGATGGTTCGGTGTGGGTATGGGACGCCGGCACCAGGCACTGGGCCGGCGCGCCGCCCCTCGGTTTTTCGGGAGTCAACACTGTGGCCTTTAGCCCCGACGGACGCCTGATCGCCGCTGGCGGCGACGATAAACAGGTCCAGCTGTGGGATGCCAGCACTCTGAAAACCGTTGGCGAGCCATGGTTTACCGACGAGCCGGTGATCAGTATGACGTTCAGCCCCGACAGCCGTCGTCTGGCCCTCGGCGGCTACGACCACACCGTCGAGTTCCTCGATACCGCCACCGCAAAACGCGCCGGCGTCGTACTGACCGAGCCAGGCGCGGTGTCCGGAGTGGCGTTCAGCCCCGACGGGCACCGCATCGCAGTCGCCAGCTGGGATAGCAGCGTGCGACTGTGGAACCCCGATACCGGCATACCCGTTGCCGAACCGTTCGTGGGCGACACGGCACCTTTGAACGGCGTCGCGTTTAGTCCCGATGGCCAGCACGTGGTTACCGGTAGCGGGGACGGCAGTGTGCGGGTCTGGCCGGCACAGGCGACGCCAGGAGTGATGTGCGACAAACTCACCGCCGACATCACTGCCAATCAGTGGCGGGACTGGATCTCGCCGGACGTCCATCCAATCGCGCTGTGTCCCGGCCTGCCCGCGCCAGTACATGCGAGCGCGCGATGACTGGCGTGGCGGCCGACCCAGCCGGACGGACCCCACCTGCCCCGCGAACCCCCATGGATGCCTTCGTCCTGTCGGTGCCGCAGGATCGGTTGGCGGCCCACGCACTTGTCAAGGGGCTGCATCAGATCGGGCGCCGCACCACGCAGCTGAGGGCGTTGCGGGTTCATCGAGGCCACCTCGAAGTCCACGGTAGCGAGTGGCCCCGAGACAGCGCTATGGCGTTGGAGCGCTCACGGTTTCTCATTGTCGTGCTCTCGGCGGCGGCCGCGGCCGCGGAGGGGGTGAACTGGACCATCGACTATTGGGTCCGGCACCGCGGACGAGAGCAACTCCTGCTGGTGCTAGCTGACGGACATTTGCATTGGGACGAGGCCACCGAGCGGTTCGACCCCGGCGTCTCTGACGCGTCGCCGCCGGCGCTGACAGAGCCTGGCGCATTGCCAGTTGAGCCGTTCTTTATTGACATCAGCGCCGACGCGCCATGGGATACGCACTCGTCGGCGCTGCGGGACAAGCTCACCACGGTGGCCGCCCCGATCCATGGCAAACCGAAAGACCAGCTGGCTGGGGACGATCTGTCACAGCAGCGCCGGTTCCGTCGCCTGCGCGCGGCCGCAGTCACGGCGCTGGTGATGTTGACTGTGTTGGCGACGACCGGCGCGGGGCTGGCGTTGGTACAGCGTCACGTGGCTATCGCCCAACGCAATCGGGCCGTCGCGATCCGGCTCAACGCCGAGGCGCAGGCGATCCTGTCGGGGACCCGTCCGGGCGGGGACGTGCGCGCGTTCGCCGAGTTGTTGGCTGCCCGCAAGGTCGCCCCGCCCGACAACGGCGCACTGTTGGACGCGGTCGGACGCCGCGCGACGACCGCCAAAATCATCACGGCCGGCGACCGACTTAACGATGTCGCGGTCAGCGCGGACGGGCGCCACGTCGCGGCGGCATGCGCCGACCACACCATCCGGATCTGGGACGCCGAATCGGGCCGGCCGACTGCCGTCTTGATCGGGCATACCGGTCCGGTTACGAGTGTCGCGTTCAGTCCCGATGGTGCCCGGTTAGCAAGCGGCAGCGCCGACGCCACCGTGCGACTGTGGCGGATCGACACCGGCCGCGAAATCGGCGCACCGCTGTCGGGGCACCGCGATGAAGTGCTGGCTGTCGCATTCAGTCCCGACGGGCACCGCCTCGCCAGCGGCAGCAAAGACGTCAGCGTGCGGGTGTGGAACGCCGACACCGGCAGTCCAGTCGGCGACCCATTCGGCGGCCTGTTTATCGTCAACGCGGTGGCGTTCAGTCCCGACGGCCACCGGATAGCCAGCGGCGACCGCGACGGAACGGTGCAGCTCTGGAGCGCCGACACCGGCCAGCCGGTCGGGCCCGCACTCAAGGATGGTGACAGCTGGGTGAACGGCGTCGCATTCAGTCCGGACGGCCACCGGCTGGCCACGGCAGGCGATGATTCCGGCGTGCGGCTGTGGGACGTGGACAGCGGCGACTTGATCCGCCTCATGGGTGGACAGAACGACAGGGTGCTGGATGTGGCATTCAGCCCCGACGGAACGCGCGTCGCGGCGGCGGCCGCCGACGGCACCGCGGGGTTGTGGAGTGTCGACGGTGGCCAAGTATTCGACACGCCACTCACAGGCCACACTGCAGCCGTAAACGGCATCGCCTTTTCCGGCAACGGGCGCTTGGTCTCGGCCAGCGCCGATGCCACAGTACGCATCTGGGATCTGCGCCGGATCCTCATCGGCCACGCCGGGCCCGTGTACGGGGTCGCATACAGCCCCGATGGGCGCCGTCTGGCCAGCGCCGGCGACGACAAAACGGTGCGGCTGTGGAGCTCCGACACCGGCCGACCCCTTGGGCCGCCGCTGACCGGACACGACGGCCCGGTGGTCAGCGTCGCGTTCGGCCCCGATGGGCGCCGGCTGGCCAGCGCCGGCGAAGACAAAACGGTGCGGCTGTGGAGCTCCGACACCGGCCGACCCCTTGGGCCGCCGCTGACCGGACACAACTCAATCGTGCGGGCGGTGGCATTCAGCCCCGACGGTCACCTGCTGGCCAGTGCCAGCGACGACCAGACCGTGCGGCTGTGGAACGCCGACACCGGCAAACCCCTCGGTGCGCCGCTGACCGGACACAACTCAATCGTGCGGGCGGTGGCATTCAGCCCCGACGGTCACCTGCTGGCCAGCGTCGGCGACGACCAGACCGTGCGGCTGTGGGATGTTGGCACCGGCCGACTCATCGGCGCTCCGATGACGGCGCCGACAGCGCTGTACGCCGAAGCGTTCAGCCCCGACAGCCGAGAACTGGCCACCGGCGCCGCCGACGGCGCGGTGGCCATCTGGAACCTGGCCAAAGCCCAGCCTGACGGCAAAGCGCTAGTCGGGCACAGCAATTCAGTGAACAGTGTGGCGTTCAGTTCCGACGGCCATACGCTGGCCTCGGCGAGCTTCGACAGCACAGTACGGCTCTGGGACGTCGGCGACAGAAGACCGCTTGCCGAACCGTTCACTGGCCACCGCGACAAAGTTGCCAGCGTGGCGTTCAGCCCCGATGGACAAACGCTCGCCAGCGCCAGCGCCGACGGCAGTGTGCGTCTCTGGCCCGTCCGGGTCAATCCAGACATGTTGTGCGACAAGCTGACTGCCGCCGTCAGCCGCGCCCAATGGCACGACTGGATCGGCGACGACGTTCCCTACGCGACACTCTGTGCGGGCTTACCCAGCGCGCCGGATAACGGCGCGGCGTTCGGGCAGACCACGCTGACGTTAGGCCCGCTGCATCATCCCCAGGCCCTCACCGTGGACCGGTCCCGAACGCTTTATGTCGCTGACACCAAAGCGGATCGGGTCCTGGCGCTGCCCCTAGGCAGTTCCAATCCAAAAACCCTGCCGTTGGGCCAATTGAATCAACCAATCGCCCTGACAGTTGACGGTGCCGGAGACGTGTTCGTCGGCGACAAGGGGCCTCATGTCTACAAACTCGCGCGGAACTCGACTAGCCTGTCGCTGTTGCCATTCGCACGCGTTCGGCATCTGATCGACCTCGCCGCCGCCGCCGATGGAACCGTCTATGTGGCCGACGACGACCAGCTGTGGAAGCTGCCCGAAGGTGCCATCGACCCTCGCCAAATCCCGCTGATCGGCGACACGCACATACCGTTAGCGGGACTGGCGGTTGACAACACCGGCGACATCTACGTCGCAGACGCAAATGGCGTTACGAAACTGTCGGGCGATGCGGAGACGCCGCAGAGCCTGCCTCTCGACGACCTTGTCAGCCCGGCGGGGATGACCGTCGATCAAGCAGGCGACCTCTTTGTCGCGGATACGGGCGGAAACCGGGTACTGGAATTGCCGGCAGGGTGGGGCGCGCCGACGGAACTGCCGTTCCGCGGACTCAAGGAGCCCCTCGCGGTTGCGGTCGACGCTGTGGGCGACATCTACGTCGCGGACGCAGGCAACAATCGGGTGGTCAAATTGCCTGCCGCCGACCATCCGTGACGACCGCTCCAGCCTCAGTGCAGCTCATATGAATCGCGAGCAATTACGAAGAAGTGTCCAGTGCTGCTATCGGTGCAGGTGAGCCCCGAAGGCTCGCTGTCACACGTGATTGGCCCAGCTGAACGACTTTCGCCGTAGCCCAACGTATCTAGTCCACTGCCGCGGACGGTGTCGCTGTGGCAACCGAGCGACGGTGCCTCGCCCTGCTCCATGCCTATCCGGTCGCCCCATGCGCCCTCGCAGGCCTGCGGTCGCGGGGGTGCGGTCCACGTGTGGTCACGAATTTCGCACAGGGCGAAAGCCTGATCGTTGAGCACGCCCTCTGCGCAGTCGATGTTTCCCGTAGGAGACTGAAACTGGTAGTACGAGTCGGCATGCGCGACCGCCGCCAACCGGAACGCGGTCGCGACCGATGTCACCGAAATAACAGCAATTGCAACGACTTTCAGACTAGACCGAAGGCGGGACCGCCGTGGGTCATACCTCACCATCACGGAAGCATATGGCTAATAAGGGGTTGCGTTCGCGGATCGCGCACAGTAACGGCATCGTTTCCTTGATGTCGCCGGCCGTCTTGACTGCCAGGGCGTGGCGTTTGACGTTCGCCCGTGTGCAGGTCGTTCGGTGTCGATGAAACGTCTGCGAAATCAGTTGTCAGTAAAAGCCTCCGATTTCGCACTTGCTGGTACCCGACCGCGGCCGGCTGACGATGGAAATAGCTGCCCTCGGCGCTGTGTAAGACTGTCCCCAAAAAGCAAGTGGAAGGATGTGTATGTCGGGCTGGACGAGGGGAAGCCTCCTGACCGCTCTCAAGACAGTCGCAATGGCGTCGACCTTGAGCTGGCTGCTGGTGCTAAGTGCGGGTCCAGCACTGGCGGACCCGGAGCCTGCTCCCGGCGATCCTGGTGTTGTCGCGCCACCCGCAGGACCGCCTGCGCCTCCGCCACCGCCGCCGGCGGCGCCCATTGCCGCTGGCCCCGCTAGCGGCGAGGACCCGTCTCCGTTCACTGGCGCGGCGCCGTTCGGTCCGCCGAGGATCGTCCCTGCCAACGGAGCGACGGTGGGTGTGGGCCAGCCGATCATCATCAACTTCCCCGGGCTGGTCGACGACTCCGGCGCGGCCGAGAACGCCATCCATGTCTCTTCGGTCCCGCCAGTGTCCGGCAAGTTCTACTGGCATAGTCCCACGCAGCTGCGCTGGCGCCCGCTGAGCTTCTGGCCCGCACACACCGCAGTGACCGTCGATGCGGGTGGCACGGTGTCCACCTTCAACACGGGAGACACGCTGGTGGCCACGGCCGACGACGCCACCCACCAACTGACCGTCACCCGCAATGGGACCGTGGAGAAGACCATCCCGATGTCGATGGGTATGACATCCGGTGGCCACCAAACCCCGAACGGCACCTACTACGTTCTAGACAAGATGCCGTCGGTGGTGATGGATTCCTCAACTTACGGGGTACCGGTCAGTTCGACCTACGGCTACAAGGTGACAGTTGAGCTAGCCGTCAAGTTCGACAACAGCGGCGACTTTGTCCACAGCGCTCCATGGTCGGTGGATGACCAGGGTAAGCGCGACGTCAGTCACGGCTGCATCAACATCAGCCCCACCAACGCGAAGTGGTTCTTCGACACCTTCAGCCTCGGCGACCCCATCATCGTGACGAACTCCACCGGAGGTACCTACAGCAAGAACGACGGCTCCAACGACTGGCAGACCTAGCCAAGCGCTAAGGACCCATCACCTGCTGTCGGCGATCGTTGATCAATGTACTAATTTTCCTGGGGTGACGTTCTCAGCTGCTGGTGCAGTCGCGCGGTGGATCGCCCCTTTCCTGACGGTCGCGGCCGTCACCGGCGTGACCCAGGTCGGTCCTCCCCCTCCGGTTCGCTTGGCCGCCGACGGAAACCCGTTGGCCGGCGCACCTTTCTACGTCAACCCCAACTCGGCCGCTATGCGCGCCGCGCAGCACGCTGATCCGCCGAGCGCCGAGTTGACCGCGATCGCCAATACGCCGCAGGCGTACTGGATCGTTCCGGGATCTTCGGCGGCGACCGTCGCGAAGTACACCGGTGACGCGGCGGCCGCCGGCGCCATCCCGGTTCTGGCACTGTATGGAATCCCCCACCGCGACTGCGGCAGCTTCGCCGCGGGTGGCTTCGGGTCGGCCGGCGAGTACCGCGGGTGGATCGACGGCATCGCGAACGACGTGGGCGCATCGCGGGTCGCGATCGTCGTCGAACCCGACGCACTCGCGATGGCCGACTGCCTATCAGGTGACCAGCGCCAAGAACGTTACGACTTGATTCGCTACGCGGTCGACACGCTGACGCGCAATCCGGCGGCGGCGGTCTACGTCGACGCCGGTCACCTGCGCTGGCACACTCCCGCCGACATGGCCGCCAGGCTTAACAACGCCGGTGTGGGCCATGCGAGGGGTTTCAGCCTCAATACTGCGAACTTTTTCACGACCGAAGACGAAATCGGTTACGGTGAAGCGATTTCGGGCCTCACGAATGGTTCGCACTACGTGATCGACACGTCGCGCAACGGCGCCGGGCCGGCGCCCGACTCCAAGCTCGACTGGTGCAACCCCAATGGCAGAGCACTGGGCACTCCGCCCACCGCGGCCACCGCAGGCGCGCATGCCGACGCCTACTTGTGGATCAAACGTCCCGGTGAATCCGACGGATCGTGCGGCAAAGGTGATCCGCCGGCGGGCACCTTTGTGAACCAGTACGCCATCGATTTGGTCCACGCGACACACCAGTAGAGACTGCGACAGTCCTATTGGCGCACCTCATCTTCAAGCTGAACAAATGAACGAAGGTGACGGCGAGTCTGGTGATCCGGTGTCCCGGCCTCGCCGTCGATGTGCCTGCCTCGCGTGTAGTCGCCTTGCCACTGCACCGACTCTCCCGCGGTGACCCTGGCTATCTGCTCGATTTGCTTCGCCGCATCGCGCGAGCAAAGAAACAAGTCATGTTTGCGCTTGAGATCTTCATCAGAGCCGATGCGCCTGAGCTCGGGGACGAACTCTTCCAGGTCGGCGCGGAGCTGCGGGACGATCATGCAAATCGGCTCGTCGACCTCGAATCGCACCGGCATGTGTTTGCGGGTGAATTTCCAGCTCATGCTGAAACTCGCGCTTGCCCAGTCGGTTTCGACTATGCCCTCTAACGGACACACGGCGTCCTTCGGATAGTTTGCGGGTCCGCGAACCAACAGGTTGTAACCCGGCGGAGTTCGAAACAGCAGCGGCAGCTGCCAGCTCAGGATGCCGTTCCCGAAATGGCTGACGGGGAGGAGCTGGCCGGCGTCGCGCTGATCGGGCTTGATCATCACGTCCAGACCGTTTTCCTGGCCCATCCAGGTAGCGGTGAATGCGCACGGATTGCGCAGCTCCCAGCCACTTTGGTTGGCGATAAGCATCGGCAGACATCGATTAGGCCAGCCCGTGCGTGTCGCCGACATCTCCGGCATCCACGGCCGGCTAATTGGCGCTGGGGTAATTTGCGGGGCGTCGTCACGGGTGACGAAAGCAATCAGCGGACGCGCCCTGCCGATGGGCTGGTCATTCATCCGAGTGACATTAGCTGCAGAAGCCCGCGGCGGCAGGCTTTAAATTCACTCCATACGCAAAGATGATGCACGTCATGCGTTTTCCAAGATGTCACCGGCCGTTTTCACTGTCAGGGCGCGGCGTTCGAGCTTCAGGGGGTCCGCTGAGTCTTCGACCAAATTCTGTCCGGTTGTGACAACGTTGGGGCAACGAGCGAGGGTAGGTGAAATCACGGTGAGCGAAAACCCCCAGTCCGGAGGCGTAGACGCTGGAGCGACCGGCGCTGACGCAACGGCAACGAGCGGAGCGCCAGGGGCCCAGCTCGAATTGACAAGGCCGTCAGGGGAAGAACACCGACGCGAGCGCCGCGGCGTCATGCAATCCCTCACCGCGCTCTGTGTCCGGTATGTCGAACGGCTGATGCCCGATCCATACCTGTTCGCCGTCATCCTCACCCTCATCGTCGCCGCGTTGGTCGCAGTTCTGGTGAAGGGCGCCTCCCCCGACGGCATGCTCGAAGCCTGGTACGGCGGGGTGTGGGGATCGCAGAACATCTTTACCTTCGCCTTCCAGATGGTCCTGATACTGGTGACGGGCTACACCCTCGCCGAAGCGCCGGTTTTGAAGCGGGCCATCGTCTACATCGCCGGCAAGCCGAGGAACCAGGTCCAGGCAGCCCTCCTCTGCTTCGGCGTGAGCGCCGTGCTCTCACTGCTGAACTGGGGACTCGGGCTGGTGGCCGGTGCGCTGGTAGCCCGGCAAGTCGCAAAGCGATTTGCCGACGCGCATTTCGGCTACCTCATCGCGGCGGCGTTCATGGGTTTCATCGTTTGGACGCAGGGACTCTCGTCGTCGATTGCGCTAGCGAACACCGACAACGGCAGCCCAATTAACGTGATCCACAAGCTGACTGGCATCACGGTGCCGCTGAAGCTGACGATCTTTCAGCCCTACAGCGTGGTGTCCGTGATCGTCGTGCTGGCACTGCTTGCGCTCGCGATCTGGCGCATCGAGCCGACCCAGAGCCTCGCGCCCGATCCCGCAGTGTTCGAAGAACACGACCAGCCGGAGGTTAAGACCCAGGGCAACAAGACGTTTGCCGAATGGCTGGAAAATCTGTGGATCCTAAATGTGCTCGTGTTCGCCGCGGGCATTACATACTTCTGCCTCAGTGGTTTCGCGCTGAACATCTCATCGATGATCATGCTGTTCACGATCACGAGTGCCTTGCTGCATCGCACACCGATCCGGTTCATCCGGGCATTCACCGGCGCCGCGAAGGTATCCGGCCCACTGCTGCTGCAGTATCCGCTCTACGGCGGGCTGGTTGGCCTGCTGGGTTACGTGCCCTCGCACGCGGCCAAGCCGCTGCAGACGCTGCTGGCCCAGGCGCTCGTAAGCGGCGCGACGCAGTACACACTGCCGTTCCTGACCTTCATCGGCTCGCTGATCATCAGCCTGTTCGTGCCGTCGGGCGGCGGGCACTGGGCCGTGCAGGGCCCGATCGCGGTCGACTCGGCGCTGGCGATCGGTCAGCGCTCGCCGGCCTACCTCGGGTTGATCTCCATGGCGGTCGCCGTCGGCGAGGGGGTCGCGAACATGATCCAACCGTTCTGGTTGCTGCCCCTGCTTGCCATCGCGAAACTCAATGTCCGTCAGGTGATGGGCTTTACGATCGTCGCGTTCGTGATCGGGTTGGTGGTGCTGGGTGGAATGACCCTGATCGCGCCCTACATAATTTGACGCGGACGGCAGCCGCCTATTGCCTGGGCTGCCGCAAACTGATCCTCGCGCCGCCCGAGGAGAGCGAGCCGCGCACCATGAGTACCTCGTCCTTGGAAGAGCCCGGCGGCACGTCAAACGACACCGCGGCCTGAATGCTGCTTCCTGGGTTGACGTCGACGGTCATTGCCTGGGTCCACATTGTTGCCGCGTTGTTCGAGCTGAACTGCCGAGCGCCGATTTGCAGCGTCTGGTTATACGCCAAGAATTTCTGCGGCCGATCACCGACGTTGCGCACGGTGAGGTGCACGTTCACGAATTCGCCTTGCTTAGGCTTGATTTCGAAGTGATTGCTGGGGTCGCCCGCGGTCTTTGACATGTCGACGGACGTCACCAGGAAGGCAAAGTTGCCGTCGCGAACTTCCTGCCCGATGCCGGCACGAGGCGGCGACGCGGTGTTGGTCGCGGACGGTGCGCTTCGTGTTGACGACGATCGCGACGTCGAGCCCCAGTAGTAACCAATCGTGCCGATGCTGACCGCGACGGCGAGGATCGCCGCCACGATCAGCAGCGTCGTCACCCACTTCTTCGACTGCGCTGCGGTTGGAGCGGATGGAGGCGTAGTTGGACCCCAATCTTCGCCGTCCCAATAACGGGTTCCTGTGCCTGATGGATCTGGATACCAACCCGTGGCTGGCGTTGGCTCCGACATAAGCAGACAGGCTACGGGCGCCGTGGGCCTCGCGAGTCCTACTGGCCCTGCGGCAGGCCAACACCAGATGTGTATCTCATGAACTCCTGGATAAATTCGAGTTCCTCGGGACGAAGTTCCTGATGCGGCGTGTCCACCACGAACACGACCCGGCGGCGGTCGGACTGTTGGAAGACCTCATGCTCGTACGAGTCATCGATTTTGATGCACTTGTCTTGCTGCCAGGTGATCTCTTCGTCGTGGATACGGAGGTGGCAATCGCCTTCGGGCACTTCGATTCCCAGGTGGTAGCGCATGCGGATGTTCAACGTCGAGCTGTGCGGCGGCACGTGGGTCTGCGGGTTCATGATCGAGAAAAACGCCATGCAGCCGATCTGCCCGACCCCGGCGTGGCCGCGGAGGAACTCCGCGATCCTTGGACACTTGCCCGCGTTGTCGGCCTCGAGGTTGCCAAACCCGTCGTAGAAGGGGAAAACGGTCCAGTCGCGGCCGTCCGTCAGCCCGAGCATGTGGTCGCGCGCGTCGACCTGATACTGGTTCGGGTCGATCGCGGCGAACTCTTCTCGAAACATGTCGACGCTGCGCTCGAGGAGTTCGCACATCTCGTCAGACGGCCAGACGGCGTGGCTCGTCAGATGCGAGCAATACAGGGCGGGAATCTCGTTGTCCCAGCGGTCACCGCGAGGGACCTGCTCGCCGTTGACAGGGCTGGCCACGAGACGCTGGCGGTCGAGCCACAGGTTGCCAATGAGGTTCTGCAGGCGGGCATCGCCTCGTTTCCGCTGCAGCAGGCCCATGATGCTCATCGCGCTCGTCAGTTGGGTGAACGCTGCCTGCTGCGGACCAGGAGAATCCCACATGGCAGAATCCCTTTTCCTATTCGACTAGCGTTGGCGCACAGGCGAATTCATCGGAACGCCCAGCCAATCCTGCCGCCCTACTCGGCCTCGCGGAGTGCTTCGAGGCGGTGGTTCACCCGAGCCAGCGCCTCGTCGAAGACTCCGACCTTTTCGCCACGTCGCTCGTTGGCCGGCTGGGCGGCGCCGCGAGATCCTTCGGCCGCCACTCGAGCCGCGCCCCGGCGACGCAACAGGCTGAAGTTCTTCTCTCGCGCAGTCCTGAGCCGGCTCTGCAGATCTTTCAGTTGCTTTTCGTCCATGCGTTTCAGAGCGTCGGCATGACTCTCGCCGATCAACGAACTTTCGTGCTGGGTCAGGTTCACGTGGTGGTTGCTCACCCTTAGATTCATAGCCTGCGCCGACTATGCCCGGCCAGTCGTAGGCGTATTTCTGCCGCCATGCTGCAGTGCGAAATCGGCCACACGACGGTAACTCTGTGGTTGTTGATACCCGCAAAGTTCGGTGGCAGCATCTGGCTGCATAAGACCGATGAAGGAGTGGTCAATGAGGACTGGTGCGCCGGCTTTCGGCGGCCGTAGCAGCATCACGAAGCTCATGGTGGCTATGGCGCTGATCGCCGCACCCACGGCCGGTGTCAGCGTCTCGGCGCACGCGGCGCCCGGTGTCACGCCAAGCTTCGGCGTGCTGCCCGTGCCAGCGGATCCACCGACCAACACGCCACACCCGTCGCCGCAGCCTTCGGCTCCGCCGACGGGTGGCAACAACGGCGGCGACTACTACTGCGGCGGCTGTGACGGCGGCGCCGGCGGTGGTGGCGGAGGCGGCGGCTAGAACCAGCCTCTGACGGCGGCGTCGGTGGTCAACAGTTTCCTGGGCCAAAACCATCTCTGACCTGGTCGGGCTGACAGGATTTGAACCTGCGACCACTTGACCCCCAGTCAAGTGCGCTACCAAACTGCGCCACAGCCCGCTGCTCGGCCGGCATTCGCCGACGGCAGGTGGAAAGCCTACAGCAGGCCGCGACGCGGCCCCCAAACCGAATTGGTTACACCGTGGTGGGTTCACTGAGTTTCACCAGCATCTTGCCGATGTTGGCGCCGGTGAACAGCCCGTTGAGCGCGTCGACGCAGGAGTCGACGCCCTCGAAGATGGTCTGACGGTGCCTGATCTTGCCCTCGTGCTCCCATTGGCGCAGCGCGGCGAACGCTTCCTCGAACCGGCCCCACTCGTCGAGCGCGTTAAATCCTTGCATGGTGGCGGTTTTGGATAACAGGTTCACGTAGTTGGCCGGTCCCGGGTGCTCGCCGCTGAGGTAACTGGAGATCACCCCGCACAGCACGACCCGCGCTTTCATGGCGAGCCTGCCGAGCACCGCGTCGAGGATCGGGCCGCCGACGTTGTCGAAGTAGACATTGACCCGCTTGGGACAGTGCTCTTTGAGCGCGGCCTCGATGTCGTCGTTTTTGTAGTCGATGCACGCGTCGAACCCGAAGTCCTCGACGACGGCTCGGCACTTCTCCGGCCCGCCCGCGATGCCCACCACCCGGGCGCCGGCGATCTTGGCGATCTGCCCGGCCACCGACCCGGTCGCCCCTGCCGCCGCCGATACCACCACGGTGTCGCCGGCCTGGGGCCGGCCGACGTCCATCATCCCGATGTAGGCGGTTGCCCCCGTCGGCCCGTACACCGACATGATCGCCAACTGGTCGCTCTCACCGGTTATGGGAGTGCTGAACACGTCGTCGCGGACGATCACGTACTCCTGAAATCCGGTCAGTGTGGTGATGACGTCGCCCACCTCGTAGGCCTTACAGCGTGACGACACCACTTCCCCGATGCCGGCCGCCCGGATGACTTCGCCCACCTGGACCGGCGGAAGGTAGCCCGGCTGGTCGTTGAGCCAAGTGCGGACCGCGGCGTCCAGGCCGACATAGGTCGTGCGGACTAGCGCCTCGCCGTCCGCGGGCTCGGGGGCCGGGGCGGTGATCAGCTCGGTGTCACCGGGTTGGACCAGCCCGGTCGGGCGGCGGCGCAACACGATCTGGCGGTTCGCTAAGTCGGACACGATGCAGAAACTACCGAATGCCAATGAGCTATTCGGCCCGATCTTGTTATGGGAATATCTGTGAATGAATTCCGACGACGACCCGGAAGCCCGAATCCGGGAACTCGAGCAGCCACTCGCTGATGCGGCCCACGCGTCGGAAGTCGGCAATCCGCCGCCCGGGAAATGGGCGGCGCCGCCCGCTCCCGCGTTCCCGCCCCCGGCCCAGCCCTACGGCGGCACGACACCGCCTCCCCCGCCGGCCTACGGCGGCGCGGCACCGCCACCGCTGCCCTACAGCGGATCGTTCGGCAGCACGTCGTCGCTTGGCACGGGTTCACGCAGCACCGTTTGGTGGATCTTGGCTGCCGTCTTCGTGATTGGCATGATCGCGCTCCCTGCCGGGATCCTGTTCTTTACCACCCGCACGATTTCGCACAGCGGGATAACCACTCTGCTGCCCAATCCGACCGCTGCGCCGACGGTCGTGGCCCCGTCCGGCGGTGTGACCCCAAATCCGGGTATCGCGCCGACGAACCTACCGACGGCCGCACCAACCGCACCGGCGGGCGCGAACCTCACCATCTCCGGCATCAACGTGACTCGAACGATTGCCTGCAACAACAGCATCATCAGCGTCAGCGGCGTTCAGAACACGGTCATCATCACCGGCCACTGCGCCAGCCTCTCGGTGTCCGGCGTCCAGAACAAGGTGACCGTCGAGGCCGTCGACAGCATCGAGGCGTCCGGCTTCAACAACCAGATCACCTACCGCAACGGGTCACCGAGCATCGACAAGTCCGGCGACGGCAACATCGTCCAGCAAGGCTGACCAGCCACCGCTACACGGTCAACAGCCGATAGAGCCCGATCAGGCCGACGACGACAATCGCACCGCGCAACGCATTCGGCGACAGCCGACGGCCATAGCGCGCACCGAGCCAGCCGCCGACCAGGGAGCCGCACGCAATGAGGCCCGCGACCGGCCAATTGATGTGATGAAAAGCCACCATCGTATAAGCCAGCGCCGCAACGAGATTCACGATCAACGTCAGCAGATTCTTCGCGGCGTTCATTCGCTGCACCGATTCCGGCAGCAGCGCGCCCATGATGCCGACCAGCAGAATGCCTTGTGCCGCAGTGAAGTAGCCGCCGTAGACGGCGACGGCGAAGGTGCCCGCGACCACCGCGACACTTCGGCCCCGTGAAACCTTGTCGGCGGAATGACCTGCCTTCGCGGCCTGCTCCTGCGCCCAGGCCTGGATCCGCGGCCCGATCACCACCAGGATCAACGCGACCACCAGCAGTATCGGCACCACCTTGGCGAACACCTTGGGCGACAGATGCAAGAGTAGCCAGGCACCCACGATCGCACCGAGAATCGACGCGGGAATCTGCCAGACCAGCCGGTCCCACTGGCCACGCAGTTCGCGCCGGTAGCCCCAGGTGCTCGTCACGTTGCCCGCGACCAGACCGACCGCGTTGGACATCGTCGACGTCACCGGTGGGTAGCCCATCGCGACGAGTGTCGGAAAGGTGATCAACGTACCCGATCCAACGACGGCGTTGATCGCACCCGCTCCCAAAGCGGCGAGAACAATCAAGATCGCTTGCGGCAAAGGCACCGACAAAAGCCTATCGGGACAGGCCCGGTCGTAAGTATGAGCTTGCGCACGGCACGCGCAGCCGATGTCAGCGGGACTTGGGTTTCCGCTTCTCGCGCACCCGCACATTGATCCGAATCGGGCTGCCCTCGAAGCCGAACGTCTCGC
>Ga0335075_10000265_pt1 | contig 97961 bp, 86 predicted proteins | sample Lox_Sample_24_FD_206723 | JGI IMG/M metagenome (GOLD analysis project Ga0335075, IMG submission 206723) | Soil microbial communities from Loxahatchee National Wildlife Refuge, Florida, United States - Lox_Sample_2.4 | ecosystem: Environmental > Terrestrial > Soil > Wetlands | place: USA... | reverse complement strand
AAAATTTATGGTCAAACACACGCAATAGTGGTAATACGGCGCCGAAGGCGGAGGTTGGCACATGCGCGTACTCCTGGTCGAAGATGATCTCACAGCGGCTCGGGGCATATCGTTAATGCTCAAATCCAGCGGCGCGGTGGTCGATCACACCGACACCGGGGAAGAAGCGCTCGAACTCGCGCGCCATTACGAGTACGACATCATCCTGCTCGATATCATGCTGCCGGATATCGAGGGGTATGAGGTGGTGCGCCGCCTGCGTCTCGCCCGCAATGATACGCCGGTGCTGATCCTGTCCGGGCTGGCGCGGCCGCAGGCGAAGGTGAAGGGCCTCGGCATGGGCGCCGACGACTACATCACCAAGCCGTTCGACCGTGCCGAACTCCTGGCGCGCATGCAGGCGATCGTGCGGCGCTGCAAGGGATTCAGCCAGCCCGCCTTGTGCGTGGGGCCGCTGCAACTCAACCTCGACAGCCGTGAGGTCACGGTGGACGGCAAGCCTGTTCACCTGACCGGCAAGGAATACGCGATCCTGGAATTGCTCGTGCTGCGCAAAGGCATGGTGCTGACCAAGGAGGCGTTCCTGAATCACCTCTACGGCGGCATGGACGAACCGGAGATGAAGATCATCGACGTGTTCATATGCAAGCTGCGCAAGAAGCTGATGCAGGCGGGCGCCGACAACATGATCGGCACGGTGTGGGGCCGCGGCTACATGGTGCGGGAGCCGTCGTCCGAGCCGTTGTCTCTGCCCGAGGATGCGATGACCGACGACATTGCCATGCCGCGTCATATCCTGGATGAGGACGCAGCGGACGATCGGCGGGCAGCGCAGGATGTCATGGACGAGGCGCTGATGTTGGAAGATCGCGCCGCCTGAGGGCTGACGAGGACACAAACAGATCATGTTGCGGCAGAACGCCGCGTCAGCCTCCGGCCTGTCGCGCCACGGACCGGTTCTCACGTGGCGGTGGAACTGCGCGGCGCCTTCCCTGCACCTTGTCGTGAAAACAAGAGAAATGCCGGCGGCGCGGGTAACCTTCCCGTAATTTGTCAAGCGTATGAAAGGCCCAGCGTCGGGGCTCGAGAAGAATGCAATCGCCCGTCCAGTCCGACTATTGGATCGACTTGTTGGACGAGCCAGCCGCCCTGCTGGGGCGTGCGGACGCTACAATACTGGTGGCAAATGTGCCCTTCGCGGTGTTGCTGGGGCGCGACGCGGCTGCGATTGCAGGCACGCCCCTGTTGCGGCTGCTCTGCCCGGCCGAGACGGCAGCTCTCGAATCGGCGTTTGCCAAAGAAGATGCGGTCACCGTCGCACTGCGCTTCCTGGTGCAGGACAACACGCCTTCCATGACGTTCGACTGCCATTTCGGTCCGATGCGCTCCGGGTGCCGGCTGCTGCGCCTCTCGCGCGCCGCCAACGCTGCCGCGGCGGCACCGGACCGTGCCGCGGACGTTGAAGCCGAGGCGGCCGCGTTGCGGCAGAAGCTCGCCTGGTTCCGCGAGGCTATCGACAAGGTCGGCCATTCCGTCGTGATTTTCGACGCCCAGGACCGGCTGGTGCTGTGCAACCGATTCTATCGCGAAGGCTATCGCGCCGGCGACCGTGTGCTGCCAAGGGACATTCCTCTCGAAGGCAAGACCTATCGCGAGCTGATGGAACTGCGCGTGCAGTACAAGCTGCACAAGGAGTTTGCGGACGATCCTCCGGCCTTCATTGAAGACCGTGTGCGCCGGTTCGAGGAGGGGCGGGACGCCATTACCTACCTTGCCAGCGGACGGGTTGTGCGTTCGCAGTACCGGCGCCTTGCGGCAGGCAACCGCGTCTATATCAGCACCGACATCACCGAGCTGATGGAAAAAGAAGAGCAGCAGCGCGCGACGGAACTGGCCTATCGCACGAAATCGCAGTTCCTGGCGAATATGAGCCACGAGTTGCGCACGCCGCTGAATGCGATACTGGGGTTCTCGGGCTTGATCCGCGATGCAACTGCGGGACCGGTCGATGCGCGCTACCGGAGTTATGCCGCGGACATCTACAGCGCCGGGGAGCACCTGCTGAACCTGATCAACGACATCCTCGACCTGTCGAAAATTGAAGTCGGGCGCATGGGGCTGCGGGAAAGCACGGTCGATCTGGACGAGGTGGTGCGGAAATGCTGCCGGCTGGTCCATGAACTCGCGCGCGAGGATAGTCTGACACTGGAGCAGGATATTCCCGCCGAAATTCCGTGCGTCGTAGCCGACGAAGTGCGGTTGAAGCAGATTTTGCTCAATCTGCTGTCGAATGCGATCAAGTTCACGCCGGCTGGCGGCCGCGTGCGCGTCTTTGCCGCGGTGCGGCCGGATGGCGGGTTGAACCTTTCGGTCTCCGACACGGGAATCGGCATGAGCGCCGAGGAGATCGGCATGGCTCTGATGCCGTTCCACCAGGTCGATCGCGGATTCGGCCGCGGCTATGAGGGAACCGGACTGGGATTGCCGCTGGCGAAGACCCTGACCGAATTGCACGGCGCGCGGTTCGAGATTGAGAGTGTGCCCGGTGCTGGTACTCTTGTGACGATCGCGATACCGCCGGAACGGATCCTGCCCGAATTTCCCAACCATGCACGTGGCGGTGCCGCGTAGCACGGGCAAGGGCGATCGACATTTGAAAAGCGTGGCACCGCTTTTCACTTCGCGCCTTCGCCGTGCCGACTGGTCGTCGCCGCCAGCACGCGTGCCGCCGAATACGCGAAATTACTAGTGACCGGCGTACGCGGCTGCGCTCCCCATGTCATTGCGAGGAGCGAAGCGACGAAGCAACCTCGGTCGCGCGGCGCACGCTCGTCTGAGCGCCGCTCGACCGAGGTTGCTTCGTCGCTTCGCTCCTCGCAATGACATGCGGGCGGCAGCCACGAGTCAGCCATGTGGCGGTCCGGTATTACTGACTGTTGAGTAATATTGCAGCACACCCTGTGTCAGCGGCGCGGCGACGTTCACGCCGATGCGGCCATGCAACGTGAACGCCCGCCATGACTCGCGATGCGTGGCGGGCTTTCGCCCGCCGCACACACATCAGAACTTCGAAACCCGCGTCTCCTTCGCGGTGATGAACTCCAGCAGCGCCGGCTTGCCCGCCTTCGTTTGCTCTATCCCGCGCTGGATCGCCGCCTTGATCTGGCTCGGGTCCGTCACCCGCTCGCCGTACCCGCCGAACGCCTTCGCCATGTCGGCATAGTTGCCGGAGATGTCGGTCGACCGGTACTTGTCGGTCGAGATCGGCATCACCTTCAGTTCGATCGCCATGGAGAAATTGTTCATCAGGCAGGACAAGATCGGAATCCGCTCGCGCACCGCGGTTTCGAAATCCATGCCGGTGAAGCCGATCGCCGCATCGCCCCAGAAGTTGATGCAGGTCTTGTTGGGGTGCACCAGCTTGGCCCCCATCGCCAGCCCCAGCCCCATGCCAAGCTGCGTCGTCTTGCCCCAGCCGATATAGGACATCGGCTCGGTAGAAACCCAGAACGGAGAAATCTGGTCGCGCGGGCTGCCCGCATCATGCGTAATGATGGTGTTCTTCGGATCGGTCCCCGCCATCAGCTCCCAGATCACGCGATACGGGCTGATCGGTGCTTCATTGGAATTCAGCAGCGGCTGCCACTGCGCCATCCATTCCTCGCGCACCGACTTGATCTCCGCGACCACCTCCTTGGTGCCGCGGTTCGCCTTGATGGTCTGGCGCAGCTCGCCGATCAGCGCCTCCAGAGTCAGCGCCGCGTCGCCCACCAGGCCGACGGCGCTGATCACGTCCTTGTTCAGGTGGTTCGGGTCCAGCGTGGCGTGGACGAACTTTTTTCCCTTCGGAAATTTGATGCCGAAATTGGTTTCGGTGAACGAGCACCCGATGCCGATGATCAGGTCGGCGTTCTGCACGAAATGATGCACCGGCTTCGGCACCGCGTTGCCGCCGGAACCCAGCGACAACTCGTGATTCTCCGGGAACGAACTCTTGCCGCCCAGGCTGGTGGTAACCGGCGCGCCCAGCAATTCGGCGAATTCGCGCAGTTGCGGCCAGGCTTCCGACCATTGCACGCCGGTGCCGGCGTAGATCACGGGACGCTTCGCCGCCAGGATCGCCGCCGCTGCCTTGCGCACGTCGGCCGGATCGGGACCAAAACGGTGGCGACCCACCGGCGTGTAATCCAGCTCGCCGATCTCCTCGTTCCAGATGTCGGTGGGAATCTCCACGATCGCCGGCCCGCCGCGCCCGTTGCGCAGGTTGCTGAACGCACGGCGCATGACATTGGACAGCTCGCTCGGCATCGTCACCGGTTCGGCGATCTTCGCCACGCCGCGCATTTCGCGTACCGCGCTGTAATTCGGCTCGATATGCGCGATGCGGCGCGGATAACCCTGCGGGATCACCAGCACCGGCACGCTCTCGCTATACGCCTGCGCGATGCCGCCATACGCATTTTCCGTGCCCGGGCCATGTTGCATGCAAAAGGCGCCGATCTTCCTGCCGGACGTAACCCGGGAAATCGCATCCGCCATGTGCAGGCCGATGCGCTCCTGGCGGACGATGATCGGGCGGATATCGGCCTTGGCGGCGTATTCCAGCAGGTGGTTCACGGGATAGCCACAGAGGATCTCGATCCCCTCGCGCTTCATGATCTCCGCAACGGCGTCACCGACCTTCATCTGGATGCTCTCCCCCTCGGGTGGATATCGCTACCGAGCGTAGGACTGGCGGCAGAGTGTGGCAACGCCCGGCCGGAAACGTGTGGCCGGAAACATCCCGGCGGTAATGCCATTGCGCGAGCCTATCGTCTTCGCCATCCTGCGGCCGCGCAGTAAACTGGGGATTCGCGATGAACGACCTGTCCGAAGCGGCTGGCTTGCAGCGTTATCCACTCGCGCGTCGCGGCCTGGTTATGACCAGCCTGATGTCCGGTTTCACGCTTGCCACCCAAAAGGTGGAAGCGCAGATGATCCATACCGACACCAAGGGCCTGGATGCCGGCGAGACGCAGATACCCGTGAAAGACGGCCATCTGCCCGCATATTTTGCCCGCCCGGCCAAGGGCACGCAGTTCCCGATCATCCTGGTGAATGAAGAGATCTTCGGCGTCCACGAGCACATCAAGGATGTGTGCCGCCGCCTCGCGAAGGATGGCTATTTCGCGGTCGCCACCGAGTACTACGCCCGCATCGCCGACCTTTCGAAGATGACCGACGTTCCGACCATTATAAAGCAGGTCATCTCCAGGAAGCCCGACGCCGAATACATGTCGGACCTCGATTCAACCGCAGCCTGGGCGGAGCATAACAAGGGCGACATCCGCCGCCTTGGTGTTACCGGCTTTTGCCGCGGCGGCCGGCAGACCTGGCTGTATGCCACGCACAATCCGCATTTGCGCGCGGCCGTCGCCTGGTACGGCCCGATCAAGGGCGCCACCAGCCCGATCCAGCCGCATACGGTTCTGGACGTGGTGACGGAGATCAAGTGCCCGGTGCTGGGGATGTATGGCGGGCAGGACCAGAGCATCCGGGTCGCCGATGTCCGCGAGGCCGAGGCCAAGGCCAGGGCGGCCGGCAAGACCGTGGAAATCGTGATCTATCCGGACGCCCCGCATGGCTTCAATGCGGACTACCGCCCCAGCTATCGCGCCACCGACGCCGTCGAGGCGTGGCGCCGCATGCTGACCTGGTTCAAGACCTACGGCCTCGCGCCTTCCGTCTGAACCATGAACCGATCCGGCGCGGTCCGGACTGGCCGCGCCGCGGGTGAATGCCACGCACGCCGCACGCACAGCACCAGCACTGCGGCCGTGACCAGCGGTCCGAGCGGAATGTGGCAACTGGAGCCGATCGGCCAGCTCACCACCGAGACCGGCCAGACCGCCAGCAGCACCAGCTTTTCCCAAGCCAGCCATCCCTGCTCTTCGCCCGCCCGCACCAGCCAGCAGACGGCGAGCAGCAGGGTCATCTTGTCGTAGACCAAGGCCAGCGGCACGGCGAGCAATGTTGCGGCGAGCAGGCTGGCGTAGCGCATCGGGTGTGAGGTTGAGCGGCGCCAGACCAGCGCCGTCACGCCGGCCATGGCCAGCATGGCAGCGGCCTGCAAGGCATTGGCAGTTGCCGGCGTGGCACCGAGCAAATGAGCGGCGCCGAACGGCGTGTCGATGCCGGCGAAATCCACCTTGCCGGTTTGGTAGATGGCACCGGCGCCGGCGAAGCTGTGCAGATAGGCCGCCCAGGTTTGCCAGCCGAACACGGCGGCGGACAAGCCGACCAGGGCAGCGACGGTGATCCCCGCGGCGGCGAACGCCCGCCAGCGGCCGCCGGCGGCCAGTGCCACCGGCAGCAACACGCCGAAATGCGGCTTGTAGCTCAGCAGCCCCAGCAGCACGCCCGCGCCGGTGGGGCGGCGGTCCAGCAACAGGGTGAAGCCACCGAACAATGCCGCGGTCAGGAACGCGTTCTGCCCAAGCGCAATGGTCCAGAACACGGCCGGAAACGCCAGCAGCGGCGGCAGCCAGCCATACCCGCGGGCGCGCAGCACGGCGCGCATCACCAGCAGCATGGGAACGAGTGTTGCGACCTGGAATACGGCGAAGGCGACGAAATAGGGCAGGGCGGCCAGCGGCGCACAAAGCAGCAGGTAGATCGGCGGATAGTAGAAATAGACGTAGGGCGCCGTGCTCCAGGTCGCGTATTGCTCGGCCGCCCAATGTGCGGCGTGGTCGTAGGCGAGCGCCGGCGTGCCTGCCAGCGCCAGCTTGCCCGCGGCGTAGAAACTGACGAAATCGCTCGGCGGCGGGTTGGGCACGGGCCGGAACACGCCGTGCTGCCACAGCGCCAGGAACAAGGTGATCAGGCACTCGGTGACGAGCAGGATGATGCCCCAGGCGGTGACGCGCTCGGGCGACAGCCAATCGCCGCTGCGCAACTGCGCGATCAGGCGGCGCATGAGGTGCCTGGCACGGGGGGCGCAAGGGGGGGGGCGGTGCATCGCACCAGGGTACGCGGCGGGCCGTTGTGAAAGAGTTTCAGGGACGGGATGTGATGCAGGATGGACGACCAGCGGACCGGCCGGTGTTGCGGCTGGCCTCCGGCCAGGGACGGCGGCTGCGGGCCGGCGCGCCATGGGTGTTCTCCAACGAGATCGCCATGCGGCCCGAGTATCGTCGCATGGTGCCGGGCAGCCTGGTCCGTCTGGAGGCCGATGACGGCACGCGTTTCGGCACGTTCATGTTCAACCCGCACTCGCTGATCGCCGCGCGATTGCTGGATCGCAATCCGGATGCCGCCATCGATGCGGGGTGGGTAAGGGAGCGGCTGGCTGCCGCGATGGCGTTGCGCGCCCGCCTGTGCGACGGGCCGTTCCACCGGCTGGTGCATGCCGAGGCGGACCGGCTGCCCGGCCTGGTGATCGATCGCTATGACGACGTGGCAGTGCTCGCGGCGAACACCGCGGGGATGGAGCTGCTGACTCCCCTGATTGCCGATGCCCTGCGGGGCTTGTTGCCGTTGCGCGCGGTGGTGGCGCGGAATGACTCGGGTGCGCGGAAGCTGGAGGGTCTGCCGGAGAGCGTCTCGCTGCTGCATGGCACCGATGCGGCGGTGACAGTCGTAGAGAACGGCGTGCAATTCCCGGTTGATCTGCTGACCGGGCAGAAGACCGGCTGGTTCTTCGATCAACGCCCGAACCGCGACCGTGTCGCTGGTCTGGCGCCCGGCGCGCGCGTGCTGGACGTGTTCTGCCACACCGGCGCTTTCGGCGTGCGCTGCGCCGCGGCGGGGGCAGAGTCGGTCACGCTGGTGGATGCCAGCGCTCCGGCCCTGGACCTGGCATTGCGGGCGGCAGCGCTGAACGGGGTGGCGGCGCGGATCACCACGCAGCGCGGCGATGCGTTCGATGTGATGACGGCGCTGGCCGCGGCCGGAGAGCGCTTCGACATCGTGGTCTGCGATCCGCCCGCCTTCGCGCGCTCGCGCAAGGACGCCGAAGCCGGGTTGCGCGCGTACGGCCGCATGGCGCGGCTTGCGGCACCTCTGGTGACGCCGGGCGGTTTCCTGCTCGTCGCGTCATGCAGCCATCACGCGCCGTTGGACGCGTGGACTGCGCAGATTGCGTTCGGCCTGCATCGTGCGCGGCGAGAGGGACGCGTGCTGGTGACCGCCGGTGCGGGGCCCGACCATCCAGTGCATCCGCATTTGCCGGAGACGGCGTATTTGAAGGCGCAGTTGCTGCAACTGGACTAGCGGGAGAAATTGGACAAGCAGGAAACAACATCGAACTTGAAAGAGAGAGGCATGTCTTTGAAAGGACGGCGCCGTGAGGTTGCCGCCGGTGTACCGACTCTGGCGCCTGGCGCCCACCCATGTCATTGCGAGCGAAGCGAAGCAACCTGGGTCAGACGACGTACCACAGGTGCGTCAGGATTGCCTCGCTACGCTAACAAGAAACAAGGAGTCCCCCTCTGCTCCCGCCGGCCGCCGTTTCATCCAGGGCGGGTCGGCCGCCAGGCCGGTGCCAACTCGCAATGACATCTGGCCGTGGGATCGAAGCGTTAGGCTCAGAACGGTTGCCGTCTCCCTTTGCCTGAACCGCCCGAACCGCCCGTTCGAGCCCTCCCCGGCGCGCAGTGCGCATGGAATTGCCGCAGGTGCGGTGGAGGCATCCCTATCCGGCTTGTCTCGCCGGTGACACGGGCTAGGATCGCGCGCAATCCTTCCAACCCCACAAGGAGAGCGTCCCATGGCAATCACGATGTACAGCGGCTTTGTGCCGGTATGCCTGCAGTTGCTCGGTGGCCTCAAAACCGTGCTGCAGAAGGCCGAGGAGCATGCCACGGCGCAGAAATGGGATACCGCCGTGGTGCTGAACCTGCGGCTGTTTCCCGACATGTTCCCGCTCGAGCGGCAGGTGCGGCAGGTCTGCACGCATTCCTGCGGAGCCGGCCGCGTCGCCGGGATCAGCCTGCCGTCCTTCCCCGACCAGGACAACAGCTTCGCCGAGATGCAGGCGCGCATCGACAAGACCGTCGACTTCCTGAAGGAGCTGCGCGCGGATCAGCTCGACGGCAAGGAAGATGCCGTCATCACGGTCCCGATGGGTGGCCGGCAGCGTGAGTTCAAGTGTCAGAACCCGCGACACCCCACTGAAGTGACCCCATCACGTCGGCCGATCCGACTCGGTTGATCCCGATGGGCCCTGCGTTCGTTCAAAAGACAACCTACCGGGGCCAAAAGCGGCCGAGCCCCGGCGTCCTGATTCGTGCCGCGGCCCTGCCGCAGCCGGAGACCCCCTGTACATCATCAGCGACATCGTCATCGGCCCGCCGGCGCGGCGTCTGGCCGCGCAAGACGATCTCACGCAGATCGGCAGCACGCAGCACAATCACACCAGGCTGCTCAGTCGCCGATCAGTTAGCGCGTCCGCCGAACCGGTACCGTGATGATCTGGCATCGCGGCAACCCCGCCAGGACAGACGGATCGGCCCGCGTGCTGCGCAGGTCCAGCCGGCGCAAATCGGTCAGCCCCGCCAGCGGCGACAAATCCTCCACCGGCGTGCTGGTCAGATCCAGGTATTGCAGCCGTATCAGCCCTGCCAGCGGCCTCAGGTCCGCCACGCGCGTGCCGGAAAGATCGAGGCTGCGCAAACGCATCATCTCCGCCAGCGGTGCCAGGTCACGCACCGCCGTGTCGCCCAGATCGAGCCGCTCCAACCGCACCAGACCCGCCAATGGCGCCGCGTCCCGCACCAGCGTCCCGGTCAGAAAACACCCTTCCAGTTCGACCAGCCCGGCCAGCGGCGTAACGTCCGAAACCGGCGTGAACGACAGATGCAGGCTTTGCAGGTGCCGCATCGCCGCGACCGGCGTCACATCGGCCACCCGCGAACGCGTCAGCTCCAGCCGCCGCAGGTCGCGCAACGCCGCCAGCGGTGCAATGTCGCTGACCAGCGTGTGGCAGAGCACGAGCCGTTGCAGGCTGGTCAAGGCGGCAACTGGCCGCAGGTCGCCGATGCGGGCACGCTCCAGCCGCAGTTCGGTCACGTGCGGCACCCAGGATGCGGGCGGTGTCTGACCCGCAAGGATCAGCTTCACCACGGCGTCATGGTCGATGCGGGTCATTCAGGCGCAGGCTTTCTTGTCGCGCACGCAGGTGTCACGCGGCGGAACAGGGTGGCTGTCGTTTTGATGCAAATCAATGAAAACGGCAAAACCAATCGGTAGTATTTAATACTGCACAGTCCGACCTCCTCCGGCCACAACATCACCAGGAGCAGACTGTGGTCCAATGGAGGGTGCAATGGCCAGGGTCAGGCGTGACTCGAAAAGGCTACCTGAACCGCCAGTCGAACGGATGCATGACGGACTCATGCTGGTCGCCTTGATTGCTTGGGGCATCTTTGGTTTGCTCCTCATCGTCTATCTGCTTTGAAACGGCCGCCCATTCCGGCCGGGCATTCATACCGGCCGACGCGTATCCCTGCCACCGCGGACCCGGCGGCGTTTCGCGGGCGCCGGCTTGCACCTTCCGCCTTTGAACCCATAGCGGCGGAACCCGCTGGACACGCCATCCAGCCCGTATAACATCGCTGCACCGCAGCGAAAGCGCGCTGCCCGGGTCTGGGGGATCGAAGCAATGAAAAGACGTGTCTTCCTGGCAGGCGCCGCGACCGGCGCGGCTGTCCTTGCGACCGGTGTCCAGCCCGCGCTCTCGTTCGAACGCGTCGGCGGGCGCAGCATGATCGTCTTCTCCGGCGGCCAGCCGGTGCCGGTGCTCGATCCGCACGTGAAATACGACTGGTCGACGCGCATGATGCAGCAGTCGATCTACGATGCGCTGACGAAATACGAAGGCAACCCGCCGCACGTGGTTCCGTGGCTGGCGGAGAAATGGGAAACCAGCCCGGACGGCCTGACCTGGACCTTCCACCTGGCCAGCAACGCAAAATTCCACAACGGCGATCCCCTGGATGCCGAGGCGGTCCGCTTCTCCTACGAACGCGCGCTGAAGCTGAACAAGGGCGTGGCGTGGATGCTGAAGGACCATCTGAAACCCGAGGCCATCAAGGTGGTCGATCCGCGCACCATCCAGTTCACGCTGACGGTGCCCTACCCGGCGTTCCTGACGTTCACCCCGCTTTGGTACATCGTCAATCCGAAGCAGGTGACGGCGCATGCGGTGAACGGCGATTACGGCCAGAAATTCCTGACCGACGGAGACGCCGGTTCCGGCCCGTTCAAGATCCAGCGTTGGGACGGGCAGGCAGTGATGGTGCTCGATGCGGTGCCGGATTACTGGAAGGGCTGGCCGATGGGCACGGCCAACCGTCCGGCCGGCGTGATCTACCGCGTGATCCGCGAACCGGCGCCGCGCAGGGAAGCGCTGGAGCGCCGGGAAGTCGACGTCGTCACCGAGCTTACGCCGGACGATTACGACGAGCTGGCGAAGATGCCTGGCATCGTGGTGCCGTCGTTCACCGGCATGACACCGTTCACCATCCAGATGAACACGCAGAACGGCCCCACCGCGGATTTGAATTTCCGCAAGGCGATGGCCTATGCGTTCGACTACCGCGCGCTGTTGCAGATCGAGAACAACGCCGCGAAGCTGATGGACAGCCCGTTCCCGAACGCGATGTCCGGCCATGTCACGATTCCGGACATGCCGCGGCGCAACCTGCAACTGGCCAAGCAGTACCTGGCGAAGACCAAGACGCCGCAGGGCGGGATCGAGCTCACCTATCTCTACGTTGCCGGGCTGGAAGTGGAACGGCGCATCGGCCTTGCCGTGCTGGATTCGCTGCAACCGCTGAACATCAAGGTGAACGTGGTCGGCCAGCCCTGGCCCACGCTGGTGGCACGCGGCGCGAAGCCGGAGACGACCCCCGACATGGTCGCGGTCTACGTGACTCCGGTCAGCACCGATCCGGACGTGATCGCAGCGCAATACGCCTCCACCGCCGAGGGCCAGTTCTGGCACATGCATCATTTGAACGACCCGGAACTGAACGATATGATCGAGAAGGCGCGGCTGGAGACCAACCAGGCAAAGCGCATGGGCATGTACGCCGCGATCCAGCACCGGATCGTCGCGCTGCAGCCCTGCATCTTCGGCATGCTGGAAGACCGCAAATGGGCCATGCGGAACTACGTGAAAGGGTTCCAGTTCTGCCCGGTGCGGCTGACCGGCGAGGCCGACCTTTACACGCTGTACGTGGCGAAGACGTAAGCCCGGCTATGGGCTCGCGCATTGTGACATGTCACGTTGAATCAATGCGCACGTTGCCGTCGCGCACGTTGCCGTCGCGCAGGATGTCATTGCGAGGAGCGCAGCGACGAAGCAATCCCGGTCGAATTTGCGACCGAACCGTCCATGCAATACTCGATCGGGATTGCTTCGTCGCTACGCTCCTCGCAATGACGCGGCGTGCAGCAATGACGCAGGGTGCAGCAATGACCTGGTGTGCAGCAAATCCCGACCGCTGCGCCACGACGCCCATCACCCCATGCTGACCTACCTCCTGCGCCGCCTCGGCTTGCTCGGCATCATGCTCGCCGGGCTGGTGGTGATCACCTTCGTCGTCTCCAACGTTGCGCCATCCGATCCCGCGGCGCTGGCTGCCGGTCCGGACGCAACGCGCGACATGATCGCGACGATCCGGCACGAATACGGCCTCGACCAACCGCTCCCGCAGCAATTCCTCCGCTATGTCGGCGACCTTGCGCGACTGCGGCTCGGCCGTTCGATCCAGACCGGCGACCAGGTATCCGACGATCTCGCCCGCTACTTCCCCGCCACGCTCGAACTGGTCCTGCTGTCGATGGCATTCTCCGTCATCGTCGGCGTGCCGCTGGGCATGCTCGCCGCGGTGCGGCGCAACCGCCCGTTCGACCACATCGTGCGCATGCTCGCCGTGTCCGGCGTGGCGCTGCCGGCCTTCTGGGCCGCCCTGCTGCTGCAACTGCTCTTCAGCGTGCGCCTTGGCTGGCTGCCCACCAGCGGCCAGCTCTCGGTGATCACGCCGCCGCCGCCCGCCGTCACCGGCATGGTGATGGTCGATGCATTGCTGTCCGGCCAGTGGGCCGTGTTCGTTGAAGCATTGCAATACGCGATCCTGCCCGCCTTCGTGCTGGCCCTGCCATCGCTCGCCGCCATCGTCCGGGTGAACCGCGCCGAAATGATCGAGGTCCTGTCTTCAGACTATGTCACCGCCGCCCGCGCTCACGGCGTCTCCCCCTTTCGAGTCATCGGCTGGCTGGCATTGAAGAACGCCATGCTGCCGACCCTTGCGATGATCGGATTGCGCTTCGGGTGGACGCTCGGCAGTACCGTGCTGGTGGAGACGGTGTTCGACTGGCCCGGCATCGGCCTCTACGCGGTGAACTCCGCCATGGCATCCGACTTCAAGCCGGTAATGGGGGTGACGCTGCTGATCGGCATCACCTTCATGCTGACCAATTTGCTGATCGACCTCGCCTATGGCTGGCTCGATCCCAGGACCCGCACGGCATGAGCGAGCTCGTCCTGCCGCGCCCGCAGACCGGCATTGCGCACCGCCGCCTGCGCTTCCTGCTATGGACGTTCCGCGGCAGCCCGTCCACGTTGCTGGGCCTGCTGCTGGTGACCGTGTTTCTCGTTCTCGCGGCGATCGGCCCCTGGCTGGTGCCCGATCCGCGCGACGCCACCGGCGCCATGCATCTGGCGCAGCGCCTGCAGCCGCCCTCCGCCGCGCACTGGTTCGGCACCGACGAAATGGGCGACGACATCTTCACCCGCGTCATCATCGGCACGCGCACCAGCCTGTGGGTAGGGCTGACCATCACCGTCATCGCCATGGCGATCGGCGTGCCGCTGGGCATCGTGGCGGGCTATCGCGGCCGCATGCTGCGCGCGGTGATCATGCGCGTGACAGACGTATTCCTGGCGGTTCCCGGCCTGGTGCTGGCATTGGCAATCGTCGCTGCATTGGGCCCCGGCACGCTGCATGGCGTCGTGGCGCTGTCGCTGGTGTGGTGGCCCGGTTACGTCCGCCTGATCGAGGCCAAGGCGCTGACGTTGCGCAGCGAGCCTTATGTCGAAGCCGCGCGCACCATGGGCGCCGGCCATTGGTGGATCCTGGGCCGCCACATCCTGCCCAACTGCATATCGCCGCTGGTGGTGAAGGCGAGCATGGATATGGGCCTCGCGGTCCTCGCGGTTGCATCGCTGGGCTTCATCGGTCTCGGCGCCAAGCCGCCCGCGCCGGAATGGGGCGCAATGATCTCGGTAGCGCGCAGCTACATGCCCGACCAATGGTGGTACAGTTTCTTTCCCGGTCTGTTCATTTTCCTGACAGTACTGGGATTCAGCCTGCTGGGCGACGGCCTGCGCGACATCCTCGATCCCCGCAGCGCACGGGGATGACGCCCATATGTCATTGCGAGGAGCGTAGCGACGAAGCAACCTCGTTCGAAAACGTCCCCGGATCGTCCGTGCGCCCTCTCGACCAAAATTGCTTCGTCGCTTCGCTCCTCGCAATGACATATGGACGATTCACCGATAGCGGCTACCAGGAACACTCGTGAGCCTGCTTGAAATCCACGACTACCGCCTCGCCTTCGACGGCTACGAAGGAACCGCCCAGGTTCTCAACGGCATCGACCTCACGGTAGAGGAAGGCGACGCAGTCGGCATCGTCGGCGAAACCGGCTGCGGCAAATCCGTGCTGGCGCGCAGCCTGCTGCGTTTGAATCCCGAGCCGCCCGCCCGCATCGTCTCCGGCACCATCCGTTTCGCGGGCCAGGACGTCCTGCGCATGCATGGTGCCGCGCTGCGGCGGCTGCGCGGCGCCGGGATCGGCATGGTGTTCCAGGATCCGGCCACGTATCTGAACCCCGTCTTCACCATCGGCCGCCAGATGGCGGATGTGCTGCGCGCCCACGGCCAGCACCGCGGTTTCGCCGAACGCAGCATCGAATTGCTGGAATCGGTGCAGCTTCGCGATGCGGCGGCATTGCTCTCCCGTTATCCGCACGAACTGTCCGGTGGCATGCGCCAGCGCGTGTTGATAGCGCAGGCACTGGCGGGCAATCCCCGCCTGCTGGTGGCGGACGAGCCGACCACGGCACTGGATGTCACCGTGCAGCGCCAGGTGCTGGCACTGATCGCCGACCTCGTCACGCGGCTGCGGCTGACGCTGCTGTTGATCAGCCACGATTTGGGTGTGATCGGCGCGCTCTGCCGCCGTGTGGTGGTGATGTACGCCGGCGCGATCATCGAGGATGCCCCCGCCGCCGATCTCTTTACCGCACCGCGCCATCCCTACACCCGCGGATTGCTTGCCGCTGTTCCGGACCTGGACCATCCGGATCGGCCGCCGCGCGGCATTCCCGGCACCATCCCGTCTCTGCGCGATCCGCCGCCCGGGTGCCGCTTTCATCCGCGTTGCAGCCTTGCAATGTCGGCATGCCGTAGCCACGTTCCCCGACTCGGCGAAGGCCCCCATCGCGTCGCCTGCTTTGCGGCATGACCCCGCTGCTCGCCGCGGAGAACGTTACGGTGCGCTTCGGCGCACATCGTGCGCTGGACGGCGTCAGCCTGGCGCTGCACGAGGGCGAGGCGCTTGGCCTTGTCGGCGAATCCGGTTCGGGCAAGACCACGATGTTGCGTCTGTTCTTGCGCTTGGTGGATGCGTCGGAGGGCTGTGTGCGCTTTGCCGGCACCGACATCACCCGCGCGCGCGATGCCGAGCTCGGGCCGTTGCGGCGGCAGGTGCAGGTGGTGTTTCAGAACCCGCATGCCGCGCTAGATCCGCGCATGAGCGTATTCGCGGCGGTGGCCGAACCGTTGCGCTTACTTGGCGGCCAGCGCCGCGCCGTATTGCGCGAGCAGGTGGCCGCGCTGCTGGCGGATGTGGGCCTCGGGGACGAGTTCATGGCGCGCTATCCGCACGAATTATCCGGCGGCCAGAAACAGCGCGTCTGCATCGCCCGCGCGCTGGCGCCGGGTCCACGTGTGTTGCTGCTGGATGAGCCGACCTCGGCCCTGGATGTCTCAGTGCAGGCGCAGATCATCGAGCTGCTGGCCGCGCTGCGTTCGCGCTACGGGCTGGCCTATCTGTTCGTCTCGCATAACCTGGCCGTGGTGCGAATGCTCTGCGAGCGCGCGGCCGTGATGCAAAGCGGCCGCATCGTGGAGCAGGGCGCGGCGGCGCAGGTGCTGGCCACGCCGCGGCATCCTTATACGCGCGCATTGCTCGAGTCGGTGCTGCCGTTGCCAGGCGCATAGAGTTGCCACGCGCGTAGAACTATGCGGGGCGCACAGACTTGCACGCCGTCGTTGCGCAACCGCCGAAGCCGGCCCGCGCAACGACGGCGACACCACGCTCGCCTCGTGTCCCTTACACCAGGGACGCGTCAACCCATCGTTTGCACCGCTGCCGGCTCGATCTCGTACATGATCCGCACCTCGCCCGGCTGGGAGAACGGGTACTTGTCCTTGCCAAGATATTTCTTGGCCAGCGAGTCGATATGCGCCGACGCGCCTTCCTCGGTCGCGCGCGCCACGGTGCCGCGGATCTGCATGTAGCGATAGGGATTGTCCGGATCCATGATCGCCAGCGCGACGGGCGCGCCTTCCTTCAAGGTCCGCGACTTCACCCGGCCCTTCGCGGTGTTCACGCGGATGCGGCCGTCGGTGTAGTCGAACCACACCGGCGTGACCTGCGGCGATCCATCCCGCATCACGGTCGCGATGTTTGCAAACGCCTTCTTCTGTTGCATCAGGTCCATGTAGGCGGCGGGTATCTCAGCCATACCACTGACTCCTGGTTTCCGACCTTGGATATATGGGTCGCCGCAAGGGACACGCTACCGAGGGGCGCCAGGTGTTGCAGGATCGCGCGGCGCCGTTATCATTCCGTATCGTCGATGATGACGGGCGGTGCGCCCCTGGCCCAGACGCGAGCAGATGACGATCGGCCCGACAATCCGGAGCTGTTCATCAGCTATGCCTCGGATGACCTCGCGCGCGCCGAGGCCCTGCATGCGCGGCTGGCCGCCGCGGGACGCAAGGTCTGGTTCGACAAGGCCCGGCTGTCGCGCAACTGCGACTGGCACCAGGAGATCAAGGCCGGCTGCGAGGCCGCGCGGCTGGTGCTGCCGCTGATCACGCCGTGCTGGAACCGGTCCGAGTGCGGCGAGGGCCCGGGATGCAGCGCCTCGTGCAGGCGGTTCATCTCGGCCTCGCGGGCCGATGAACCAGCGGTTGGGGTCGTGCGGCAACTGCCGGAACGAGGATGGCGGCTCGACCGGCGGCTTCGCCAGCTCGGCATCGATGTCGCGCACCAGCGCCTGCCGGTCGGCCTCTGTCGCGGTCAGCGAATCGAATGCCGGCGCATGCAGGCGGCGCAGCGGCGGCGGCAGTCCAGCGCGAGCGGCAATCCCTCCAGCCGCGCCACCAGCCGGTCGCAGGCCGCGCCCTCGGCGCCTTCGGCCGCGCGCCAGGTGCAGGCGCAGAGGAAGCGCAGCGCCGCCTCGTCCGGCAGTTGCCCCAATTCGATGCGGCGCACCACCGGCGGGAACCGCGTGTCGCGCGACGCGTGCTCGGCAAAGACCACCCGCTGACGCGAACCTTCGCGGCCAACCTTGCGTCCTTGCTCGGCGAGCAAAGCGGCAGCGGGGCTGCCGGCGAACCGCCCAGACCGGAACCGCCGGCCTGGTCGCTTGGACCGACGCTGATCGGTGTGTCCTATGCCGCTTCGCCCGCCGGCCTTGGCTACAGCATCAGCTTCGCTGGCAGTCCGAATGGCGCCGGCCCGCCGCCGGCCATCGCGCCGCAACCGCCGGTCGGCGGCGACAAGTCTTGATCGTACAGTTGCGGCGCATGCAAAAAAGATGGACCGAACCAGCCAAGCCTCGCGTTCCATGACAGGCGCTGGAACACCACGCCCGAGGTCGACCTTCCGACCCTTCCTGCGCGCGTGGAGCAGAAGCTTGCGATCCGTAACCAGCCCGTCCGGCTGGTTCATATTCGCGACGTGGTCACGCCTCACGCAATTCCAGCGCCAGCGTATTTTCATAAACTTTTGCCAGAAATCCCCGGCCCAGCGTGTTCGCCATCGTGAACGCGCAGCCGATGATCCGCGCCGTCGTCGCATTCCGCTCCGGCCCATCCGTGTTCATCTGTGCGCATCTGTGTTCATCAGCGTTAAACCTTTCTTCCTTTCCCCACCTGCCAGCAAAATCTTGCCAAACGGTTGGCGCTCGGCACCTCGCCAGACGCCCATGAGTGGCAGTCATGAGTGGCAGTCATTGCGAAGGACGAAACGACGAAGCAACCTTGGTCAAAGAATCGCCCTGACGGTGCGTCCGTCCTCACGACTGGGATTGCTTCGTCGCCCTGGCAACGGGAGAGCGGACTGCCATGGTCCGGCGGCTGGGGGCATGAAAAAGCAAGGAAGACTCAACGCAGATGAACACGGATAAGCAGGGATGAACACGGATCGTGCGGGGCGGCGGGCGATCGCATCGCGTTCTTCACAGGTCCTGGATAACGCATTGAATCTTGACGCGCGGTGCGCCGAAATTGATCATCAGGCAAAGGTCTATTCCCGTGGCCCGCAGGTGATTGATGCATTGCGCGCGCCGCGTACGGCCAACCGCCCGCACTGTTTTCGATTCGATGAGGATCGCGTTCTCAACCAGCAGATCGGCAAAAGACTCGCCGATCACGCCGCCCTGGTACCTGACGGTTATCCCGCGCTGTTCATGGCCGCCGAAGAGCTTGCCCCTGCGAAGGCGGGGGCCGGCCATCCACGTCTTTGCTGCGTGCGGCTTGGAAAGACGTGGGTAGCCGGGTTAAGCCCAGCTATGACACATGGGTCATTCATTCCGTTGCCAAGTATAACGCTCGGCCTTGCCGATTCGATGCAAGTCGTAGCCGGGCGATTCGAACTCATTGCCCTTCGCAACGACGATCCAGGATCGCGCGTTGTCCAGACCGAGATGCCGTTTCACCGGCGCCGGAATCTCGATCGCCGCATCAGGATTCGAGGGAGCCGCATGCGTGACCGGCAGTACAGTGACGATCGTGGCATTGCCGCGCTCACGCCGAACCGTCAGCACGATTACCGCGGGACGATCCTTGCGGCCTTCGTCGCGCCCACGCAGATGTTCATGATGCCAGAGATACGAATAGGCGATGACCAGACCGGGTTCCGGTGCCGGAATCGCCACGCGCCGATTCGCCTATTTTTCCTCGAGCATTGCGTTCAGGTGATCGTGCCTGGGGTCCATGCGAGACGCGGCGATCGCATTCGCCTCGGCGTCAGACAGATCGACGGTCGCAAAGCTTCGCCCGCTGCCCTTATAGCGTTTGAACGCCTCATATCCCTCAGAGGAAATGAAATAGCCCGTGATGCGGCCGCGGTTTAACACCCCAACCGCGGCCTTGCGTGCCAGCGTGCGATAGTGCCTGAAGTTGCGGGTAAATTCCGAGACCGGGACGATGCGTTCAGCACTCATCGGTGGTATCCTCCGGCTCGAACCATAGGACTGCCCCAGGGTTGCCACTGTCGATCATCAAGCGCCCGGCTGGTTCGCGGTTTTGCCCGAACGAGATTGCTTCGTCGCTGCGCTCCTCGCAATGACATGGGGAACCGCGCTTCGCGTCTCGCAATGACATGGGGAACTGCGCTTCGCGTCTCGCAATGACATGGCGGGGGACGATGCGCTCATCGCACCAGCGGCCGGTACTTGATCCGGTGCGGTTCCGTCGCCTGTGCGCCGAGCCGGCGCCGCTTGTCTTCTTCGTACGCCTCGAAATTTCCCTCGAACCACTCCACGTGGCTGTCGCCTTCGAACGACAAAATATGCGTCGCCAGCCGGTCCAAAAACCACCGGTCGTGGCTGATGATCACCGCGCAGCCGGCGAATTCCGTCAGCGCATCCTCCAGCGCCCGCAGCGTATCCACGTCCAGGTCGTTGGTCGGCTCGTCCAGCAGGATGACATTATGCTCCGCCTTCAGCATTTTCGCGAGGTGCACGCGGTTGCGCTCGCCGCCCGACAGGATGCCGACCTTCTTCTGCTGGTCCGCCCCTTTGAAGTTGAACGAACTGACGTACGCCCGCGACGGCACGGCGCGCTTGCCCAGATAGATCACGTCCTCGCCGCCGCTGATCTCCTGCCACACCGTGTTGTTCGCGTTCAGGCTGTCGCGCGACTGATCGACATAGCCCAGCTTCGCCGTCTCGCCGATGCGCAGGGTACCGGCATCCGGCTTCTCCTGGCCGATGATCATGCGGAACAGGGTCGTCTTGCCGGCGCCGTTCGGGCCGATCACGCCGACGATGCCGCCGGGCGGCAGCTTGAAATTCAAATTCTCGATCAGCTCGCAATCGCCATAGCCCTTGCACAGGTTCTCGGCCTCGATCACCACGTTGCCCAGCCGCGGCCCCGGCGGAATCACGATCTCCGCCACCCCGGCCGCTTGCTCCTGCGACTTCGCCAACAGCTCGTCATAGCGCTGGATACGCGCCCGGTTCTTCGCCTGTCGCGCCCGAGGCGACGCGGCAATCCACTCCTGCTCCATCGCCAAAGCACGCTGACGGGCGCTTTCTTCCTTCTCCTCCTGCGCCAGGCGCTTGCGCTTTTGCTCCAGCCAGGACGAGTAGTTGCCTTCGAACGGATAGCCGCGCCCGCGCTCGATTTCCAAGATCCAGCCGGTGACGTTGTCCAGGAAGTAGCGGTCGTGGGTGACGATCATCACCGTACCGGGATAGGTCTGCAGCGTGTGCTCCAGCCAGGCGACGCTTTCCGCGTCCAGGTGGTTGGTCGGCTCGTCCAGCAGAAGCAGATCGGGCCGTTCCAGCAGCAGCCGGCATAGCGCGACGCGGCGCCGCTCGCCGCCGGACAGCCTGGTGACATCGGCATCGGCCGGTGGGCAGCGCAGCGCATCCAGTGCAACCTCCACACGGCGATCGAGTTCCCAGCCGTCCTCGGCATCGATCTTGGCCTGAAGGTCGGCTTGCTCGGCCAGCAGGTCGTTCATCTCGTCATCGGACATCGGCTCGGAGAACTTGTTGGCAATCTCGTTGAAGCGGTCGAGTGCCGCCTTCAGGTCGGCGAACGCCACTTCCACGTTCTGGCCGACGGTCTTGGCGGGATCGAGCTCGGGTTCCTGGGGCAGATAGCCGACGCGCACGCCTTGGGCCGCCCAGGCCTCGCCACCGTATTCCGTATCCAGCCCGGCCATGATCCTCAGCAGCGTCGATTTGCCGGCGCCGTTGATTCCCAGCACGCCGATCTTCACCCCGGGCAAAAAGGCGAGGGTGATTCCCTTGAACACCTCGCGTCCGCCGGGGAACGACTTGGTTAAATCTTTCATCACATAGACGTATTGATAAGCAGGCATGGTCTGTTGAACTCCGTGTGCGATGGCCCATATTGAGCTCAGGTACCGACTCGCCAGTGGGGCGCGTCCCGCGCCGTATGTCGCGCCGCCCACTTCATGTCGCCCGCTGTCGTTGCGAGAAGCGAAGCGACGAAGCAATCTCGTTCAGGGAAGCCTCCGGACCGACCGCGCGTCCAGGCGACCGGGATTGCTTCGTCGCTTCGCTCCTCAATGACAGTGGGCACGACGGCCAGAATCTGCGCGGCGGGCGAAGCCGGTCGCCCGCCTTATGACATATCGGCAAACGCCCTCTGCAAGAACAGGGCGCCAAGAGAAATTCCTGTGTCGTCGATGCCGTGACCGAGGCGGGGGACATAGGTTGCCTCCACCGGCACGCCGGAGGCGCGCAGGGCGGCCTCCGCGTCCCTGGACCGGGACACGGGCACCACGTCGTCAGCCTCGCCATGCACCAGAAGCACCGGCGGGCGTCCGGTGAGTTCGGCGGCCAGGAGCTCGGGTGCGATCAAGGCGCCGGAGAACGCCAGGATGGCGCGCGGTGGCGGCACGTGACGCAGGCCCGTGAACAGGACCGTCATCGCGCCTTGGCTGAACCCCATCAGAGCATAGGCGTCGGGCGGCAGGTCCAGGCGCGCCAGTTCCGCATCGATGAACGGGCCAAGATAAAGGGCGGCACGGCGGACACCTGCCTCCGTGATCGCCGGCGAGCGGTCGCCGACGCTCCACCACTGCCTGCCGAAGCCGGAATCGTGGATGAACGGCGCATCCACCGACACGAACAGCGCGTCCGGCAGCGCATGGCCCCAGGACGGCGCGAGGTCGATCAGATCGTGCCCGTCCGCGCCGAGGCCATGGCACAGCACCACAACCTGCCGCGGCGTCCCCTTCGAGGCGGGTCCCCAGCGTGGTCCATCCAGCTCTGCCATGCCTCTCTCCTTTGCCGGACCGCCGGAGTACTCTGCTCGCCGCCGCCATGTCCATCGTCACCCGTTTTGCGCCAAGCCCCACCGGGCATCTTCATCTCGGCCATGCGTTTTCCGCGCTGATGGCGTGGCGGCGCGCGCGGGAGGCGGGCGGGCGCTTCCTGCTGCGGATCGAGGACATCGATCCCGGTCGCTGCCGCCCGGACTTCACCGCCGCGATCCAGGAAGACCTGGCGTGGCTGGGCCTGGACTGGGATGGCCCCGTGCGGGTGCAGTCGGAACATTTGGCGGACTACCAGGCCGTGCTGGGCGCGCTTCTGGCGCGCGGACTGCTGTATCCCTGCTTCTGTACCCGTGCGGACATTCAGGGGGAAATGGCCGCATCGGCCAGCGCACCGCACACGCCGGACGGCAGTCCGCGCTATTCCGGCACCTGCCGTCGGCTCTCGGCCGCGCGACGGGCGGAGCGGATCGCGGCCGGCGAGCGCTTCGCCTTGCGGCTCGACATGGCGGCGGCGCTGGCCGCGGCGGCGGCCTCGTCGCCGGGGCCGTTATGGTTCGAGGAGGAGGGCGAAGGCCGCATCGCCTGCGACCCGGCGCCGTTCGGCGACGTTGTGCTGGCGCGCAAGGATGCGCCCGCCAGCTACCATCTCTGCGTCACACATGACGACGCCGTTCAGGGCGTCACGCTGGTTACGCGCGGTGCGGACCTGAAGCCCACGACCCACCTGCATCGGTTGTTGCAGGCGCTGATGGGCTGGCCAACGCCGCGCTACGCCCACCACCGATTGCTGGCCGACGCATCAGGCCAGCGCCTGGCCAAGCGCGACAAGGCAGCGACGCTGCGGGACTTACGCGCTTCCGGTGCGTCGGCGGCGCACGTGCGGGCGATGGTGGAGGCCTGAAAAAGCAGCTCAGGCCGCCACCGTAAACCCGGACCCGCCGGTCACCAATCGGACCCGCTCGTCACCAATAATGCCAGCGGCCGTGGTACCAGCGGCGGTGATGCCAGTGATGGTGATGCCAGTAATAATCTGCCTGCACCACATGTGCGGGTGCCGCAATATGCTGGCCCGCAACGCCGACCACAGGCGCGGCGGAGGCGGCGAAGGCGGTCAGCGTCATCAGGCCGCCGGCGGCGGCCGTCGCGAGCAAAAACTTACGCAAGATACAATCCTCCTGGTTCATCCGACGCAAAAGGCTGGCGATCGATTCTGCCGCCTTCGCGTCGGGATCATGGCCGGAACGCGATGCTTGCCGACTTATCGCGGATTCGCATCACCACGCCACGTTCACATCTTCGTTCCTGCTCATCAGGTAGAGATCGAAATCGTGCCGCAACTCCGGCTTGTTGGTGGCGAATTCCAGCACGCCGGAGCTGTTGCGCTTCAGGTCCTCGTGCGGATCGAAGCCATGGCGCACGAACATCTCCCAGCGCGACTGGTAGCCGCGTTCCGCCTTGCGGCCGTGGAACAGGTGTTCAATCGTGCCGGGGACGTAGCCGATATTGAAGTTGATGTGGCGCAGCGCGCGCCCCTGCCAGCGCAGCACTTCCTCGCGGTAGGTGGCTGAAGTGCCGTTGGGCATCGATGCCTCGGCGTGGCCGATCAGGCCCAGCGCCATGTGGTGGTCGCCCGATCCCATGCCGCCCAGTTCGAACAAGCCACCGACCCAGTCGTAGGCGTCGCGCGTGATCGCCCAGGCATAGCCGCTGTGCGGATAGACATAGGGGCCGCCGTCGCCGTGCCAGTAGCCGGAATGGGTCGCCACCACCGGATGGCGGTGGAACCACTGGCGGCAGAAGCTGCGGTGATGGGCCAGATGCTCGCCGTTCGGCCCGAGGTCATAGGCATCCGACCACGGCTGCACGATGTCGTAGTGCTGCAAGGCACGGACGGTGGCTTCGGCCCAGTCGGGGCGGCGGAAGATCACGTCCGAGTCGATCCAGGCGATGTATTGCGCCTCCGGCGTGCGCTGGATGCCGAGGTTCAGCAAATTCTCCTTGTTCCAGCCGCGGGTCTTGGCGCGGACGCCGAGGTGGCGGACGCCGTCGATGGCGCAGCGGAAATCGTCCTCGCCGTAAGCGCATTCGATGACGGTGAGGTTGACGCCGGAGTCCAGCATATGGTTGGCAAAGCGCTGCCAGTTGCGGTGCGGTGCGGACCAGTTCAGTGGATTCGCGCGGGCGGTGAAAACGTGCAGGCGAGAGGCGTCGAGCATGGCGGTTTTCCTGGTTATGGCAGTCATGTATTCTAACAAAGGCGTTACGGCGTATCGCTCAGCACGATGCCGGAAGATGTGTTCATCGGGATGTGCACCGGCATGTTCAGGCTCCAGGAACTGCCGAGATCACCCGCGATGTTCCACCCGCTCTGCGGCGTGACGCTGGCCAGATTGTCGGTGACCGCGTTGCCGCGCCCGATCATGTATGTGCCGTAGGGATAGAACAGCAGACACGATGCGCTGGGATTCGCCAGGGGCTGCGCCAGAGTGATCTGCAATTGCGTGTTGTTCAGCCGCACGCAGGCCGTGGCCGCTACGATCGTGCCAGGCGAGGCCACGGATCCGCCGTCCATGACAGCCCATCCGGACCCCACCGCAGCCTGTGTCGGCGGCACGATCAGGTCGGTGCCGCAATCATGCCGCACCGTCACCACGAGAGTGGTGTTGGACTGGCGGTAGACATTCGTCACCACCGGCCCGCCCACTGTCGGGATGCCCGCCGGGATAGCGGACAGCGTGTCGCCGCCCGAGCATGCCAGCACGACGCGCGCCACCAGCGGCGAGGCCAGCATGCCGAAACGCTGGTTGTCGGGAATGTCGCGGTGCAGCGGGTCGCCACCGCTCCAGATGCCCGTGGTCGGATCGTAAACCAGCGGCGGCCCGCCGATGCTGCGCGGCAGGCTGTCGGCCGTCTGCGGCAGCACCACGGTGACGTTCTGTGTCGGATCGGCCGCCATGTCGGCGACCACCTCGCGCTGCATCTGGGTGCCGGAATCGTTGCTGTCATAGTCGAACGGGATCGCCGACCACCACACCTGAGGCAGAGTCGCCGCGGTGCGCGCGATCATGCCGCGCTCCAGGGCCAGGAACTGGCGTGCGGCGGCCTCGTAGGTCGCCTTCTCCGAATACTGGCGGGTGCTGTCGTTCTCCGACCACGGCCAGATCAGGGCGACGATGTCGGCGGCGTCCTCCGGCGCAGTGTCGGTCACGGTGGTAAGCCAGGTCTGCACCGCCTGTCCGTCGGTGCCGATGCCCCAGGTGGACGGGCTGCTGCCGTCGCCCGGATCGTTCAGGAACGAGCCGGTAAGGCCCAGCGCCGGCACCGGATAGATGCCCTCGCCATGGATGCAGGTGGCGGCGGGCGGACTGCCGTAACAGCCGACCACGCCGTAGGCGAGTGCGCCGAGATGCCAGGCAACGCCTTGGGCCAGCAGGTGCCAGGCGCCGTCGTTCAGGCCGTTGCCGGAGTTGGACTGGCCGGTCACCAGGATCTGTACGCCCTTACGGGCCCCAAGCGTCCATCGGGTCTGGTAGTTCAGCAGGTTGCCGATGTCGCCGGCGGCCAGGGCGCGCGGCCAAGTCGCGGCCTCGTGGAACCAGCACTCCGCGCCGCCCTCCGTGCCGCCGCTGTGCAAGAAAAGCAGCGGAGCGGTCAGCGTGGCCGGCAGCGGATTGGGGGCCAGGGTGGCAACCTGGGTCGCGTCCAGCCACACATCGATGCCGCTGCCGGCGTTGTTGCGCAGGATCGCCGCGTGGGTGTGACGGCGCTCCAGCGTCGTGGTCAGCACGGTCTGCTGCGCGCCCGGAAACAATATCAGGCGGTTGCTGCCGGCGGTGTTGTCGGCCGCCAGCACGACGGTGCCGTTGATGCTAAGCAAGGTGCTGGCGGCGCTCGAGGCTTGCCGCCAGTTCGGCCGCGACCAGACCAGCCAAAGGGTCCAGGTGCCGCCGGACCCGATGGCTATCGGTGCCGAGCAAAGGCCCTGGTCCGGGTCCATCAGCGGAAGCTGTTGGCCGCTGCCGGGAAGCGACGGCGGGATGATGGTGTTGCGTCCGACCCCGCCGAACAATCCGTTCAGGCGCGGCGTGGCGATCGGCGCCGTGGCGCCGGCGCTCGCCTGGTGGAAGACCGTCAGGGCGGCGCCAGCGCCTGACTTGTCTGCCAGGCTGCCGACGGATCCGCCGAACGCGGTGAGTGCCGCTCCGGTGGGATCGAGAATGTCCGACGGCGTGCCGGCATCCCACCAGCCGGACAGTCCGGCGATGGAGGCGGGCGTTGCAGCGGGGCTGGCGCCGCCGCCGCTGCCTGCGCCCGAAAGCGGGCTCAGCAATGCCGGCCTGCCGGGCGCCAGCATCATGGGGCGTCCGGGCGCGATCAACGCCATGGTCATCGTGCGGCACTCCTGAACGGGGCGGGGGGAGCAGACGGATCGGAAGCGGTGGTCATGGGAGGTTCCCTGCTGCGGTCGGCGATGGCCGGCGTTGCGCCGGGCGGTGGGCGTTCTAACATAATCTAACGGATAATGCAAGCTATATTAACGGTCAGTGCAGATCTTTCCCGAGCCTGAGGTTGAGCAGCGGAGCGGAGCAACGTGTCTGGGCCGCGACGCGACTCAACCGAGGCGTCAAGGGCGAGGGCGATCGGGTGGAAACTGGCTGCGTGCGTATCGGCCGGATTACCGTTCCCGTGCCGCCTTGTCTGCTTTGGGAGCGAGGAAGGTCGTTGTGCCCTCTCCCGCCGGGTGGGCTGGGGGTGCTAACCTCCCTCGCGTGCGCCTGTAGCTCAATTGGTCAGAGCGGACGGCTCATAACCGTTTGGTTGCAGGTTCGAGTCCTGCCGGGCGCACCAAGGAGATCGAGCGATCGGATGATGGGAGCGAAACGCGAAGACTACAGTGGACAGAGCAACACATCACTTGACTGGCATGCCGCGGAAGCTTCGACGGGCGGCGGCCGTGGGCCGGGCATCGACGGGTACGGACAACGACAACCTCGCCACCCCCCGCTGCGTCGCTGCTCGGCGCACGGGCGCGCTACTTCGTTTTGGACAGGAAGACGGTGCCCGTCGCTCCGCACCCATCCTTGCTGCTGCCTGTCATGGCGCTATCGCTCAGCAAATTGAGGGTGTAACTGTCGGCACACCAGGGACCGCTCGCACTACGTCCGCGCATAGTCACAATCCCATGTGCCACAGCAATATCGAAGGTCTCGCTCACTGCCGGATCAGAGCCGCATTTAAACGTAGCAGTACCGGTGTAATCCCCCGACGACGCATCCCCGGAATTGATTTGCAGTTGACCCGGGCACGAATTTGGAGCGCTGTTGGATATCGTCCAACTGCCGGCCAGGGACTGCGCGAAGGCGCGATGCGCCCCGAACACGAATGATGCCGATACCAAAGAAATTATGAGCAACTCCGCGCGGCGCATCGGCGCAATCCTCGTTCAGCCAGGAATCCCATTATCCATGATGCGTCAAACGCACGGCATCGGCGCGATACCGGCGACGCCGAAGGGGATCATCAAGGAACTCATGGCGATTTATCCTTGTTCAATTCGGCAAACCTCCGGGCACCGGCGGTAGCACGATCGCACGCATCCATCCGAGTCGAATTGTTGCACAGCGTATTGTACGCTTGCCGTGCCGGACGAAGCAATCAGCGGCGGCACGTACGCCCGCGCCGGAACCCGGCGAGGCCACAGTGAAGGAACCTCTGATCAGGGTCTTGTCGGCCGTTGCCAAACTGCCGTTCCGATCCGCGATGTTTCGGGGCGGGCGCGACATGACCCGACGTCCCCAGGGGCTTGCCGCCTCCCCTACGGCGAGACTTACGGCAGGTGAGCACATGACAGGTGAGCACATTGCCCGTTTTTTACGGGCGTTTACTCTTCGCTAAGACTCTTCCCGTATTCCTTCCCGGATGACCGATGCACTGCATCCGGGGCAGGCAGCCGACGCGGCGGACGGCACCTCCAGTCAGCACGCGCGCCGTCACAACCATTCCCATTCGCATGCTCCTCTCAGTTTCCAGCAGGTGCTGACGCGGGCCTTCCAGGGCAAGGTCGCCACCGGGCGCTTTCTGGGCTCTGTGCATCGCGCGGTTGTCCGGGTCCCAGCGCCCGCTCCCACAAAGTCGACGGCAACGCTGCCGGCCACCGCCACCTCCGCGCTCAGCCAGGCAATGGCCTTGGAGGGCGTGCCCAGCTCCTGGCAGCCCAGCCTCGCCTTTATCATGGCGCAGGAATCCAGCGGCAAGGTCGGTGTGCACAGCCCGATCCACTCGGCCCGGGGCCTCTATCAGCTCACCGCCGCCAACTACCACTATAATCCCAAAGGAGCAGCGTCCTTTGGCGACGCGGTGGAGGAGGCACAGGGCGGCATCCGATACATCCGCGCCCGCTATGGTACAGCCGACAAGGCGGCGGCTTTCTGGCGCCAGCACCACTGGTATTGAGCATCGCGCAACGGGCGGCCGAGACTCTGCACAGGCCGCCCATGCGCCGAGGCAAGCCGTGCCCGCCACGCAGTGCCCGTGCCCTGGATCCGGAACCGGCTCAGAACCGCATGAGCAACCCGCCCGTGAAGGCATTTTCCGCCTGGTTGGTGGAGAACTGCCCCTGGTAACGCACGAAGAAATCCAACGCCTCGCTCGCCGCCGCGCTCAGGCCGACTCCAACCACACCCGCGGTCGGTGCTGGCGAAACCCCTGAAACGCCGGCGCTGAACGGCCCGTCCGTTGCCAGCACGCGACGCGACAGCCCGCTGAACGCCTCCTGCACGCCGGCTTCAACCCACGGCGCCAGCGACCAGCTTCCGGCCACGAAGCGCCGCATTGCGCGGACCGTCAGCCGGCCCTCCACGGTATCGGCATTCGTGTCAGGATATGTCAGGTCCAGAGTGCCCGCGCCCGTCTCGGTAAATCCATCCTGTCCGGCGTGGATGTACGCCAGGGTCGCCCGCGGCTCGACCGTCGCCGGCCCTACGGCCAGATCGTACGCGGCGCGGCCTTGCACGATGGCGAAGTCGCCGGACCGGTTGCCGGTTGCCTCCAAGCCGGTGCCAGGCAAGGTGCGCACCCCATCCACCTGACCGCCGCCATAGGCCGCCATGGCTCCGACCCACATCGGCCCCGTCGCATAGCGCCCGTATATGAGGCCCAGCCCACTGCTCTGGGACGCCGTGCTGCCATTGGAGAAGTTCACTCCCGTCGCCAGGTAGCCGCCCCCGAGGCCCACCGTGAACCCGCCGCGGCTGACCCCGGCGCCAAGCAACATACCGCCGTAATCGTCGCTGAAGGAAAAGCGCGGGCCGCTGCCGCTCAGGCTGCCAACACCGCCCAGTCCGCGGACCCACATCTCGAGCTGGTATCCGGCCGCGAGCGGGCGCACGTCGCAGCCCTCGCCCGGCTTGGTCAGGCGGCGTGCCTCGGCGCCGCAGATATCGCTCAGCACGGTATCGGCCACGCCTTCCGCCGAACTGATCATCGCGGTCAGCGCGTCCGGCACTTCCTGGCCGCCGTTGAACATCAGCGGCGGCGCGGCAGGCGTTGGGCTCGGTGTCGGATCGAGCGTGAGGTAGACGTCGTTCGCGTCGTAGCTGACCACCGGCGTGATGTAGCTGGCGAACAGCGGATTGTAGGACACGGTGGCGAACGTGCCGTCGCGTCCCCCGGCAGCGGTCACGATCGTGTAGCGGCTGCCGATGAGATAGGTGCCTGGATCATCGATCACCGCGAGGGCACCGCCGTTCAGGCTCGCCGTGCCGCCGACGCTGAGTTGATCGTAGCCGGTGCCGGGGATGACGGCCGGCGTGATCTCGATGTTCAGCGTGCCGGCGGAACTCTGCGTATAGTTGCCGGCCACCGTCAGCACGCCGATCGTGCCGCCTGGCTGCACCGTGCCGCCGTTGCTGACGTTGCCGCCGATAGTGCCGTGTCCCATCAGCGTGCTGCCGGCATTCACGGTCACGTTGCCGCCCAGCACCGCGCTCGCGTGGCTGGCATCGCCCACTTCCAGCGTCCCGGCGGCAACTGTCGTGTTGCCGGCGAAGCCGCTGCTGCTGCCGTCCAGGATCAGCGTGCCGCTGCCGCTTTGGGAGATGGCAGCCGCGGCAACACCGGCAATCGAACCGGCGTAGGTCACGGTGTCGCTGCGGTCGAACGCCAGGGCACTGTTGTCGATGATGTTGCCCAGAATGCTGCCGCTGGTGCCGCCGTTGCCGACCTGTAGCGTGCCGGCGCTGACCCTGGTGACTCCGGTGTAGGTGTTCGTGCCGGTCACGATCAGCGTCCCCGACCCGGCCTGTGTCAGGGTGCCGCTGCCGGAGATGCCGCCTGCCAGCGTCACCGTGTCGCTGCGGTCGAACGCCAGGGCTGCGTTATCCACCACGTTCCCTGCGATGCTGCCGCTGGTGCCGCCGTTGCCGATCTGCAGCGTGCCGGCGCTGATCGTTGTGCCGCCAGTGTAGGTGTTGGTGCCGGTCAGGATCAGCGTCCCGGTTCCCGCCTGTGTCAGCGTTCCGGTGCCGGCAATGTTTCCCGTGAAGATTGGCGCATCGCTGCGGTCGAACGCCAGCACGCCGTTATCCACCACGTTGCCGACGATACTGCCGCTCGTCCCGCCATTGCCGATCTGCAGCGTGCCTGCCGCAATCGTCGTGCCTCCGGTATACGCATTGGTGCCGGTCAGCACCACGGTGCCTGTGCCGCTCTGGGTCACCGTCCCGGATCCCGAGATCGCGCCGGGGAACGTCATCACATCGCTGCGGTCGAACACCAGCGCGCTGTTGTCGGTGATGTCGCCGTTGACATTGCCGCTGGTACCGCCGTTGCCGAGTTGCAGCGTCCCGGCACTGATCACCGTGCCGCCATGGTAGGGGACGTTGCCATCGGCATCGCCGACCGTGTTGTCGGCGGTGAGCACCAGCGTGCCTGGCCCGGTCAATGTCAACGTAAGCGGGGTGCTGTCCGGGGTCTGCAGGATCTGATTGGACCAGATCACCGTCTGTCCGGCATCCACCTGCACGTCAGGATCGCCAGTGTGGTCCAGCAGCAGTTCGCTGGTGAACGTGCCGCCGCCGGTGATATGCAGCGTTGTGCCGTCTTCGAGCTGCACCGGTCCGCTACCGAGATTGCCCTGCGATCCGACGCTGAGCGTGCCGTTGAAGACGTCGATCCCGCCGGTGAAGGTGTTGTTGCCGGTCAGTACAAGCGTCCCGCCCCCGAACAACGCCACGTTGCCGCCCGTGCTGCCGGGGCTGAAAATGCCGCCATCCGCCAGGGTCCCGGCAAAAATGTCCGTGCCGCTGACGTCGAGCGAGAGAGTGTTCGATCCAAGGCTGACCAGGCTGCCGCTGACGCCGGTCAGGCCAGGGATCAGCACGCCGTTCTGGGTGCCGGAAATGTCGAACGCGGTGCCGGCGGCGGTGAGTGCAACAGTCGAACTGCTGCTGATGTCGCCCAATACCCCGTTGAGTGCGAGGGTGCCGCCGGAAATGGTGGTGGCACCGGCGTAACTGTTGATGCCGGTCAGCACCAGCGTGCCGGCTCCCATCTTGGTCACGCCGCCACCGGACGCACCGCTGATCCCGCCATCGGTGATCACGCCGGCGAACGTGTCCGTGCCGTTCGCAACGTTGACGGTCAGCGTTTCGGCGCCGATGTCGACCGTGGTATTGGCAATGCTCGACTGAAGGCTCTGTACGGTCGTGCCTGACGTCGTATCGGAGACGTCGAACGTCGTCCCCGCCGCGCTCAGGGTCACGCCGCTGGAACTCGCGACGGAGCCCGTACCGGTCAGCGCCAGCGTGCCGTTGGAGATCGTGGTCGCACCCGCGTAGTTCTGCGCCTGCGTCAGCAGCAGTATGCCCGAACCGGACATCGTCAGGCCGCCGCCCGCGCCGCCGTCCTGCAGCACGCCGTTGAACGTGTCGCTGCCGGACGCTGTCACTGTCAGCGTCTGGGCGCCCAGGCTCGCGGTGGTCCCGACGACACCGCTCAGGCTCTGCACCGTCGCGCCGGCGCTGGTCCCGGAGATGTCGAAATTGGCGCCGACGGCACTCAGGATCACGCCGCTCGACGCCGCAATGGAGCCGGTGCCGCTCAGCGCCAGCGTGCCGGACGAAATCGTCGTCGCGCCGGTGTAGCCGTTAGTCCCTGTCAGCGTCAGCGTTCCGGTGCCCGACTTGCTGATGGCGCCGCCCGCCCCGCTGATCGCGCCGGCGAACGTGTCGCTGCCGTTGGCGATCAAGGTCAGCGCGTTGCCGCCAAGGGTGACGGCGCTGTTGGCCGCACCGTTCAGGTCGCCGATCATCTGGTTGCCGCCGCCCGATATGTCGAACGTCGCGCCTGAATCGACGGTCACGCCGCTCGACGGGGCGATCGACCCGCCGCTGCCGATCGATAGCGTTCCCGCGGAAACTGTCGTCAGCCCGGTGTAGCCGCTGGCGACGCCGCTCAAGGTCAGCGTGCCTGCGCCAACCTTGGTCAGGCCGAACCCGCCGCTGACGCCGCCGCTCGCGGTCAGCGTGTCCCCGGCGCTTGCCACGCCGACCGTTGTGGCGCCGGCCAGCGTGATCGGTCCCGTGATGCCCGCGGTGCCGGTGCCCGTCAGCGCGCCGGCTCCTCCGACACCGGTGCCGCTCAGGCTCAGCGCGTTGCCGATGGTGACGCCGTTCACGTTGAGCGTCGCGCCGGAATCGACAGTGGCGCCGTTGGTCCCGAGCGCGTCCGTGCTCGCCGCGCTCAGCGTGCCGCTGCTGACCGTGGTGCCGCCCCTGTAAGAATTTGTCCCGGTCAGCACCACGGTGCCGCTGCCGCTCTGGACCACCATGCCGGAACCGTCGATGACGCCGCCGAATGTCGTCGTGTCGCTGCGGTCGAATGCCAGCGTGCTGTTGTCGGTCACGTTCCCCTGCAGGCTGCCCGTGGTCCCGCCATTGCCAAGCTGCAGCGTCCCGCCGTTGATGGTCGTGCCGCCGGTGTAGGTATTGGCGCCGGTCAGGACCAGCGTCCCGCTGCCTGCCAGCGTCAGGCTGCCGCCGGTGGCGTTGAGCTTGATGCCCGCATCCTGCAGCGTTCCCTGGAAGATGTCAGTGCCGCCCGACAGGTTCACCGTCAAGGCCTGGCTGCCGAGACTGACCGTGCTGCCGGCGGCGCCGGTCAGGCCCAGCAGCGTGACGCCGGTGGTGGTGGTCTGGGACACGTCGAACGTCGTGCCGGCCGCCAGCGAAAGGCCGCTGGACGTCGCGATCGACCCGGCACCGCTCAGCGCCAGCGTGCCGATCGAAACGATCGTGGGTCCGGTGTAGGTGTTGGTCCCCGTGAGCACCAGGGTCCCCCCGCCGGTCCCGTCAGGTGCGGACCCGAGAGTCAGCGTGCCGGGGCTCGTACCGTCGGCGATCGCGGTGGAGATCGCCGTGGTCTGGCCGGATGCCACGCTGATGGTGGGATCGCCGGCGACGGTCAACGGGCGGCTGAACGGATCGTCCTGGGTGAATCCCCCGGTGAATTCCAGCGTGGCACCGGCGTTGAGCGTGACGGGTGTGCCGCTGGCCCCGAGGTTGTCGTCGGCCGAGATCGACAGGGCCGCGTCGGTCACCACGGTGCCGCCGGAATAGGTATTCGCCCCGTTCAGCACCACGGTACCGCCGGGATTGGCCGTGCTGCCGATCGTCAGCACCGCGCCGCTGCCGGTTCCGGCACCGAAGCCCTGCCCGGATGGCACGCTGGCGAGGCTGTCGTCGGCGATCGTGCCGTTGCTGGTGATGGTGTTGCCGGTCCCCGGCGCCAGGATCGTGTTTGCAGTGGTCGCGGCGAAGATATCGGATCCGGCCGCAGCGCCATTGGTGGCACCGCCGGGATTGGAAATGGGATTGTAGCCTGTCCCGGCGGTGGTGGAATCGCCGTTGAAAGTGCCGGTTCCTTCGATCGTCAGGGTCCCGCCGGAGGCAACGAACACGGCGCCGCCAAAGGCCGCACCGCCGCCGCCGCCGGCGGTCCCGCCGCCACCCTCTTCCACGCCATTCCCGCCCGTGCCGCCACCCACGCCGCCAGCGGTGTTCGTCACTCCGGTACTGTTGCCGCCCCCACCGCCGCCGAAACCGCCCGTGCCGCCGTCCGCTTGGCCGCCACTGCCGCCGCCGCCGCCGCCGAAGCCACCGTTGCCGCCTGCACCATCAGCGGGAAGGGCGGGAGGGTTGAAAAACCCCGAACCGCCGCCTCCGCCGCCCCCGCCAAAGCCGCCCACCCCTCCGGCTCCGCCCGCCGTACTCGTGCCGGACTGTCCTGCCTGGCCGGCCACACCCAAGCCTGTGCTGCCCGCACCGCCACTGGCAGGTGGAGTGCCAAAACTGCCGCCCCCGCCGCCGCCGCCCCCGTTGCCTGTCCCACCGGCGGAGCTGATGGTGAAGTCTCCGCCACCGGTGGCGGCCAGGCCCAGCCCACCGCCGCCGCCGCCATTGACGCCAGTCTGACCGTAAAAGGTATATGAGCCCCCCGAACCGCCCATGCCGCCGCCGCCGCCGCCGCCACTGCTGATATTGCCGTCGCCGATGCCCCCCGCGCCGCCGGTCGCGTTGTTGTTGCTGAAGCTGACATTGGACAAACCGACATTCGCGGCGCTGTTGATAAAGATTGCGCCACCGGCACCCAGCCCGCCGCCGCCTCCGCCGCCGTTCCCCGTCCCGCCGGCGCCGCCGGTTGCGGCGCCGCCGGCGATCGTGACATTTGCAATCGTCACGTTTGCCGCCGTGCTGCCGTTGCCGACGAAAAACACCTGGCTCTCACCGCCGCCGCTGATGGTAAGACCCGGGGCAGCCGCGCCGTTGATAGTGGTATTCTGCGTGATCACCGGCAGCGGATTGTTGCTGTCCACCGTGATCGTCGCGTTGGCCCCCAGCGTGGAAGAAAAGACGATCGTCGACCCGGCATTGCCCGTCGCCTCGGCCTGGGTCAGCGCGGCAAGCAGGGACCCGGGGCCGGTGGCGTTGGTGTTATCGACCGTAATGGTAGCCGGCTGTGCTTCTGCCGACCGCAGTAGCGGGATTGTGGCGAGCAGGAGAGCAAACAGCAGTCCCACAGCTCTTCGGCCGGGCGAAACCGCAAACGCGCCAAGCATAGCTCCCCCGCTATCCTGCTTCGGCGCCAGATCCAGCGCTCTTGCGAGGCCATATTAAGCGTGGCGCGCGTCAATTTGCCAGCAGGATGGTCTCCAACAGCAACACAACTTCGCCAGCGAAGCGTTGTCGATTTTTCATCGCCCTGGCGCAAAATTTGAACAGCTCCATACGCGGCCCGGCGTGGTTGCCTGATAACAGCCGTAACGATCGCCGCAGCGCTGACGCGGCGCCTAATCCGCAGCGGCCGGAATGACATCCGCGGGCACCAACTGGCCCGGCCGCCCTTCCTCCCTCCGGAACACCAGCCGCTGCTCGTGGAATGCCGCCACCGAATCCTGGTGAGCAATCGATACGATCGTCGCATGGGGCAGATGCTGGCGCAGGCTGCGGTACAGCGCGGATTCGCCTTCCGGATCGAGGCTCGCGGTCGCCTCATCCAGGAATATCCAGTCCGGCTGTGCCAGAATCGCGCGCGCCATGGCAACGCGCTGCTGCTCTCCGCCCGAGAGCCGCATCGGCCAGTTCGAATCGTGGTCGATCTCGTCCACCAGTTGGTGCAGCCCGACATCGTTCAGCACCTGCGAGATTGCCTCACGTGTGTAGGTGTTGGTCGGGTGTGGGTAGGTCAGAACATGCCGCAGGGTGCCGAGCGGAATATAAGGCCGCTGCGGCAGGAAGAACGCATTCTTCGAAATCTCCACGCGCCCGTGGCCGAACGGCCAGATTCCGGCAAAGCAACGGAACAATGTGGACTTGCCGGAGCCGGTACGTCCGGTGACCATCACCGAATGGCCTGCATGGAGCACGAGGTCTGCATGCTCCAGCAGGTTGTGTCCGTTCGGCAGGGCGATGGTGACGTCGCGCAGCGCCGCGATGCCGTCCGCCCCTTCCACTCGCTCAAAGCCCTGCGCGGCAGCGGCGCGCGCACTGACGATCGCGCGGTCGAAAGTGGTCAGACGTTCGACGATCGCGCGCCAATTGGCCAGTTGGGCGTACGCGCCGACGAACCATGACAACGCGCTCTGCACCTGGCCGAATGCGCCGACCGTCTGCATCATGCCGCCCAGTTCCATCAGCCCGGCGAAATAGCGCGGCGCGGCGACCACCACGGGAAAGATCACCGCCACCTGGTCGTAACCAACCGTCAACGTGTTCAGCAGCTTCATCCGTACCATGATGGCATACCAGTTGCCGATCACCGCGTGGAACCGGTGATGCAGCACGCCCTTTTCTTCCTGCTCGCCGCGTTGCAGCGCGATCCCTTCCATGTTCTCGCGGATGCGCACCAGCGCGTAACGGAAGTCGGCTTCCACCCTCTGCTGGCGGAAATTCAACGCGGATAGCGGCCGGCCGACGAGGTGCGTCAGCCAGCTTCCCACCACGGCGTAAACGATCGCGACCCAGACCATGTAGCCGGGGATGCTCAAGCCGAATATCTTTATGTCTCCGGACAGGCCCCACAGGATGCCCACGAAGCTGAACAAGGACACGACGTTGGAAAGCAGCCCAAGGCCGAGCGACAGCGTGTTGTCGGTGAAATCCCGCAGATCTTCCGCGATACGCTGGTCCGGGTTGTCGGTGCCGACGGCGGCGCGGTCGGTGGTGAGACTGATGCGGTAGTAGGCGCGATCCGCCAGCCATTCGTTGAGGAACACGGTGGTCATCCAGCGCCGCCAGCGGATCTGCAGCCACTGGTTCAGATAGACGGAGTACACGGCCATGCCGATAAACACCGCCGCCAGCTCGCAAAAACCCGGCATCAACCCGCTGGGCGTGAAACGGTACAGGAAAATCAGGTCGGCGAAGGCATGCCAGTTCTTCTGCTGCAACGAATTATAGAACTCGCGCCGCCAGAAATTCAGTACAACCGAAAGCCCGACCTGTGCCAAATTCAGAACGATAATGGCACTGAGCAAGCCCCAGGCGGACATTTTCTCGTCCGAGTGGGTGAAATACGGCTTTGCCAGCCGAAACGCGTCGTGCAGGAACGAGCCAATACCACGCATGTAACCATCATCTTTCTTTGGCTGGGTTGAGCGCTCGGTCGAGTGCGGCAAGCCAGGCCGTCACCCGCCGTCGGTTGACGCCGAGGTCGGAATAGCCGTAAACACTGCGCGAATATAGCACGAGTGTGGCAGCGCCTAGCCTGGCCGGCAAAATTTGCGCCGTGACCAGGTCTGGAAAATTGAACACGGCGCTGCGCACGACCCAATGCGCCTGATATTGGCCGGGGTAGATGGCGGCGGGCCAGGTGCGCGGCCGTGCCGCAGCCACCGCCTGCACCGTTGCTAAAAGCCGCTCTGCGGATACCGGATAGACCGGGGTGACAAGGTCGGGGACAGGCTGGAAGCCGGCCGGTGCGGCGAGGGCGGTGTTTGGACTGGCCGGGCGGCTGAGTCGCGCCATGTCCATCAGCGGTGGCGTCGGCAGGCCGCCTGCGCCGATCGCCGCGCAGGCGGGGAGGAACAGACCGACGAGCCAGGCGAGCAGCGTCATGCTTGCGGTATAGCCCGACACAGCCCCGTCGGAAGATACCCGGTCGATGAGGATTCCGTTCATCCGGCCGCCGTTAGGGTTCCGTTCATCCGGGCATGGTCTCCTGCTCGTCGGGAAGCCACCGACGCACGCGCCATGACCCTCGCACCCACCGCTCCGCCAGACCGCTGTGTTCTCCGTCACCGGCTGTTCAGCCGTTTCGGCGAACCCTTGTTCCGGCGCGCGGAAACCGACGGCACGCCGGTCATGGTGGTTCTGCTGGGTGATCGGGAGGCCGCCTTGCCGCTGCGCGCGCTGCAACGCGAGTTCAACATTGCCGACGACTCCGAGGACGGTCGGATGCTGGGACTGATCGCCGCCGCGCTGGACTTTGTGACCACGCTGCGTCTCGGCGACCCCCTGCCGCCGGAAGTGCTGAGCGGCGAGGCAAGTTGGGAGCCGGAGGCGCAGCACCGGCAGCTCGCGCTGGCGCGGTTGCGGCTGAACCTGGTCGCCGGACACGACCCCGCCAATGCGCCGGATCACGCCTTGCTGGAGCCGGTGGAACAGATCGCGGCGGCCGACGATCCGGCGCTGCGGCCCCGCCTGCGGGAGGCCTATCGCAAGGCGGCGGAGGAGCTGAAGGTCTCGGACACGGCCGTTCTCCAGATGCTGGATTCGCTGGCGCAGGAACTCGCTTATGTGGAGGCGCTGCGCGATCGGCTTCTGGTGCCGGTGCAAAGCGTGTCGCTGAAGCTGGCGCGGCTGGCGCAGGGCTGGCGCGGCGACCAGTCGCAACTCGAAAAATTGGTGCAGGTGCGCCGGTTGAACGCGACGGCGACGCGGCGCATCGGCGGCCGGTTCGAGGAGCTGGACGCGCAGACCGGCGAAGTTATGGCGGCGTTGCGCAACCTGGACAGCCAGCGCACCTTCATCCGGTCCAACCGCGACTGGCTGTACCGGACAGTCCGGGCCTGGCAGCCGCTGTTGCTGGAATGGGAAACGATCGGCACGGCATACGACCAGCGCGTCCGAGCGGTGCTGGAACATACCTATCATTTCCTCGCCCCGCGCTTCATGCCGGTGACCGAGTGGCTGACCGTTTCCAATCCTTCCGCGCGCAAGCAGAAGGCGCGGGATCGCGGCATGGTTTGGTGAGCCGTTGCTCGTCGCCGTCCCGTCATGGCGCCGGGTCTGCGCGTTGCGGCCGGGCCTGATCCGGCCATCGACGCACCATCGATCCGGTCAGATCGCGATCATCTTAGTTCGATGTTGGTAGAAAGGCCGGCCACGGCCGGGATATTCCAATTGCCTGGCCTCCGGAACGGATTTCTCTGCATGCCGTTTGATCGGCGTCTCTGCCCAATTTCGCAAATCGCCATCTCACGTTCATTGTGAGGTCAACCCGCGCCCCGCAGATTCGTTGAACCTGGGACCGGTCGGCAAGACCGCGTCGTTAGCCCGTATTTATACCAGAAGGAGGTTGTCAATGGCGGAACAACGACATACAGGAAACCCGGGCAATTTTGCCGAAGACCGCGAGAAGGCGTCGCGCGCCGGCCATGTTGGCGGGCAGCACAGCGGCGGCAATTTTGCCAACAACCCGGAACGAGCCGCGGAAGCCGGCCGTACCGGTGGCGAACATAACAGCGGCGGTAGCGGGGCGTCGAACAACCCCGGCAATTTCGCGCAAGATCGCGAGCGCGCTGCGGAGGCTGGCCGCAAGGGTGGCCAGCACTGACCGCACCAGCCGCCGAAAGTTAAAGGAAGCCGTCCGGCGCAAACGCCGGGCGGCTTTTTTTGGAGCACAGGCCTGTTTGTCGTCGTATCACGGTCGTCCCGGGACGTTGGCCTGATGGACGGCGATTTGCCCAAGGTCGATCAAGCCGAGATCGCAACAAACGTCCGATCAGCGCTGCGCCGATGGCCCGCCCTGACGGGTGCTTTCTTGCGAGGGCAGCTCGAACCAAGCAATCTCCCCTTCGTTCCGCCGCCTTCCGGCCGCTGCATGACGGCTGCAGCGCAACAAACCAGGGGAAACGTCATCATGAGTGCCACCGGCCTCGCGCCATCTGCGATTCGAGTTGGCCCGTTGGAAACGCGCTATCGCGAGCAGGCGAAGTTTCGCGAGGCGAGCGACCAGACCCGCGTAACCCGTACGCATTGGCACATTGCCATAGCCAATGGCCTGGGATGGGGCTTCGACGGTATGGACGGCGTGATCTTCGCACTCGCCTCGCCACTGATCATCCGCGATTACCGCATCTCCATTCCGGAATACCGCTCCGGCCTCCAGATTGCGCTGCTGATCGGCATTGCCGGCATGTATGTTTGGCCCTGGCTTGCCGACCGCTACGGCCGGCGCACCTTGCTCGCGCTCAACATCGCGCTGTACTCGTTGATGATGCCGGTGGTGGCGATCTGTCCCACCTTCGCCACCTTCGTCGCAGCGCGCTGTGCGGTGAATTTCGCGTTGAACGGCGAGTGGGCGGTCGGCTCGATGCTGGTGGCCGAGACCTGGCCGGCGCGCCTGCGCGGACGCGCCATCGGCATAAACCGTGGCACATGGTGCTTCGGTGCCGCCGCCGCAGGCGCCGTTGCAACGTTCGTGATCGCCGATTACGGCTGGCGCGTTGCCTTCGCTGTGCCGGCGCTGGTGGCACTGATCGCGGTCTATGTGCGTGCGAAATGTCCTGAATCGCCGTACTGGGTGCGCATGCAGGACCGCATCAGCCGCATCCGCGAGGCGCGTGCCGCGGGGGCGCCGTTGGCCCCGTCGGACCAGGCATGGCTCGACAAGGCGAAGCGCGTGCCGCTGCGGCAGTTGTTCCTGCCGGACATGTGGCGCAACACGGCGGCGGCGACCTTTGTCGCGAGTTGCAGCACGACGATCTACGGCACTGTAGGCGGCTGGATGCCGCTCTATTTGGCGCAGGAGCGGCACTGGTCAACCGCCACCTATGGCACATTCTATATCTGGTGGGGCCTGGTCGGATTTCTGGGGCTGCTGGCGGCGGGCTGGATTTCCGATCGTTTCGGCCGCCGCCCCGCGTTCTACATCATGCTGGCCGAGGGCGCGGTATTCCTGACGCTGTGGGTGTTCGCGACCAGCAACACGGCGCTTTGGATTTATGGCCTGCTGTGGAGCATTGGTTTCCTGGGCTTCTGGGCGCCGAGCATGATCCTGACGGCGGAAGTGTATCCAACCCGCATCCGCGGTGTTGGCAACGGATTTTCGTGGTCGGTCGCGTGGCTGATCGGGTTCGTGCTGTGGCCCTTCGTCTCGATTGCCTTGCAGCAGCGCACCGGATCGTTCGCCGCGGCGTTCCTGGTGATTCCAGTGGCGATGGTGCTGATGGCGCTGGGCATCTGGGCGTTCACCCCAGAGCATGCGGGGAAGGAACTCGACGCGATCAGCGTTTGATACCAGACCGCCAAATGGCTGACTCGTGGCTGCCGCCCGCATGTCATTGCGAGGAGCGAAGCGACGAAGCAAACTCGTTCGTGCGGCGCACGCTCGTCTGAGGGCCGCTCGACCGAGGTTGCTTCGTCGCTTCGCTCCTCGCAATGACATGGGGAGCGCAGCCGCGCACGTCGGTCATTCAGCAGGTTGGCATGAGTTGCGGCACTGCTACAGTGTCATGCCCCAGTGTCACGCGCCCGCATGTCATTGCGAGGAGCGAAGCGACGAAGCAATCTCCTTCGGAGATCGACTCGAACCGAACGTGCGCGCCCATGATCGAGATTGCTTCGTCCGCGACGCTCCTCGCCATGACAAGAGGTGTCCAGTGCCGCGTCTCGCTCTTTCTTATTCGGCGCCTAGCCGATCCGCAGCAGGCGGGAACCTTCCCCGCGCAGCCAGGGGATTGCAGCAACGGTATGAGGCGTGAGCCGGTCCACCAGCGCCCAGAATCGTTTGCCGTGGTTCATGTGCTGGAGATGCGCCACCTCATGCGCAGCGACGTAGTCCTGCACGAACTCCGGCGCCATGATCAGCCGCCAACTGAAGGCCAACGACCCGTCGGGCGCGCAGCTTCCCCAGCGGCTCTGGGTATCCTTCACCACGACGCGCCGCGGTTTGGCCTCGATCGTGGCGGCTTTGGCTGCCGCCAGGGCCGAGAGTTTGCGGCGTGCTTCGGTGCGCAGGAAGTCGATCACGCGGCGCTTGATGAATTCCGGCGCTCCCGTAACGAACAGATCCTGGTCCACGATCCAGGCGACGCCGCGGCGTTGCGGTACGTGGCGGATACGATGGGGCACGCCGTTGATTGGCACCATGGCCCCATCGACCAAAGGCACATGATCCGGCAAGGCGGCAAGCCTGCTTGCGACCCAATCGGAGTGAGTCGTCAACAGGGCGATACCGGCGCTGCGCGCTGCGCGCGGCGGCAGGGTGACGACGACATTGCCGCCGCGCGGATCGATGCGCAGGCTGACGCGCCGCGCCCGTGCGCTGCGCCGCCATTCGACGCGTGCAGAGCAGCACGGCAGAGCGAGAGTTTCGATCGACGCAGGCGGCATGGACGGAGGAGGGGCAGAATGCAGGCGATTCGTCAATGGTGAAGGCAACGTCCTCCCCGCGCGCTGCTCGCGTGCGTGGCGGAGGTTTGTGATGGGGAGAACAGATTATCGCAGCGCCGCGCAGAACGACTGGATGCGCTTGCAGCCTTCGACCAGCGATGCATCGTCTGTGGCCGTGCTGACCCGCAGGTAAGGGCTCATGTGATACGCCGCGCCATGCACCGTGGCGACGTATTTCTCCTCCAGCAACGCGAGGCACAGATCCTCGTCGTTCCGCAGCATTTTGCCGCCTTCCGTCGTGTGCCCCAGGCACCCCGCCACATTGGGAAACACGTAGAATGCGCCTTCCGGCTTATGGCATGTGATGCCCTTGCACGCGTTCAGCATCTCCACTGCGATATCGCGGCGGCGCTGATACGCCACGCTTTGCTCCCGCGCGCCATCCTGCGGACCGTTCAACGCGGCGACTGCCGCCGCCATGCCAACGGTGGAGATGCCGGCTGTCGCCTGGCCCTGCATGTTCACCATCGCGCGGATCAGCCTCTTCGGCCCACCGGCAAAGCCGATGCGCCAGCCCGTCATCGCATAGGTCTTCGACACGCCCGACACCGTCAGCACCCGATCCTTCAGATCCGGTGCCACCTGCGCCATCGTCGCATGCTCGACGCCTGTGAAGATCAAATGTTCATACATGTCGTCGCACAGGATCCAGACATGCGGATGCCTGCGCATCACCGCGGCGATCGCCTTCACTTCCTCCGCACCCAGTACCGCCCCGGTCGGATTGTTCGGACTGTTCAGCACCAGCCACTTGGTGTTCGGCGTGATCGCCGCGTCGATGTCCTCCGGCCGCGGCTTGAACCCGTTGTTCTGCGGGCAACTGACGAAGACCGGCGTGCCTTCCGCGAGCTGCGTCATCTGCGCATAGGCGATCCAGGACGGCACCGGGATCACCACCTCATCGCCCGGATCGACCGTCGCCATGATCGCGTTGAACAAGCACTGCTTGCCGCCATTGCCGACGCAGATCTCGTCCAGCGCATAGTCGATGCCGCTGTCGCGCTTGAACTTCGCCTGGATGGCACGCTTGAAGGCCGGCGTGCCGTCCTGCGGCGGGTATTTGGTGTCGCCTTTCAGCGCCGCCTGGTGCGCGGCCTCGATGGCATGCGGCGGGCTGGCAAAGTTCGGCTCGCCGGTCGTGAGCGTGATGACGTCCTTCCCCGCCGCGCGCAGCTCACGCGCCTTGATGGTCATGGCGACGGAGGCGGCGACCTGGACGCGGCCGAGGCGTTGGGAGAAACCGGGCATTCATTCAGTCCCTGGCGGAAAATGGGTGAATGCGAGGGATGTCATGGTCCTGTCAACAAGACCATGGCCGCGCGGCTGGAATTTCCCATGCGTGCGCCGGCCCGCGAGCGAGGTGCCCGCGACCGGTAAGATGGCGATGACGGGTTGGTTCCGGGCGGCGTCAGCTTGGGACAATGGCTGGCGGACCAGGACCGTCCGGCGGCGGTTCGCCGATCAGGCAGCCGAGCGCCCGGCGCACGGTTGACGGGCGCATGTCCCGCCAGTCGATGTGCCAGGTGTCCGGGCGTCTGTCGCGTTCGCGCTGGAAGGCATCCTCCCGCCGCGCGCGCACCTGGCACAGGCGGCGGAGGCTGCCGCCGTAGCGCCGCAGAATCTTTTCCACCTGGTTCCAGAAGTCCCCGTCGCAGAGACCGGGGGCAATGCCGAGGTCCATGCAGATATAGGCGACGGTGCGGCCGACCGGGCGGCGGCGCACCTCGGCCGCGAGTTCTTCAGGCGTGGGCAGGCGGGACGCGGCCGGATCGTCGGGGCCCAGCAGCGCGGGGTCGGGGCGGCGTGGGTGGAGGGGCGCGGCGCGCCTGGGTGGTGCCGGTTTGGCCGGCGGACGGTGGTGGGGTTGCAGTTCGACGCAAGGCGGCCAGGCGAAGCGCAGGGTGCAGCCCCTGGCGGCGCGGGCGAGGAGGTATTGTTGCAGGGCGAGCGCGCGGAGCATGCCGCGCTGCATGCGGTGCAGGATGGTGGGGAGATGGTCGGTGCCGAAGACGGCGGCCGCGGTGGCGAATTCCGGCGCGGCTACGCGGGTGGTGGCGGTCGCGGCGAAGTGGCGGGCGTGGGCGATGAGGGCGGCGACGATTTTGAGAACAGCCGCGATGCGCCCCGGAATGGGGCGGGTAGGTGGGGAGGTGGTTGGAGCTGTTCGGGTCATGGGTTTGGTGATAACAGGCTTGGGGGAACAAAGCAAGAACTTTGTGATCGGATTCCTAATGCGCTTGTATGTTGGAGGGGCTATGGAAGCAGATCGAGTTGCCCGCCTTCGAGCCGGGCGACGTGCCGTGATCCGCTGAACCGGGCCGGGGGCTGGCAGCTTGGGCACCACCGCCGGCAAACGATCGCGGGGTAGCGAAGCCGATCGACCGGCATTGATGGCAGTCGCATCAATGCAGACAGAGGGGGATCATGGGCAGCATCACCGTCCGCAATCTCGACGACTCCCCGAAATCCCGCCTGCGCATCCAGGCGGCGGTCCATGGCCGCTCCATGGAAGATGAAGCGCGCGCTATCCTGCGCTGTGTGCTCAACCAGCAGCCGCAGGGGCCAAGGAACCTTGGCACGGCGATCCACAACCTGTTCAGGCCGTTCGGTGGGTTCGACATGGCGGAGGTGCCGCGCGACAAGATGCGTGAGCCCCGCGGTTCGACGGATGAACGGGCCAGTAACCCGGCGCTGATACGCAATATTCATCGGGAGGGGATTCGGCTATGACACCGCCCTTCTTGCGGAAGGCCGAAACGAACCTTCGAGTCCGGCCTGGTTTGGCCGGGGGCGGAACGGCGGGTTCAGCGCGGTGACGGCAGAAAGCTGCCATTTGCCGGTTGCATCCTCCCGGCAGATCTCGACCCAAGTCGGCCACTCCACGACAGGTCGACCGGTCCCAGCAGCGGTTAGCGCCGAGCTTCATCCCTTTAACGACCGCTCGCACTCACTGATGCTTCTCCAGAAGGAAGATTGCTTGGAGAGACATAGCTACTCGGGTACAAGCAGAGAATGGAAGAAAATCCAGATTCTCCCGTCAAGGGGGACCGGGCGCTGGGCTTTGGTGACGAGGATAGGCTCGGATTCCGCGGGGTCGCCAAGCGGATCGCAACTTCACTCGTGGATCGCGCAACCGACGATGGCTTGGTCATCGGAATTGAAGGTGCTTGGGGTTCAGGAAAGTCTAGCCTGTTGTTCCTGATAGGCGATGAACTTGCGAAACTCCCAGAAGATCGGCGGCCTACCCTCATCGATTTCCGGCCGTGGCTAATCGGCAACCGAGACGCATTGATCACTAGCCTGTTCGCCGAACTCTCCAACCAGCTTGACCAGGTTGCTTCAAAAGCGGGTGACGCGACGCCGGTATCGGTTACCAAAGCCAAAGAAGCGGTCGAAGCGCTCCGACAATTTATGAGTGCTGTGAGTAGAGCTGGGTCTACGATTGAGATTGCAGGCGATGCCCTGGGTTCGACGCTGCTCAAACTTTCTGGGAAGGCTGTGAAAGCCGCTGGGGAACTCGCGGCCGAAAAGCCAGGTTCCCCACAGCTCTCTACGCTCAAGGATAAGTTGACTAGATTGCTCCACGAACTCGGCCATCGATTTGTTATCACTATCGACGATGTGGATCGCCTTGAGCCAGCGGAGGTCATTGAGATACTGCGGCTCGTACGGTCGGTGGTTGATCTTCCCAATGTGGTCTATTTGCTTTGTTATGAGAGCAGCATTCTGGCGCACAGCATCGAGAAAGCTTCTGGCGTAAAAAGTGGCCGTTCATACCTGGAGAAGATTGTTCAGTTGACGGTAATGGTTCCGAAGCCAGAAACCTTCCAGCTCCGCCAGTGGTTCACCGAAGAATTACACTTGATAGCCTCGGTGAAGGACGAAAACGAACTTTCAAGGCTAAAGAGTGTCATCGACTACGAAGGCGGCCGGCAACTGCTGACCCCGAGGTCGGTCGTGCGCGCCCTGGATGGGATCCGGTTCTTTTGGCCACCATTACTCAAGGCGGGGGCTGACCTTGCCGACCTTGTTTGGCTCCAACTCATTAAGAACGGGAATCCGGCGCTATACCGTTGGATCGAGGAATATTGCGCTACTGCTGCAGCGGTTTCGCTAGGTACAGCACGCGTTGAGGAAGCAGAGAAGATACAGGGCCTCACCGCGCTGCTCGCAACCGTGGCCGACGGTCACTTCGACGACTTCACGTACCGATATAATTTCGCCGAGCAGCTTCCAGGTGTCGAAGCAGAGTATTCGAAAGACGGCGGTTGTCTCAGGATATTCGAACGCGTCAGCGACCGAGATAGCGACGAAGCGATTCGAACAAGGCGCCTCTCTAGCCCCGATCACTATCGCCTCTATTTTGCGCTTGTTGGCCCGTCGCACGCCCTTAGTCAAGACGACCTTACGTCAATGTGGGCCGCGGCTAGGATCGATCCGTTCAAGACGGGAGAAATGCTGCTGCACCTTCACGGTGAGCACGTGATGGGATCGCTTACCAAAGCCGATGTTTTGCTGGAGCGTGTCGGCGGCGGCGCATACGAAGCCTTGGAGCCACATCAATGCGGATTCCTACTCCTCGGACTCGGGCTCGTGATGGACGAGGCGTACCGACGCCATCCCTTCGACCAATTTTGGGTTAGTTCGCTGTGGGATCGCGCCGAGAAGCTGATACCAAAGTTGCTCTCTCGTCTTGATGAGACGCGCCGTACCAACACAGTCATGGCAATGTTCGCAAAAGGCTCAATTGGTTGGCTGACATCACTATTCCGACACGAGACATTTGTGCATGGCCGTTACGGTGGTAAACAACGCCCGGAATCCGAGTGGCTATTCACGGACGTCGAGTTAGATGCGGTTACCAAACTAATGCTAGAGCGTTATCGGGGAATGTCTCCCCAGGAGGTGTTTAATAGCCCTAGTCCGATCAACCTGCTCTTCGCTTGGCGAGAGGGAGGAGATGAACAAGGGCCGCGCGAGCTCGTTGAACGGGTCATCTCTTCAGATGAAGGTTTGGTCGACACGCTGGAGCATCTGACGAGCACGGTGGTAAGCAGCAATCGAGGCAAGCTTAGCGTTCTGAGGAGAGAGAATCTTGTCCCGTTCCTAGACTACGAAAATGCTTTACAAAGAGTTAATGGCCTGAGGGAAAGGCACGATCTCGGGGCCCGTGCTAATCGACTTGCAACTGCCTTCACTGCCGCGGCTTCGTACTAGATATCCATGTCATGCCCTTCTGCCCGGCGCAAGAAGCCCAGGCTATGTCCGCTATCTAAACTGCAACGTAGGCAATAGGGGCTGCCCGCCTCCGGCCAGACCCGGCCATGCACGCAAAGTAGGGTTTCTCGCATGCGTCCGGTAAGCCGACTGTCACCCATCCACCCATATCGGCTGCCAGATTGTCAACCCATCGCCCGTGCCTACCGCAGCACCGCATTTTTCACCACGGAGGGCCACGGCGGGCCACAGGAGTCGGAGCTGTTCGCGCGGCCAGCGGCTATAGCACGTAGCGGCGAATGCCGTCGGTCAGGCGGCGCGCATTGAAATTTAGAATCAGCCCGACATGCAGTCCGCTCATGCTCAGATAGGTGTGCAGTTGTGCCTCATGCGCCGGCAGGATGGCGGCGACAGCCTTGATTTCGAGAATCACTTCGCCTGCCACCACGATATCCGCCCGGAAGCCATCACCGATCGCCATCCCCTTATACATCACCGGCACCAGCACCTGGCGTTCGCACGCGATACCGGCCTGCCGCAATTCATGACACAAGCATTGCTCATAGGCCGATTCGAGCAATCCGCGACCCGTGTTGCGATGCACCTCGATCGCCAGCCCAATAATCTGTTCGGTCAGTTCCCCCGCAATCAGCATCCGCTCCGACTCCTGTGGTCCACCGTGGCCCTCCTGCTTTTCTCCGTGGTAAAAGAACAATAAATCGTAAACGCACGAGCCCAGCGGTATTCCCCCGATCCCATCGAATCTGCTTCACATGCCATGCAGGACATGGCATGTTGCGCCATGATCCGGTCCTGGAAAGACGCCAGCACGCGTCGCTTCGCCGAGACCGGCAAGAGCCGTTGGCGCGGCCTGGACGCCGATGCGGCGAAGGAGCGGCTTCAGGCACTGCATGCCGCCAAGAGCCTGGAGGGGCTCGGGAGATTGCGCAGCCTCGGCTTGCACAAGCTGCGCGGAGATCGGGCCGGCGCCTGGGCGATGACGATCAACGGCCCATGGCGCCTCGTCTTCCGCTTCCAGGATGGCGACGCCCACGATGTCGAGATTGTCGATGACCACTAGAGGAGCAAACCCGTGATCTTCGAGGAGGTTCACCCCGGCCGCATCCTGAAGCGCGAGTTGGAGGCGCGCGGCCTGTCCGCCGCCGCCCTGGCGCTCAAGCTGCGCATCGCGCCGCAGCGCGTGCAGGAGATCGTGGCAGGGAAGCGCGCGATCTCGCCGGAAACCGCGCTGCGCCTGGGCCGGTTTTTCGGCAACGAGCCGGAGTTCTGGCTGGCCATGCAGGCGAGTTATGATCTGGCGATGTTGCGGGCGACTGTTGGACCGAAGATCGAGACAGAAGTGGAGGTCGCCGCGTAGACCTTCCGGTGCCAATGGCAATCCACGCCACAGGGTGAATCGATACGCCGTTTCCTTGTAGAATCATCGAGGCCGAAACCCGCGCCGAGCTGATCGACCCCGCCCTGAAGAGGGCATGCGTCTGTTGACCCGCGACGCCAAGCTGATCGGTCATCCGTTCGCCTTTGCCGGCGAACGGGACTGACAGGCCGGACCCGGAAAGGGTCGCGACCGCAGCACCGCCGCGGGGCGTATAAGAAAAAATGGCTTGCAACACACCCCAATTTATGCCATAATTCCTAGGACGACCCGCAGGCAGCGGTCATAACGCAACCCCAACCCCTTCCCGGACCCCATCGAACACCAACACACCCCCAGCCATCTGCGCGGTGCGCTCCGCGCCTGGGCGGAGGCAGCGCTGCAAAACTCTGGCTATCAGCCTGCCGCCCACCACCTCTATCTCATCGCCGAACTGGAAAAACTGGCGGCCGGCGAATTCGACCGGCTGATGATCCTGATGCCGCCGGGATCCGCCAAGTCAACCTACACCTCGCTCCTGTTCCCGGTCTGGTGGTTCCTGCGGCACCCGCGTTCCACGGTGATCTGCGCCTCGCACTCGCTGGGCCTCGCGCGGTCGTTCGGGCGGCGGGCGCGCGACCTGGTGCAGGGCCATGCCGAACAGCTCGGGTTCGCGATCAAAGCCAACCACCGCGCCGCGGAAAGCTGGTCGACGACCGAAGGCGGCGAATATCTCGCGGTCGGCGTGCGCGGGTCGATCATCGGCCGCCGCGCCGATCTGATCATCATCGACGACCCGGTGAAGTCCCACGCCGTCGCGGACAGCAAGCGTCAGCGCGAGTTCATCTGGGACTGGTACAAGTCGGACGTGTCCACACGGTTGAAGCCCGGCGGCCGTGTCGCGCTTGTCATGACGCGCTGGCACAAGGACGACCTTGGCGGCCAGTTGGAGGCAACCGCCGAGGACGGCTGGCGCGTCCTGCGGCTGCCGGCGCTGGCCGAGGCCGGCGATCCGCTGGGCCGGCCTCCCGGCGAACCGCTTTGGCCGGAATGGGAGGGCAAGGACGCCCTGGCGCGGCGGCGGGCGCTGATCGGCGATCGTGCCTGGTCGGCGCTGTATCAGCAGAGGCCGCACGCGCCGGGCGGTACGGTGTTCCGGATCAACCGCATCACCGAAACCGAAGCCCCCCCGGATGACAATATGCCGGATGACCATGTGGTTCGCGGCTGGGACTTCGCCGCGACGGCGAAAGACGACGGGAAGGAACCGGACTGGACGGTCGGGGTCAAACTCTGGCGGGCGGGGGATCGTCTTTGGGTCGTGCTCGACGTCGTCCGCATCCGCGGCTCATCGCTGGAGGTCGAGGAATTGCTGCTGAAGACGGCCGCCCGGGATGGCCGGAAGGTCACCATTGCGTTGCCGCAAGACCCTGGCCAGGCGGGAAAGTTCCAGGTGTCCTGGTACACCGGGCGGTTGCGCGGGTTCCATGTGGTGTCATCGCGGGAAAGCGGGCCGAAGACCGAGCGCGCGCGATACATTGCGACTCAGGTGGAGGCCGGGCACGTCGCAATCGTCCGTGCGCCATGGAATCGCGCGTTCCTGGAGGAGTTGCGCGACTTCCCGAACGGCACCAAGGACGATCAGGTCGACGCGTTGGCGCGGGCGTTCAACACGCTGGAGTCCGAGCCCTCGCCGGCGACGCGGTCATGGGTGCACCATATGGTCCGATGATCCTGGGGTCGGGTTTCGCGATTCCGCCCTTGGTCATCACGCGCTCAGAAGAAGCCTTCGCGCCCCTTGTGCAACACCAAGCCGTTTCGGACCTCAGTGCAGCCCTTCGCAGAAATGCTGGATGCGGCGGCAGGCGTCCTCCAGCTCCGACGTCGCGTTGGCGTAGGCGATGCGGATGTGCCCGGGATAGCAGAATGCCGCGCCGTGCACCGCCGCCACGCCCTCCTCCTCCAGCAGCGCCAGCACGAAGCTCTCGTCGTCCGTGATCTTCTTGCCCGAGCGCGTGGTCTTGCCGATGCAGCCGTGGATCGAGGGATACACGTAGAACGCTCCCTCCGGCTTATGGCAGTTCAGCCCCGGCGCCTTGTTAAGCTCGCGCACGACCAGATTACGCCGCTCCTCGAAGATCTGGCGCATTTCCTCGATGGAGTCCTGCTGCCCTGTCAGAGCTTCGACGGCCGCCGCCATGGCAATCGAGTTCGGGTTGGAGGTTGACTGACTCTGCAGCTTGTCCATCGCCTTGATCAGCGCCACCGGCGCACCGGCGAAGCCGATGCGCCAACCGGTCATCGCATAGGCCTTGGAGCAGCCGTTCATGGTCAGCGTGCGGTCGCGCAGGCGGGGTTCGACTTCCAGGATGGTCGCCGGCCTGAAGCCGTCGTAGGACAGCTTCTCATAGATATCGTCGGTGAAAATCCAGACGTTCGGATGCTTCAGCAGCACGTCGCAGATCGGGCGAAGGTCTTCCTTGCTGTACGCTGCCCCCGTCGGGTTGCACGGGTTGTTCAGCATGAACCACTTGGTGCGCGGGGTGATCGCCGCTTCCAGGTCCTCGGCGCGCAGCTTGAAACCGTGATTCTGCCCGCACGGCACCAGCACCGGCTTGCCGTCCGCCAGGCTGACAATGTCCGGATAGCTGACCCAGCACGGGCTGGGGATGATGACCTCATCATCCTTGTCCAGCGTCGCCAGCATGGCGTTGAAGATCACCTGCTTGCCGCCGGTGGAGATGATGATCTCCTCCGGCTTGTAATCCAGCCCGCTGTCGCGCTTGAACTTCTGCGCCACCGCCTTGCGCAGCGCCGGCGTGCCGGCCACGTCCGTGTAGTGCGTCTCGTTGGCCTCGATTGCGCGGATCGCGGCGTCCTTGACGTTGCGGGGCGTGTCGAAATCCGGCTCGCCCTGCGACAGGCTGATCACGTTCTTGCCCTCGGCGATCATGTGGCGCGCCTTGGTGGCAATGGCGATGGTCAGGCTGGGCTGGATACGGTCGAGTCGTTCGGCGGTGAGGGACATGAGGGGGTTCCCGACAAAAGCGGGCGCGGAACCTATAGGAGCCGACGCGCGGGGGCAACGGCGCGGCGCAATTGGCTGTGCGGCGCGGGACGCATTGGATTGAACCGGCGCCAAAGCGGCGGCCACCCTTGCGGCGCGGTCCGTCGCGGTCCGCCGATGCTCACGCGCGGCGAAGACCGCGTGCCATTGCGCGGCCTGCTGCGTGGCCCGATCTTGTTCCGGACGCGCAATCGTGGCGCCCCGCAGGTTCGCCGCAACCCGCCGGCACGCGCTGTCTCACAGGATTGCCGGTGTCTGCAGCATCACGCGGCGTGTCGGCGGCACGGCGCGCCAGGACGGACGCACGGGCGGCGTCAGGCTCGGCGCCAAAGGCGATAAACCGCCGGATGACCAATTTGTCATGGCCAGCAGGCAAGTTCAGTTCCGTGTGCCGGAAAATGAGTTAGACCCGGCGCATCCTCGCGCGGGGCAGCATCGGCGGCGGGGTTGTGGGATACCTTCGACCCCGGAACCCTGCGCCGCCGAACTGCAGGAAGGTGTTCCGAGCCTAATGGCTTGGGCTGTCGAAGTTGATGGTCTGGCCTTCCTGGCAGGCGTAGTATGAAACGTGGTCGCCACGGTCGACCATCGCCCCAAAATGCTTCGTGAATCCGACCGCCGGATCATTGAAATTGGCGTCGTTGATGGTGATCGTGGTCACGCCGTCGTTGAAGAACTGTTGCAACTTGCCCGTAACGTTCTCCGCCAGCGCGTTGGTCGGGCTCCCGTTTGCCAGGGCGCCCCAAACCGCAAACAGAGCTTTCATAGCCATGTCATCCTCCTCCGATTTTTCAGGTTGATCGCTTCCAGGCGCTGCTGTGAACGGCTCGATTGGGCAGGCCTATGCACGTATTTGGCCTGGACTTCCGTTCCACGCTTCCAAGCTAAGTGCACTTCTATGTTTTGTCTGTGAGGTAACTCACAACGTCACCACTGCTCGCTTTATTCCATATTTTAGTACCATCACTAAAAATTCCGTTGCGCGGTGCCTGGCCATGACGGGTTTTATTCTTGTTGTGAACGAAACGTCTCGCTCGGGGAAAGCCTCCGGATAAAAACTGCGTCCGTACGATCAGGATTGCCACGTCGCTTCTCTGCTCGCGATGACACGATGCCGGTTGGGCGGCGCTCGTGATCCTGGCCGCTCGCTACCTCTCGACCCGCATCTGTCGGTGCGCTCTGCCGACTCAAAGTTCGTATTCAAGCTGCACGCCGGGCGCCGGACCGCTCTCGGCGGCAACCCGAGCCGGCGGCACGCCGCCGGCAGGCACCCAGCCGCCCCCAGGCAACGCCACCCGCTCGGCCGCCGGCCCAACAACCGCGTGCCGCATCAACCGCAGGATGTTGCCGCCCAGCACCAGCGCCTCGTCCTGCGGTGCCAGGTGCAGCAGCCGCACCTTGTGCAGCTCCAGCCCGGGATGCAACCACGGGCCATCGGACCCGAACAATACCTTGCACGGCCCGGCGCGTCGGACCGCCTGCACGATATAGTCGAAACGGCGCACGCCGGCAGTGTCGGCATAGACGTTGGGATAGCGTACCAACTGGTCCGCCACCTGCTGCTGCGCGCGCCAGTCGTCGCGGAAGCTGCCCAAATGGGGGACGATGAAGTTCACGTCGGGATAGGACGGCGCCAGCATCTCGATCACCGAGGCCTGGCCTGCCACGTCCACCAGGATCGGCAGGCGGAAAGCGCGCGCCGCCTCGCAGACCTCGCGCGTCGGCAGGGCGTCGTAGCCATGCACCTTGATACCGCGAAACCGCCCGGTCACGACGCAGCGCCGCACCATGCTGAAAATGCGGCCGGCATCGCGGACCGCATGGACGAAGACGAAGCCGATCAGCCACTGCGGATGGCGCCGCACGATGTCGGCCACCTGTGCGTTCGCCCGGGCGTAATCGCTGTGGAACGGGGCAAAGACGACGGTCCTGGAGATACCGGCGGCGCGGGCGCGGCGCAGATAGGCATCCAGCGGTGCCGCGGTGTTCCACGGCGCGGTCATCGCATCGCCTTCGCCGGCGTGGCAGTGACAATCGATGATCATGGGATCGGCACTGCCCGCTTTGTCATCCGTTCAGCGATGGATGCCGCTCACATGGCAGCGGCGCGGACGAATGCGCGCTGACCCGCGGCGCCGTTGGACGCCCGGCCCGACGCAACGGTCGGCGGCGTCGTCTGCGTCCATGGCATGACGCGGTTGCTGGTCGTGCGACCGGCCAACTGCATCGCCTGCGCGCTGGTCAGCCATTCCTCGGCGTTTTCCGCAATCTCCAGCAACAGCGTTTCGAACTGCGCGCGCGTCGTGGTCAGGATATGCGGATGCGCCAGCCAGCGCAGCACCTCGCGTCCCGTCACGCCCATGCGCTGGCGCGGCGAGGTGACCAGGCGTTCCTTGAAGTAGCGCACCAGCACTTCCTCCACCACGTCCCACGCGTTGTCGGCGCCGAACAATCGCCGCACGTCGGGGGCGTCAAGGATCTTGAACGCCTCCTCCAGCAACTGCATGACTTCAACGCGCAGCACGTTCACGTCGCCAAACGACAGCCATTTCAGGTTGTTGCGCAGGTCCAGGCCGGCGCGGCGCACGATGGCGATGGAACCGAAGCTCGGGTCGTAGGCGCGCTCGCGGATCACGTCGGAAATCCGCTTGTCGCGCCAGAACAACGTCACCTGCTGGACGAAATGCGTGAACAGGTGATGGAAGTCGGTGTTGGGGCGGGCGCCGGCGGGCGCCGAGCCGCCACCATAGCCGAACACCCGGCGATACGCGGCGATGCGGTCGCGCGCCGTATAACGCAGCACCTGGCGGCGATCGAATTGATACAGCGCGAAGGCTCCTTGTCCGCCGGACAGCCGCACCGTTCCCGCGCGGAACAATTCCTGCAGCTTCTGCACCACGCGGAACACGCCGATCTTCTCGTGCTGCCACAGATAGTACATGTCGCCGACCGCGACGATCCGTTCCGAGGTGATGGTGTCGTCGTACGCAACAACGCCCGGCGGAATGCGCGTATCGCCAAGATCCGCCGATGCACCGGGTCCGATACCCGCCAGTGCGGACAAGCCGTTGTCCGGAGGCAGTGCTGCCGTCTTGTCCGCTTCCACCACCGACGCCAGCAGATCGTCGATCTGCTTGGTCAGCGCATCGGCGAGCTGCGGGTTGGAAACCAGGTCGGCCGACAGGTTGTTCGTCACGCGCTCGCGCAATGCGGCGACGCGATCCTGAAGACCCTGATAGTCCTTTATGCTTGCCATGGCTGCGTCTCCGTCCCGATCCGATTAGGGCCGCGGCTTCAGGTAGGATGTGCCGACCGGGTAGGCGAGCCGGAACAATTCGTAGAGCTGGCCGGCGAGTTTCTGCAGCGCCGCGAGTACCCGGTAGGTGTTGAGCCCGGGCGGGGTACTGCTCGCGCCCTGCGCAAACTGCAGCGTGCCCCAGATCTGGCGCGAGAGCTGGTAGATCATGGCACAGAATTCCTCGCCCAGTCCGAACTTGCCGGCCGACTGGATGATGCCTGGCGCTTCGTCGGCGACATAGCTCTGCGTCCAGGACAGCAGGTCCTCCAGGAAGATGGGCGGCACGTCGTGGAACCCGGGCTGGTTGCGGAAATCCAGCAGAACCGTTTGGCGCTCCGCCGGACCAATGAATACCGAGTCGAGCACGAACCGCACTTCGTCCACCGTTTCGCTGACCACGCCGAGCTGGCGCGACACGATCACCAACTGCGTGCCCAGGAATGGCGTGCTGACGGTAACGAAGAACTGGATGTTGTTGGCCCAGCCGTTCCACAGCGAGTTGGCATAATCGACAACTATGCGGAAATTGGTAACATTGGTTTCGTCGTCGATCGTGTTGATGTAGCTGACGAAGCTGCCAGGTCCGGGCATCTGCCGCAGGCCCATCACGTCCCGCAGGTCGCCCAGGGTGCCCAGCACTGTATCGGGATTTGTGTACCAGTGCGACGCCGGCCACGGCGCGCCGGGCGCGAGGTGTGGCGGCGGCGTGGGAGGCGGCGGTGGGGGTGGCCGATGCAGATTGGCGGTTGGCGGCGTCGCTTGCAGATTCAGGTGGACGGTGCCGCCAAGCAGCATCTGAAAATACTGGTGCACGCGCATCACGCGCGGACCGCCGAGATAGCCGATTTCCTGAGTGAGATTGTTGAGTTGGCTGGTCGCGAGGTCTTTCAGCGCCGTGACATATTCCATGTCCGCTGCCGGATCGAGCGGGCGTAACCCGTCGATCAGGGGCAGCATCTGGCTCGTCAGAGTCTGCGCCATCGTATAGATGCTGGCCTGCGCGCCCGTGATTCCCCCGGCCAGATCGGACTGCACGGCGTAGTTGCGTGGAGTCCATTTCGCGGCAGCGTGGCCTTCGACCACCGAGATCTGAAACGACTGGTTCAACGCGCCGGCGAATCCGATGGCATCGCCGGGCTTGATCTTCCAGCCCAACACGTCCTGCAGCGCACGCGATACGATCGGTGCCAGCGACGTGCCGCCTGCCGTGGACGGCCTGAACCCTGTTGTCGCGGGCGCAGACAGCGGGGACGGCGAGAACCCGACTTCCTCGGTGAGGATCGGATAGGCCGGCGTGAAGCCGCCGCCCGCTCCCCCGCCGGGACCGCCGGGCAGATGCGGCATTGGCCCTGGGCCCCAGGGCGGATGCGGTGGCGCGTGGCCGCCCGTGGCCTCGATCATGCGGGCCCAGAGAGCTTGCGTCGAGGTCGACTGCGACATGTTAATGTCCTCCGAGCTGATTCCGGCACGCGGTCGGCGCGCTCAGAATCGAATTCGCAAAGTGGCGATCCGGCAAACCTGGCGAACAGCGGATCATGGCTGCCGCACTTCCAAAGGACGCAGCGCTGCCAAACCCTGTTGCACTTTCTGAATCAGGTCCTTCGCCTGTTTCTCCAGGCTGTCGGCCTCCGCCTTGGCCTTCGCGTCGTAGCCCTGGCCCCCCTCCCGTGCCGCGATATCGATGACGTGGTTGGCGCGATCCAGCGCAAGTTCGTACGACTGCCCGGCCAACAATATGTATTCATCCTTGGACCTGCGGTCCTTCGCCTTCGGCGCCTCGGCAGCGGCAGTGTCTGCGATTTGGGCCAGCTCGGTGGCCTCGCCCAGGCTTTTATCGGCAATCGGCTTCCATTGTGCCAGCGCCTCTGTCTCCTGCTCCGGTCCTGCGTAACCCGAGAGCCGCGCCTCGATCGTCTTCAGCCGCGCATCGATCAGCCCCAGCAGCCTGGCCAGAACACTCACTTCCATGGTGTTCAGCATTTTGGCGAGAGTCGCCGGCAGTTCGGTGATTTTGCCATCGGTGCCGGTGGCCCACTTCTCGATGCTGCCCTGGATCTGCTGCGACGCAGCCGCGATCGCTTTTCCGGAGTACTCCTTGATATCCAGGGCCGCGGCGGCAATTTTGTCATCGGTGCCGGTGGCCCGCTTCTCGATGGTGTCCTGGATCTGCTGTGAAGCTGCAGTGGTCTGCTTGCTCGTGGAATCGTTGATATCCGAAGCGGCGGCGCTGATCCTGCCGTCAATGTGGGTCTCGAGTACCGCGCGGGTTGTCGAAAGCGCGGTATGCATCGTCCCGGTCACGCGTTCGCCGGCGTCGCGCACCACTGCCATCACCGTATCCATATGACGGCTGAGCTTGTCCTCGATCTGAGTCGCGGCCGCATTCACCTGCATCTGGGTGGTCCTGGCGATGCGCTCTTCGAGTCCCCCCAGCATGCCGGAGAACCAGTCTAGCTGCTCCGCGGCGACCCGATCATTATGAGATTCAACACGGTGGACGATGCTTTCTGCGGCTTTGTCGTTGCCGCCAGGATCTTTTGCCATGTTCGTCTCCTGTCTCGAATGTGCTGGCCGGCGCGCCATGGTTACCTCGCCTCCTCAAGTCCGGTTGCGAAGGCCGTCTGTGCGACGCCGCGCGGCAGTGACGTGACCTGCTGGCCGATGTTGGTGTTCTGGACGAGCAATGAGCCGGCACCGAGCCGTTCGGAAAGCTCCTGCCAGGCATGCAGAAGTGCTTCCCCCACGCCACCAAGCGGTTCGCGACAGGCTTGCAGTCCCATGACAACGCTGCCGGACCAGCCGAACCACTCGCCACCGCGTCGCCGGCCGAAGCGTTCCAGACCGTCGATCATGCGATGCGACATGGCTTCGTTGAAGAACAACGTTTCAAGGCGGATGAAGCGCTCGTTGGCGCGTCCCAGAGCCTGCCGGGCATCATGGCCGTTCAGCGGATGACCGACCGCCTGGCGTGCGTCGATCGCCGCGGCGTGGCCTTCGGCCAGCCAGCCCCGCAGGTCTTCGACCAGGTTGCCCAGCCGCTCGACCATCAAAACGACGCCATCCTGCGGGCGGTCTTCGTTGACCGTCAGATGCAGGGCTTGGAACGTCTCCTCCGCGGCGGCGAACCGGCCGACCAGACGCCCGAACGCCTCTTCTATCGCCACGGCGCTATCTCCTTGCCAGTTCGACGTAGAAGTTCTTCGCAATCACCCCGGGCCGCGCCAGTTTGCGGTCCATCGCAATGCGTGCGGCGGCGATCAGGAACCGGGCGGGCACGATGCCGGGATCGACGCCGGCGGCCAGCCGCCCGGCCGCTTCCTCGCTCATCTGCCGGTCCTTCTCATTGAAGCACACCACCTGCGCCAGGCTCTTGTTGCCCAGCGACGCGTAGGGGCGGAAACACATCGCATCCACGGCAAGCCTGCAGGCGGTGGAGAAGGTTTCCAGCAGTCCGGGCGGCATGGCACCGGCAGGGGGAGGCGGATAGATGCCGATCCAGGCGCGGCGATAGCGTTCGGCTTCCTCGACGAAGCCCATGCGGCGCAGCAACTCGACGCTGATCAGCGTGCGCAGATAGGGCGTGGGATGCGGGCCGCGCGGGTTATAGGCGAACACCGCCGCGGGCGCGCGGCCGACGACATCCATCAGCGACCCCAGCACTTCCGGCCCGCCCAGCAACAGCGCCGACATGTCGGCGAACATCTCGCGGTTCCAGCGCGTCCAGATGCCGGCAACGTGCTTCGGCTGGTCCGCCTCTAGCAGCGCCCGTGCCATGGCACGTGGGATGTCGCGGCTGAGCCCCAGTTCGCTCTGCAGGTTGTGGCTGGTCTCGTGCAGCATCGCCCCGAGCGTCCATGGGTTGATCAGCCGGTGATACGGCAATTGCACGATGGGGAACGGATTGATCTGCTTGCCGAGTCGGCGCAGCGGAATGCCCCGGCGGAACGTCGCCGGGGCGAAGCCGGTGCGCATGTAGCAGAACGGCGGCGGCGCGGGAATCGGCCGCGCCTTGCCCAGGCCATTCCAATAGGCCTGGTAGCAGTCCAGCGCGATGCGGTCGCAGCTCAGCAGCCAGTCGGCGTGGTTCGACTGCCGCTGGCCGAACAATTCGAAATAGAAATCCCAGATCCGTTCGATGCCCTGAACCCAGTGCTGCGCCTTGTCCTTGCGCCGCACCACTTCCGAAAGCCGCGCCGTGGTCGGTTCGGCGTCGGCCGCCTTCACCGCCTCGGTGACGCGTTGGCTCAGCTCAAGCAAGCCGCGGCGCAGTGAGGTCATCAGCGTGTTGACGGCCTGGATGTGACCCTCGGACGGCGCCGCGCCACCGGTGCCGAACTCCTCGCGCTTGAAGGGACGCAGGGCGGCGGCGTGACGGGTGACGTTCACGGACTGGGCGCGCAGCCAGGGACGCAGCACTGGCTGCGGCGGCCGGACGCCTGTCCGTCCTGGCCGCCGCCGTCGTGCCGTTGCCGGCGGGCGGGACAGGCGATCTCGCACCAGGCTTTCAGTCGCGCCGTCCATGGTACCAATCCACGCTGGAAGGGACTAACAGCAGCAGCACCGGCGCCCGCGCGCCATGTGCGAGCCGCAGGTGGGACAAACATGCGCGTGCATCCCCGCAAGGCGGCGCAGGTGCGGCGTCGCGTAGCGGTGCGCCAGCGCGGCAGGATGGACCGCTTGCGTTATCGCGCCGGGGAGGTGCGGCGCCAGCCGGCGAAGATGCGGGGCAATGCCATGCAGATGTGCCGCGCGGTACAGATGCGGCAGCGCGGCATGGGCGACCATGCCTCGCGTCGGCACCGGCAATCCGCCCAGCCGGTGATAGCGGTGATCCATCCGGTTCGCGTGCCGCAGCACGGAATGGACGAGCTTCGGATTGCGCAGTACGCGGTGATGCTCGTGGCGCAGGATGCGCGCCGCGTGGCGCGGCGTGACCGGATGGCCGGCCGCGGCGTGCTTCGCGATCCGCGTCACCGCGCGCCGCGCAATGCTGGGGATGGTGCGCACCAGGTGGCGCGTCTCGGGATTGCGATGCAGCACGTGCGTCATATGGGTCACGCCACGCGTCAGCCGCGGCGTGACATGCGACACCACCCGGGCGACGTGCGGCAGCACCTTGGCTGCAATCCGCGGCGCGGCCTTTGCCGCCAGGGGCAGGATCTTGCTGGCCACCAGCGGCACCAGCGGCAGGAAATGTTCCGCCGCCTCGTACTCGGTTTCCGCCTCCATCGCGGCGAGGCCCATATGCTCCATCATCGCGTCCGGATAGACGCGGCTGACCGGGTTGGGACCGGGGTTTTCGAATTCCCCTTCGAGCTCGGATTCCAACTCGGATTCGAATTCCGACTCGAACTCGGACTCGAATTCGCCTTCCAGCTCGCCTTCCAGGTTGCCTTCGTACTCGTCTTCGAATTCACCCAGGCCTTCGAGCTCGAGTTCCAACTCGCCAAGTGCGATCGCCATGGTGCTGTCTCCTTTCGGTCGGACGCGGGGCGAGTGCTGCTTCAGCCGGCAACCCGGTGGAACCGCCGCCGCGGGCGCTTTACGGCGCGGCTGGTCCGCGCGTTGCGTACCACCGCGGTGCGAACGATGCGCGGGCTGCCCAGCACGCGGCGCACCTCGCGCGCCGTGGCATGCGCGGCGGCGCGGCGGGTGATCGGATGGCCGGCGGCGGCATGACGCTTCAGCCGCTTCACGCTGCGGCGCATGATCTGCGGCACGGCGCGCACCGCGTGACGGGTGGCGTGGTGGCGGCGCAGGATCCGGGTCAGCACGGCGGCGCCGCGCACCAGATGCGGCAGCAGCCGGCGCAGCGCACGCCGGTCGCGCGGCGACAGCACTGTAACGACGGCGGCGCCGACCATCGCCTCGGCCTCGGTCTCGCTGGCCGCCTGGCTCGCGGCTTCCGCCATCATCTCCGCCAGCGCCTCGTTCTCGGTCATCGCATGGGTGGCGATCTCCTGCTCCGCCTCGGCCTCGCCTTCGCCCTCCATTTCGAACTCGCCCTCGCCTTCGAATTCGCCTTCCAATTCGAATTCCGATTCGAATTCGCCCTCGCCAAGAGCAGATGCTGCGAGCTTGCCGAGCATGCCGCCAGCGGGGCCGAGGATGGCGGTGCCGACCATCGGCGCGGCGACCTTCGCCACCTTCTTCAAAACCGGTGCGATTTTCTTGAACAAGCTGCCGAAGCTGAACGCCTCGCCTTCGAACTCGCCTTCGAATTCGGACTCGAACTCGCCTTCGAATTCTCCCTCCAGCTCGCTTTCGAATTCGCCTTCCAGTTCGAATTCCGAAGCGCCGGCCGTTTCACCCTCGCCCAGCAATCCGCCGAGCAGGCTGCCGACGCCGCCCAGGAGTCCTTCGCCTTCGCCTTCGGTCTCCTGCAATGCTTGCTCGAACTCGGACTCCAGATCAGTGTCCCGGATCGCTGGCATGTGGGCCTCCTCGCGGATGGTGACGCTGGGCGAACCGTGGCAAATGTGGCGCATCACGCACCAGTCACACTTTATAGGCAGCACATCGATGCGTCGCTCGTACGAGCGAGGGGCAAAGATTCCTGGCGAATCCTGCTATCCGCCGCGCGCTCTTTTTTGCGTTACCTCAAACAAGCTACTGGCAATCGGTCGGCGGGCGCGTGTAACATGCGGTGTCGGTGGCCCACCCACGCAACGAACGCGGCTGCCGTCCAGCAACGAAGGAACGGTCTGGCTCTGGATCGCCTTGATTGCCAACTGTGGGAGCATTTGGCATGCCAGCGAACTCGGCCTCGACAGGGGAGGATTCGTCGATCAGCGATGCGCTGCGTCCGCGATTGCGCGCACTGGTGCGTTGCCTGGGCGACTGCCCTGAAGACGAGGCGTCGGAACAAATGCTGATGGATGTCGATCTCGACGGGCGCCGCTACCTGTTGATCCGCATGCCTGCGGTGAATCCGAAGGGCGTCTCGCTCAGCCCGCGCGAGGTCGAAATCGTGCGCCTGGTGGCGGAAGGACATCCGAACAAGGTCATCGCCAGCGTGCTGGAGATCAGCAGTTGGACCGTGTGCACCCACATGCGGCGGGTGTTTGCCAAGTTCGGCGTGACGTCGCGCGCGGCAATGGTGGCCCGCGTCGCGGCGCTGAGTGGGATCGTGGACAGCGTGCTGCCGGCCTCGCCGCGCAGCCGGTCGCCGGACGAGGACGATACGCTGCCGCATCGCAAAGTCGCCCTGGATGCAGTGCCGGACCGCAGGACAGCCTCTGTCGCGGCGCTTACGCGCCGCCAAGGCAGCCTGCCCGACGCGAAGAATCGCGTGGCTCGGGTCGGTGTCCTTAGGCAGGCCATCCGATAGCGATGGAACGTTCTTGACGGCCGTCCCCGTTTGTTCAATTTGGGACGCGCGGATCGGCGGCGCGAGAATGAATCTGAACGACTTCACCATTGGCGCGACATTCCGGTGCGGCGGAGGGCTCTGGCGCTGCACCGACATCGGCAGACGGGTTATCGTCGCGATCCGTATCGATCGCGTCGATGTGGAGGGCTCCGCACCTGAACTGCGACGGACGTTGGGCCACCAGGAAGCGGAATCCGAAGGTTGGTTCAACGGCCCGCCTTACGCAGTCGCCGAATGCGTGTTCGACGAATACGACTTGGAAGGCTGCACACCGAAGCCTGACGAGCCCTCATAGCGCAGCTTACTTCGTCCAGCGCATCGTGCAGTCCGTAGCATGTCACTTCGCGCCGCGACGGCGACCGCCTGGCGATGGCGGCAGCACCGGAACGGTGCTGACAGCGGTGGTCGTGCCAGGCTTGGCATAACCACGGCTCGAAGCGATCCCTCGTGGGCGCCTCCTGTCGATACGCCCAACGCCCTGGCACGTTGAGCGATTCTCATGCCGTTCCCGACCTATGCAGACAACCCGGTCGATGCCACTCGACAAGATCAGTATTCATCCACTCTGCGTTAAGTCGCCGTCATCGGCATGTGGGTCAAAGTTAATATTCCAGATGAGATCATCGAAGCTTCACCGAACTGCAATCCAATTGCCGCGCCCCATGGACTAGGCATCGCTCCGTCCGACAACGGAGAGATGCACCATGGCGCGCCCGCACGGTTTCGCGGAACTCGATGAGCAGCCCTTCAAACGATTCCATTGGCTGACTTTGTTCACCACCGGAATGGGTGTGTTTACCGACGGCTATGATCTGTCCTCCATTGGCCTGGTGCTGCCGCTTGTCCTCGGCACATTCGGTGTGGCGAAGCTGACCGGGCTGGAAAGCGGCCTGCTGGCAGGCTCCGCGCTGGTCGGCGCCGCCGTTGGCGCGCTGATCTTTGGTGCGCTGGCCCAGAAGGGCCGCAAGAAATACTACGGCCTGGATGTCATGGTGATGGCGATCATGGCTTTCGCTCAGGCCTTCGCGCCGAACCTGTGGAGCCTGATCTTCATCCGCTTCCTGCTCGGCATCGGCATCGGCGCCGACTACGTGCTGTCGCCGACGATCATGGCCGAGCATGCCAACCGCCGCGACCGCGGCAGGAAGATCGGGTTGGGCTTCGGCGTGATGTGGCCCGCCGGTGCCGCGTTCGCGGGGGTACTGTCGTTGGTGCTGCTTGGGCTTGGGGTTGAACCGGACCTGCGTTGGCGCATCGTGCTGGCGTTTGGCTGCGTGCCGGCGCTGTCGGTGCTGTACCTGCGGCGCAGGATGCCGGAGACGGCGCGCTACCTCGGTCGTGTCGCCGGCAATGCCGCCGATGCCAGCGCGGTGGTGCGCCTGGTCGCCGGCACCGATCCGTCGATTTCTCCGATGCTCGATCGCCGCGCCTGGCACGAAGTGTTCTCCCAACACGCCCGCACCATCTTCGGTGCGGCCCTGCTGTGGCTGCTGTTCGACATTGTGGTCTATTCCGGCATCCTGTTTGGCCCCTCGCTGATCGCCAAAGGGCTTGGGCTGGCACCGACGTCCTTCTCGCTGATCACGTCGTTCATCTTCGTCATCCCCGGCGCGCTGATCGGCGTGTCGCTGATCGACCGCATTGGCCGCAAGCAGTTGCAGTTCTGGGGATTCATCGGGGCCGCCGTAATGCTGGCGCTGTTTGCCTGGCGACGCGACGAGGCGATGGCGGCGCCGGCCCTGGGAATGATCCTGTTCGGGCTATACAGCCTGCTGATCACCGCCGGCCCCAGCACGGTATCCGGTGCCGGCATTCTGGGCGTGGAACTGAGCCCAACCCGCATCCGTACCATCGGCCAGTCCGTCACCGTGGTGGGCGGGCGCATTGGCGCTTCGATCAGCGCCTTCCTGTTCCCGCCGCTGTTTGGCGTGCTCGGCGAGAAGGGCGTGATCGGATTGCTGGCGGCGGTGTCTGTCGTGGGCGCTGTCTGCACTCTGGTGGTGATCCCGGAAACGGCACAGCGTTCTCTCGAGGACATCAATTCCGACGCCGAGAGCGATCTCGCTTCTTCGGTAGCTGCGGCGGAATGAGCCTGGTCAAGATGCGGCATGCTGCCAGGGCCAGGGCGTGAATCCGTATGCGTCAGGATGCGGCCGCGACAGAGAAATGCCTTCCCCCCGTTTTGTTGGAGGGGGGAAGGGGAGGGGGCCGACACGTAACTGAAGCGCGGTCTGACCTCTCCCCCTGACATTGCTCCGCTCCGCGGCCCAAGCCACAAACGGAGCAAGAAGTTCTCGAGCCTGGCGGCCCTCATCCTGAAGTGCACGGGACTTGAACCCTGGCCACCATCGGAGACTGACGATAGGCCCGTGCGCCGGTCGTGTTACCCCTGGTTCACCGCACGAATGATCTGTGCCCAGCGATCCAGCACCGGCAGGATCGTTTCCGCCTTCTCCGATGGCAGGCTGGTAGAAACGCGCGTCACGCCAAGATCCTGATAGCGCTTGATCAGCGCCACGTCTTCCGGCTGGGCGCCGATCGAAATATCGAACGCCATCGGATCGCGCCCAGCTTCCGCGGCCATCTGGCGGAAGCGCGGGATCAACTCCGTCAACGGCGTCGGCGAACCGTCTGTCACCTGCGGCATCCAGCCATCCCCATAACGGACCGCCCGCCGCGCGCTGTAGGGAAACGCGCCGCCCACCAGGATCGGCGGCCATGGCTTCTGCACCGGCTTCGGGTTGCTGGCCATCGGCCCGAAATCGACGAACTCGCCGTGGTATTCGGCAGCCTCATTCGACCAGATCGCCTGCATCGCCTCGATGCGTTCGCGCGCCAGCTTGTGGCGGTTGCGGAAGTCGGTGCCGTGGTTTTCCATCTCGTCCTGGTTCCAGCCGTTGCCGACGCCGAACACGAAGCGCCCGCCGGACACCCGGTCGATCGAGGCCACGAGCTTCGCAGTCTGGATCGGATCGCGCTGCGCGATCAGGCAGACACCGGTGCCGATTTTCAACGTCCTGGTCGCCATCGCCGCCGCTGTCAGCGTAACGAACGGGTCCATCACGTCGTAGTAGCGTTTCGGCAGGTCGCCCCCCAGCACGAACGGCGTCTTGCGCGACAGCGGAATGTGCGAGTGCTCTGGCGCCCAGACAATATCGAAGCCGCGTTCCTCCAAGGCCCGCGCAAGATCGGCCGGCGTCATGGAATAGTCGGTGAAGAACATCGAGGCGCCGAATTTCATGGTGACTGTCTCCCGGATGTGCCTGTCGCCATGGCATCATAGGGGCAGTTCGCAGGACGTGGCGACTCGGTCCCTGCCGCTGGCCGGCGATAAACCAGATGCGGTCCGAGGCACCGCGGAACGCACCTTTCGCCGGTGCACGAAATTCGACGTCGTACCGACCGCCACAAGACAGCGGGACGCCGCATGCGCAAGACATGCGGCGTCCCGAAGCAGCAATCCCACCTATGTGCCCCGGCGAATGCCCGGTTCAGCAGCAGCCGCAGGTGAACTTGCCTTTCTCCGGCGTATAGCGGCGCTTCTGAACCTCCCGGATGAACGCCTCGTATGTCAGCGGAACCAGTGCCGGATGCAGGGTCCGGTGACGGTCGAGATACTTTTCATAATCCGGTATCCCGACCATCCGGTGTGCCGTACGCGCGGCGCATTGGCAGAAGCGGTGGAACTGATCAATCATCGCCTGCCGCTGCCTCGGCGCCGCCGATCTCGATCGTGGTGGCCTTCGGCGTGTGCAGCGCCTTGGCGATATCGATGAACGCATACACGATCATCACGATCACCAGGGCCACTGCCAGCGCTGCCAGGGCCGCGTCGAGATAGTCATTGAAGATCACGCGATCCATCGCCGCGAGTGTCGTCGCCGGTGCCAGCACCGTCTTCGCTGCCACCGCGTGGCTGAACTTCACGGCGTGGCTGAGGAAGCCGACGGCCGGGTCCGGATCGAACACCTTCTCCAACCCTGCCGTTAGCGTGCACACCACCAGCCAGGCCGCCGGCACAATGGTGATCGCTGCATAGCGCTGGTGCTTCATCTTGAACAACACTACGGTGCAGAGGATCAGGGCGATCGCCGCCAGCATCTGGTTGGTGGCGCCGAACAGCGGCCACATCGTCCAGATGCCGCCATACGGGTCGTTCACGCCGGCGTACAGCAGATAGCCCCACATCGCGCAGGCGATCGCGGTGCCGATGATGCTGTTGGTCCACGACTTGGTATCCTTGAACGCAGGAACCGCGTTGCCGATGTAGTCCTGCACCATGAACCGGCAGACCCGGGTGCCCGAGTCGACGGTGGTCAGAATGAACAGGGCCTCGAACAAAATCGCGAAGTGATACCAGATGCCCATCATCGCGCGGCCGCCCAGGAACTGCGCGAAGATGGTGGCCATCCCGACCGCCAGCGTCGGTGCGCCGCCGGTACGCGAGAGGATGCTGGTCTCGCCAACGTCATGCGCCATCTGTGTCAGCATGTCCGGCGTCACCGCAAAGCCCCAGCCGGACACAACCTGTGCCGCATGCGCCGCCGTGGTACCGATCAAGCCGGCCGAGCTGTTCATCGCGAAATAGACGCCCGGATGGATCACGCACGCACCGATCATGGCCATAATGGCGACGAAGGATTCCGTCAGCATGCCGGCGTAGCCGATAAAGGCAATCTGGTTCTCGTTCTCGATCATTTTTGGCGTGGTGCCGGAGGAGACAAGCGCGTGCCAGCCGGAAACCGAGCCGCAGGCGATGGTAATGAACAGGAACGGAAACAGGCCGCCCGCCCAGACCGGGCCGGTGCCGTCGATATACTTGGTGAGCGGCGCCATCTGCAGGTCGGGCCGGACAATCAGGATGCCGGCTGCCAGCAGCACCAGCGCGCCGACTTTCATGAAGGTCGAAAGATAGGTGCGTGGCACGAGCAGCAGCCACACCGGGATCACCGAGGCGACAAAGCCGTAGCCGATGATGACCAGCGCCAGGGTCTGGCCGGACCAGGTGAAGTACGGTGCGATCGCCGCCGATTCCGCGATGTTCTTGCCGAATACGATGGCCGCCAGCAGCAGGACGCAGCCGATGATGGAGACCTCGCCCAGGCGGCCCGGACGTGCGAACCGCTCATACACACCCATGATCAACGCGATCGGGATGGTGGATAGCACCGCGAAGGTGCCCCACGGACTGTTCTTCAACGCGTTCACCACGACCAGGGCCAGCACCGCGATAATGATGACGGAAATCATCAGCACGCCGATACCGGCTGCCGCGCCGGCCACCGGACCCATCTCGGTGCGGATCATGTCACCCAGCGACCTGCCATCCCGCCGGGTGGAGATAAACAAGACGATCATGTCCTGCACGGCGCCGGCGAAAACGACGCCGGCAAGGATCCACAAGGTGCCAGGCAGGTATCCCATCTGTGCGGCCAGCACCGGGCCGACCAGCGGTCCCGCCCCCGCTATGGCGGCGAAATGGTGGCCGAACAACTCGTAGCGGTTGGTCGGCACATAATCGATGCCGTCATTGTGCCGGTACGCCGGGGTCTGCCGGGCCGCGTTCACGCCCAACGCCGTCTTGGCGATGAACAGGCCATAAAATCGATAGGCAATAAAGTAGATACAGACCGCCGCGATCAGCAGCCATGCGGCGTTGACGGGCTCGCCACGGGTGAGGGCGACAATGCCCATGGCGACGGCCCCGAGCACAACCACCGCCGCCCAGACCAGTTTGGATACCCAGGTCATGGCATCTTCCTTCCGCTCTGTCGCGGTGGCGGGAAGGGCATCCGGGCGGCGGGATAGAGCATGCAAGGACGCAAGGATGCCGCGGCGTTCCCGCACCGCGTGCCAAAGAATTATTGCAAAGATGCACCACATCCCGGAGATGCGCCTTGATTTGGATCAAATGATCGCCCGATGCGAGCGCCAAGGCCCCAAGGCGCCATGGCCGGACGGTGTTGCCGGAATTGGCTTGACCGCGCCATCGCAGCCCGGAAGATCGCAGCCAACGATCGGCCCGTTCCGGCCGCCGCGGAGACCAGCACAGCATGCACACCCTGAAAATAGGCGACGTCACCATCACCAGCATCATCGAGCGTGACGGCCCGTGGCGCCGGCCGGAGGACATGTTCCCGGCTTATGACCCGGAGGTGGGCAAGCGCTACCTGGCCGAACTCGATCCGGTGGTGTTCGACCCCGAGTCCGGCCGCATGGTGATCACCTACCAGACCTTCATCGTGCGCACGCCGAAGCACACGATGCTGGTGGATACCTGCACCGGCGAGGACAAGGGCCATCCCGCGCCGATGGATTTTCCCAAGCAGCCATGGCTATGGGGATTCCGCGCCGCCGGCCTGCGCTTCGAGGACATCGACTACGTGTTCTGCACTCATCTGCACATCGACCATTGCGGCTGGAACACCGTGCTGCGCAACGGACGCTGGGTGCCGACGTTCCCGCGGGCGAAATACGTGTTCCACAAGAAGGAATACGCCGCGTGGGAGGAAGCGACGCAGCGCGGCGACAATCCGCCAGGCAATGTGTGGACGTACAACTGCCGGCCAATCGTGGAAGCCGGCCAGGCGCTGCTGGTGGATGACGATTACACGCTGGACGATACGGTGTGGCTGACGCCGACACCGGGCCACGCCCCGTGCCATTGCTGCGTCAACATCAAGTCGGCCGGGCAGCGTGCGGTGGTGACCGGCGACCTGATGCACCATGCGCTTCAGTGCCGGGAACCCGGATGGTACACGATCTTCGACTGGGACGCGCAGCAGGGCGTGGAGTCGCGGCGACGGTTTTTGCAGGACGTGGCCGGAACAGGGACCTTCGTATTGCCGATCCATTTCCCGCATCCGACGACAGGACTGGTGGAGGCGGAAGGGGATAGATTCCAATATCGCTTTGTGCGGTAATCGGGTTGGTACGCGCTATTCCAAACCAGGATGTCGAACCGGTGCCCCTCTAGCGGCTCTATCCCCGCTCTGTCGCGTCTCTATCGCATCTCTGTATCGCGTCGTGACGCTAGTCCCCACTCTCAGCAGAACGTGAATTGCGCCGCCCACCCATGTCATTGCGAGGAGCGTAGCGACGAAGCAATCTCGCTCGAGCAGGCGCACGGACGCCCGCGCACCAACTCGATCGAGCTTGCCTCGGCCCCTGTCGGACCTCGCAATGACATGCGGCGGAGCATGTCGCGCCTCCCCCTTTCCCGGTACCAACCCGAACCGCGATCCAGTCATGCCGCGAATGACACCGCTCGGCCAACCAGCGGATACTGCGTGGTGCATCCAACGTGAAGCTCCACTTCGCAGCCGCTCCCAAAGCCATCAAACAGCACCGAAGGCAGAGTTGCGTCGCCATCGGTCCAGCGGAAGCCATTGTCCTGCTCGTAAAGATGGAAGCCCTGGTCAAGCAAGGGGTCCGCGGCATCCATCGTTCGTAGCCGCGCGCCTTTCCTCACAACCACCCGCCGCAACGCAACACCCAGCGATCGCGGATCGCGAGCGGTGCCCAGTTCCTGCGGGACGCCGGCACGAGAGCCGATCCGCACATGGTTTGGCTGCATGGGCAGCGCGGCGACAAAGAGATCGGGACGCAGCACCTTGCCGTCGACACGCCGCCCGTCAACGATCAGGTGCAGATCGGGATCGCTGGTCACAGCCAGCCCGGGCCGTGGCCCCGCACGCTCCAGCAGCCGACGCCACGCGGCATCCACGATCTGCCCACCCGTCATCACCGGCACGCAGGGCGGCTGTGGCGGCAATCCCCAGCCGCTATTGGCATTCTGATACAGCCACCTGTTGCCGTCGTCGCGGTAGCTCTCGGCGGGCGCGCCATTGGCCAGCAGCACATCGTGCGATGGCAGTTCAACGTGATAGAGCAATACCTCCTGGGCATGATCGTCCCAGATTATCGAACGGTGGTTGATCAGGAACTCAACCGGAATCAGCACATCGTCGATATAGAGGCCATGCGCCTTGGTCACGCGCAGGTCGCGATGCGGCTGGTTGTCAGCCAGAGCACCCTTGCGAATGATAACCGGCGTGGCCGCGCTGCGCCGCCCGCGCGTCAGCAACACCCGCCCGACACCGATCCACATGACCGGGCGCGGCTCGCCGGCATGGGTCACGACCAGGTCTCCCGCCGCAAGCCGTTCCACCGGCACGTCGCCTTGCGGCGTGCGAATCAGCGTACCGGCGCAGAAGCAAAACGGCGGATCGGCGATAGTCGGTCTGTTCGTCAGATAGGTGGTGTTCGATTCATCGACCGCGGCGTTGGAAATCTGCGAGGATGTCAGTCCATAGACACTGTTATCCGTGAAGCTTGGTACCACGGTGCCCAGGTTATAGATCGCCAGGTCATCGCTCTCGTGGCGGTCATCTATGAAGACGTTGTCGGTGATGGAAAGCGTGGTATTGGGATAAATGCTCGAATCTTCGGAAAAGCCTATGAAATCCGGATTTCCGCTGTTCGGCCCCTGCTCGATCGTGTTGCCGCTGATGATATCGTCGCCGCCGTCCGGCAGGTTGATGGAATAGGACGCAGTGGCCGTCGGACCATCGATGATGTCGTTATCGATGATGTTGTTTACCAGCGCCCGGCTCTGGATTTCGTTGCCGGTATTCGCCGCCGTGATGTAGGAAGCGCTGATCGAGAACGTACCGACCTCGGTAACGTAGATGTTATGCGTCAGCCCGTTGGTCGTGCCGTTGTTGGCAAACTCGCTGTCGGTAATGGTGATTGCCCCGAGAGTGTCCGCATTCGCCAGCAGGCCATCCTGGTTGTTGTGGAAATAGCTGTGATCGATCGTCAGGTCGCCGGACTGGTAGCGTACCCCGGCGCCATTTCCTCCCTCGCCCGCGCTGATGGTGACGCCGGAAAATTCCAGGTTCTCCAACGTGACGTCCGGACTGTCGCTGCCGTTGCCGATGAGGAGGATGCCTTTCTCGTTCGGCGGCGGCTCGGTTGCGACGAAACTCGCCAGCCCGCCGACGCCTTCAATGGTGAGGTTGATATCGATCGTCTGCGGAAAATCATTCGTATAGGTGCCCGCCTGCACATCTATGGTATCGCCGTTTTGTGCCGCGGCCACCGCGGCGGAAAGCGAGCTATATTGCTCGCCAGGGCCAACCGTCAGTGTCGCCATGACATCCTCCCGGCAAACAGAAGCGCTCACGGGCTTTGACTCGTGCACCGCGAGCCACTGTTCTGTCTTGTGCTTTATAAAGACATCGAATGCTGACACATGCCGGGCGCGATCGGGTAATCACTATCGCAAGATTTTTCAATGCAAACGAAGCAGGCGTTGCATCAATCGTTTGATGGCGCCGCCGTCAATGTTGCGTCAAGCAGGTTTTCTTATGAGATCCGTGCCCGCAGCGCGGCGGACAGCCGCTCGGCCACGATCACGATGCCGAACGTCACCAGCAGCAGCAATGAAACCGTACGGTACTGGAACAGGTTCATTGCGGTCAGCAATTGGAATCCAAGACCGCCGGCGCCGACGAAGCCGAGCACCAGCGAGGACCGGATGTTCTCGTCCAACCGGTACAGCGCGATCCCCAGCAGCGACGGCAGTACGCTTGGCACCACGGCGTGGCTGAAGACCTGCAGCCGCGAGGCACCGCTCATGGTCAGCGCTTCCACCGCGCCCATGTCCATGTCCTCCACCACCTCGGAGAACAGCCGGCCCAGCATCCCCACCGAATGCACCGACACCGCCAGCGCGCCGGGGAACGGCCCCAGCCCGACCGCGGTGACGAACAGCAGCGCCCAGACCAGGTCCGGCACCGCACGGCACAAGGCGATGATGCCGCGGGCAGCGGCGTAGAACGGGCGGGCCGGCGTGGTGTTGCGCGCCGCCAATACCGCCAGTGGCAGCGCCATGATCACCGCGGCGGTGGTGCCGAACAACGCGATGTCCAGCGTTTCCAGCGCCGGTTCGAACGTGTCGCCGATCTTCGAGAAGTCCGGCGGGAACGACCGGCGCAGGATGTCCGCCATGCCATGCGCGCCCGAGATCAGGTCCTGCGGCCGTGCCTGCACCACGATCGCCGCCTGGCCCAGCAACACCAGGAACAACAGCACACCGAGAAACGGCAGGGCGCGGCTGGCCTGCGGGATCCGCGGCTGCGCGCGCACATCGCTCGGCAGGACAATGCGATCGACACTGTTCACGCCGTGCGCCCTTCGTACAAGGCAGAAATCAGTTGCGGCGTGACGGACGCCGCGCGTTCCAGGAACATCGTGCGCCCTTGCGACAGCCCCATGATGCGATCGGCGTAGCGGCGCGCCAGCTCCGGCTGATGCAGCACGCACACCACCGGCATGCCCTCATCGGAAGCCAGGCCACGCAGCAGGCGCATGATTTCTTCCGCCGCTTCCGGATCGAGGCTGGCGACGGGTTCGTCGGCCAGCATCGCCCGCGGGCGTTGCGCCAGCGCGCGGGCGATCGCCACGCGCTGCGCCTGCCCGCCGGATAGCGTATCCGCGCGCTGCCGCGCCAGCGGCGCAAGGCCCACCGCATCCAGGCATTGCTCCGCGAACCCCGCTTCCGACCACGGCAGGGCGCCCAGCGACGTGCCGAAGCTGCGGTGCCGGCCCAGCGTGCCGCACAGCACATTCGTCAGCACGCTGCGCCGGCGTACCAGATGCGCATGCTGGAAGATCATGCCCAGCGCCATCCGCGCCTCGGCCAGCCGTCGCCCGGTCAGCCGCGTCAGCTCCGCTCCCGCGACGCGCACCATGCCGGCGGTCGGCCGCAGCAATCCGGCGATGCAGCGCAGCATGGTGGACTTGCCGCTGCCGTTATGCCCAAGCACCACCACCAACTCGCCCGGCGCGATCGCCAGCGTGGCACCGTCCAGCGCCAGCCGGCCGGTTGGGTAGCGCATGACGAGACCCTCGGCCTCGATCATGCCGGGCGCAACGGCGGACATCAGTCGGTCATCTTGCTGAGGTCGAGGTGCAGCACCGACACAACGTCGCGGATGCTGTCGTAGCTATGGTCATCGACCGCCGCCAGGCCGGGGCTGCCGGCGCGGCCGAGGTACTTCAAGTCCCGCGCCGGCAAGCTGCGCAGGTCCAATGTCCGCAGAACTTCCGTAAGCCGCGCTTTGAAGGCGGCCGGCAAATCGCCGCGAACGGCGAACGGGCCGTTGGGAATTGGCGGCGACTTCCACAAGATGACAAAGTCCTGCGGCTTATAGAATCCAGCCATCGTCGCGCCTGCAATCGCCGTACTGTTCAGCTCGCCCACCGGAACCTTGTGATTGCGCAATGCCTCGAAACTGGCGGTGTGAGAGCCGGTATAGAACGGCGTCACGTCCTGCTCCGGATCGATGCCCGCCTTGACCAGCGCATAGGCGGGAATCAGGTGGCCGGAGGTGGACGCCGGATCGGAAAACGCGAACGGCTTGCCCTTGACCTGCTGCAGCGTGGTGATGCCGGAGCCGGGCCAGGTCGTGATCGTCGCGTAATAGCTGCCCGGCTTGCCGTCGGGCGCCGCGAAGGCGGCCACCGCCTCGGCATCCGCGACCTGATGCGCCAGCACATAACTGAAGGCACCGAACGCACCTACATCCACGCGATGCGCGCGCATCGCCTCGATCACCGCGGTGTAGTTGGTGCCGGTCGTCGTCACCACGTCGCAATCCAGCCGCGCGGCGATCAGCTTGCCGATGCGCGCATAGATCGGCACCAGTTGTTCGGTGTCTTCCCCGGGCACCACGCCCAGATGGACGATGCCGCCGTTCGGACAATCCGATGCAGCGGCGTGCGCCGTCCCGGCGGCACACAGGCCCGCCAGGATGGCGACAATGAAACATAGCCGGAGCATGACTGCGTCTCCGCGCGGTGGCTGCCGCGTCAGCTCAGCTTGTTCAGGTCGATGTTGAGCGTCTTCACCAGGTCACGGATGCCGTCATAGGCACCATCCGTCTGCGGCACGAAGCGCATGCCGGAGAGGCCCATGATCTTGCGATCCGCCTCGGGCAACACGGAGAGATCGAGATTTTGCAGCACCGCGGTCAGCTTCGCCTTGAACGCCGGCGGCAGGTCGCCGCGCACCGTGATCGGATCGGTCGGGATCGGGTTGGATTTCCACAGGAACACGAATACCCCGTCATGATATTCGCCCCGCTGCGTCGCCGATTCCAATTGCTCACTGTTCAATTCGCCAGCATCGACCTTGTGATTATAGAGCGCTTCGAACGAGGAGGTATGGCTGCCGGCATAGATTGCGCGGATGTCCTTGTCCGGGTCGATGCCGGCCTTGCGCAGCCCATAGGCCGGGAACAGGTGGCCGGACGTGGAGGCAGGGTCGGAGAAGGCGAAGGAATGGCCCTTGATTTCGGCGACCGTCTTGATGCCGGATCCGGGATAGGTGACGATGCTGGCCCAATAATTATCCGGTTTGCCTTCCTTGTTGCCGAAGGCCGCCACCGCCTGTGCCTTCGCCACCTGGTGCGCCAGCACATAGCCGAGCGGCCCGAACTCGCCGATCTCCAGCTTGCCGTTGCGCATCGCCTCTATCTCGGCGTTGTAGTTGGTGGTGACGAACACCTGCACCTTGCAGCCGATCTTCTGGCTGATCAGCTCGCCGATATGGCCGTAGATCGGCACCAGGCGTGCGGACGTATCGTATGGCTCGACACCGAAGCGGACGGTGCCGCCGTTCGGGCAATCAGCGGCAGTGGCGGCATACGCTCCGGGTGCGGCGGCGAGCCCGAGCAGGGCCGCCGCGAACAACGCAGCAAATCGCGTCATGTGATATTTTCCCCTGGTCCCGGATTGTCGGTGCAGGACTTCTAGGCGGGATTACGGGGCCATAGGTGACGGCAGCGTGAAGGTTCAGAATCGAAACATCGAAAATTGCGGATGACTGGGCCACTTGTCGGCGCGTGGTTGCAGCCGCCCAGGTTGGCGTTCAGCCCGCATGCGAGCAATTGGGCTGGCCCGACGACCGCGCCGCCGCCGCCACGGAACCACGACAGCGCACCCCTTGGCTCGCGAGCTGCTCGCCCGCCACAAGACCGAGCGCCTTCGCCTATCGAGTAACCGTCCCGCTCTTCCCTTCAGGCGCGTGCCAGCATCACGGCTGGCTTTCGTTCGTGGGTGGCGAGGCTGTCGAATCGGTCACCAGCACGACAACGCTGGAAACGGTCGTGCGCAGTTCGCCAGTTCGCAACCGCGCTCCTGCCACGGCGCGGCCTTGCCCGCATCGCGTGCCACCGCCCGCACGTTCGCGCCCTCGGCCAGCAGCGTGTGCGCGACCGCGCCGCCCACCTGACCGGTAATCCCCGTGATCGCATGCATTGGGTCTGCTATGGACGGGGCGATGGAACCCTCCAACCCCGACCGCTTCGGATCGCTTGCCCAAGTGCGCGCCTGGTACGCCGAGGAGTTGCGCGCCACCGGCCCGGTCAGTGCGGATGCGGTGGTGCAGGCCTTCGCCACCGTGCCGCGCGAACTCTTCCTCGGCCCGGGACCGTGGCGCATCCGCGGCGCCTTTCGTTACGAAGGCTACCGCTCGACGCCGGACGACGACCCGCGGCACGTGTATCATGACGTGTTGGTGGCGCTGGACGAAGCGCGGCGAATCAACAACGGTTCGCCGTCGCTGTGGGCGTACATCTTCGACCAGCTCGATCTCGCGCCGGGGCAGACCGTGCTGCATCTCGGCTGCGGCACCGGGTATTACAGCGCCATCCTGGCGGAACTGGTCGGCAGCGCCGGCCATGTCACGGCGTTGGACTACGACCCGCTGCGTGCGCAGCAAGCGCGGCAGGCGCTGGCGGCCTGGCCGCAAGTGACGGTGGTGGAGGCCGACGGTGCCTCGTTCGAGCCTGGACCGCAGGACGTGATCGTCGCCAGCGCCGGGGCGACTCATCCCCTGCCCACCTGGCTGGCGGCATTGCGACCGGGCGGACGGCTGGCGATGCCACTGACCGCCGCACGCCACGGCTCCATGCTGCGCGTGACGCGCCGCAGCGAACCGGATCGCTTCGCTGCGAAATTCCTGTGCGAGGTCGGATTCACGCCGTTCGTCGGCGCGCGGAATCCCGAAATCGAAAAGCGGCTCGCCGCGGCGATCGCCCGCGGCCACGCTGATCTCGTTTGCACGCTGCGCCTGGACCCGCACCGGCTGGATGGCAGTTGCTGGCTGCATGAGACGGGGTTCTGCCTGTCAATGCGGCCACTATGAGTCGCCCGTCGTGGCATCCCGAACGCCTCGCCGCGCGGCTGCCGTTCCTGCGTCGCCGCGCCTTGCTCACCGCTGCGACCCGCGCGTTCTTCACAGCACGCGGCTATACCGAAGTGGCAACGCCCTACGCGGTGCCGACTCCCGGTGAAGAAGTGCATCTGCGCGCCTTTCGCACCGAACGCGAATACCCGGACGGAAGCAGCGAGACACTGTGGCTGCACACCAGCTCTGAGTTCGCCATGAAGAAGCTGCTGGCGGGCGGCGCCGGACCGATCTTCCAGTTCGCCCGTGTCTGGCGGAACGGCGAGGGCAGCGACCTGCACGCCGCGGAATTCACCATGCTGGAATGGTACCGTCCGGATGCGGACATGGATTCGCTGATCGCGGAAACCGAAGCGTATCTGCTCGCGGTGTTGCCGCCGGTGGTAACCTGCCGCGGCATTCCTACGGACCTGTCGCGTAGCGAACGACTGACCGTGGCTGACGCCTTCGCCCGTTATGTCGGCGCGGACGTGTTGGCCACGGCCGGTGATGCGGCGGCGCTGGCTGCGGCGGCCGGCGCGCGTCTGCGTCCCGGCGAAACCTGGGAAGACGTGTTCTTTCGCCTGCTGCTGGAACGCGTCGAGCCCCAGCTTGGCCGCGCGCATCCAACGTTTCTGACGCATTGGCCGGCAGCGCAGGCCGCCCTGGCGCGCCGCGATCCATCGGATCCGCGCGTCGCCGAACGGTTCGAATTGTTCATGTGCGGCATCGAGCTCGCCAACGCCTTCGTCGAGCTGACCGATCCGGTGGAGCAGCGGGCGCGTTTCATCGAGGACCGCGCGCGCCGGCACGCAACAGGCGGGAAGGATTGGCCGCTGGATGAAGACTTCCTTGCGGCGCTGGCGCACGGCCTGCCGCCATGTGCCGGTATAGCCCTGGGATTCGACCGCCTGGCAATGATCGCGGCGAGTGCCCACCGGATCGATCAGGTGCTATGGCTTTGAATTCGAGAGGCACGCGTGATCCATTTCTTCCAATGCCTGCCGCAACGCCGCCCCATGCGCCGCCTGCTCGCGGCCGGGCTGCTTGTACTGGCGGGCGGCTGCGCCCATGAGCTCGCGCAGCGGCAGGCCTTTCTCAATCAGTTCGTCGGCCATCCGGAGCAGGAATTGCTTGGGAAACTGGGCGTGCCGAACCGGACCTACACCGCGGAGGGTGTGAAGTATCTCGCGTATGACCAGCGCCGGGTAGCGCTGATTCCGCCGTTGCCCCCGTACGGCCCGGGGCCGTGGTGGTTCTACGGCGGGTATGGCGGCGGTCCCCCAGCCGAGGCGGTCGAGCTGACATGCGAGACCACCTTCACCGTGGCCGGGGGCGTGGTGAAATCCTACACGCTGCGTGGGAATGCATGCGGGTAAGCCGGGCGAAGGATGCTGCCGGCAGCATGACGTTCTGCCGCTAACCCACCGCGCGGCTGTCCCGTTCATATATCGAATTTCAAGCAGTAACCGTCAGGCGCTTGCGGCATGATACGCGGAATGCGCGCGTTCCGCCGCATTCGGCATCTTCTCCACCGCCGCGAAATCCCCGCGCAGCGCCTTCAATGCAGCCCGCTCCGCCGCAATCTCCGCCGCGGTGCGGAAACCCAGCCGTCGCAAGAGAGGCACCGGCGGACACCAGCCCTGCAACGCGTGCTGCAACAGGAACGCGGTGACAAGCGCCGGCACCGCCAGAAAACGGCGGTCGCGCGTCAGCCCCAATATGGTGCCGGTCAATGCCAGCGCCGCCGCCTGCGTCTCCAACACACGCTCGATATCCCATTCGCGGTCGAGCCTGGCCAGCCGTTGCTCGATTTGCTCCGGATGGTTGGCGTAGTAGTGGATGCGTTCTTCCGCGCGCCGGCGGATGCGATGGTTGATCGCAGGATCGGAGTTCATCTCCACGCGGCGCGCGGTGGACGGCAGCACGGGCATAGACACCTCCTCGCACACAGCAAAACCTTGCCGCCGCGCGACGGTTGCCGCGCCACGGCGCTCACGATGCGGAGAGCGCCGCCGACCGCCGCCGACTAGCGCCGCGTGTCCACCGCCGCGTTGCGCCCGAACGCGCCATCCGCCTAAACTTACCCGCGAGTAGGGAGGGACCGAACCATGGACCTGCGCTTCACCCCGGAAGAGACCGCATTCCGCGAGGAAGTCCGCGCCTTCATCCGCGACAACCTGCCCACCGACATCCGCGACCGCATGCGCCTGGGCCATGGCCCACGCAAGGAAGACACGGTGCGTTGGCAGCGCATCCTCAACAAGAAGGGATGGGCCGGCCTGTCCTGGCCGAAGGAATGGGGTGGCCCGGGCTGGACCGCGATCCAGAAGATGATCTTCCTGGAGGAAAATCAGGTCGCGCCGGCGCCCGAACTCTCCTCGTTCAACATCACCATGATCGGCCCGGTGCTGATTCAGTTCGGCACGGAAGAGCAGAAGAAGCGCTTTCTGCCGCGGGCGGCGAATTTGGATGACTGGTGGTGCCAGGGATTCTCGGAGCCGGGCGCCGGCTCGGACCTGGCCTCGCTGAAGACCGCGGCGAAGCTGGACGGCGACCATTACGTGGTGAACGGCCAGAAGATCTGGACGTCCACCGCGCATCATGCCGACTGGTGCTTCCTGCTGGTGCGCACCAATCCGCAGGCCGCCAAGCGCCAGGAAGGCATTTCCTTCCTGCTCGTCGATATGAAGACGCCGGGGATCACCGTGCGCCCGATCATCTCGATCGACGGCAGCCATCACCTCAACGAAGTCTTCTTCGACGACGTGAAGGTGCCGGTGAACATGCGCGTCTACCAGGAGAACAAGGGCTGGGACGTGGCGAAGTTCCTGTTGGGCAACGAACGCACCGGCATCGCGCGGCTGGGCAAGTCGAAGGAACGGGTGAAGGCGGCGAAGGCGATGGCCGCGCAGGTCAACGCCAACGGCCGCCCGCTGATCGAGGATGCCGCGTTCCGCCAGCGCATCGCGCAGCTCGAAGTCGACATGCAGGCGCTGGAGATCACGCAGTATCGCGTGGTCTCGGCGTACGACAAGGCGAAGGGCAACGGGCGGCCGGACCCGCTGTCGTCGGTGCTGAAGGTGAAGGGCACGGAACTGCTGCAAGCCACAACAGAACTGGCGATGGACGTCGCCGGTCCGCTGTCCATGCCGGTCTGGGCCGAGGAACTCGCCGCGATGAACGAGCCCGACGACATGCTGGAAGCCGCGAGCGCCTCAACCGGCAGCTATCTGTTCTTGCGTGCGGCCTCGATCTACGGCGGCACCAACGAGATTCAGAAGAACATCCTGACCAAGGCGGTGTTGGGACTTTAGAGATCAGGGAGTCCCCCTCCCCATGTGGGAGGGGAGTCTGAACGGGGAACGCACCATGGATTTCGAACTCTCCGACGAGCAACGTCTGTTGCAGGACTCGGTCTCGCGGCTGATGGCGGACCGCTACAGCTTCGAGCAACGCAAAGGCTACCTGAAGACACCGGAAGGCTTCTCCGCCGCGCTCTGGTCGCAATACGCCGATCTGGGCTTGCTCGGTCTGCCTTTCGCCGAGGAATACGGCGGCTTCGGCGGCGGCGCGCAGGAGATCATGCTGGTGATGCAGGCCTTCGGCCGCGCGCTGACCCTCGAGCCGTATCTCGCCACCGTCGTGCTGGGCGGAGCTGCACTGCGCCATGGCGGCAGCGACCGCCAGAAGGCGGCTATCCTGCCGGCGATTGCCGAGGGCAGCATGAAGCTGGCCTTCGCGCACTCCGAACGCCAGGCGCGCTACGACCTGACCGACGTCCTGACCACCGCCAAACGTAGCGGTGGCGGCTGGGTGCTGGATGGGTCGAAATCCGTCGTGGTCCATGGCGAGGCCGCCGACAAGTTGGTGCTGAGCGCCCGCACCTCCGGCGACCGCTACGATGAACACGGCATTACATTATTCCTGGTGGATGCGGCCGCGCCCGGCGTGGCGCGCCGCGGTTACGCCACGCGCGACGAGCAGCGGGCCGCGGATATTGCCTTGTCGAATGTCGCGGTGAGCGATGCGGATGTGTTGGGCGAAGTCGGTCAGGGATTGGCGATCGTGCAGCGCGTGGTGGAGGCGGGCATCGCCGCCACCGCGGCCGAATGCGTCGGCGCGATGGAGGCGATGCACAGCATGACGCTGGAATACAGCAAGACGCGCGAGCAATTCGGCAAGCCGATCGGCAGTTACCAGGTGGTGCAGCACCGGCTCGCGGACATGTTCATGACAATGGAGCAAGGCCGCAGCATGGCAATGCTGGCGACGATGATGGTTGATCAGCCGGATGCCGACGAACGTGCGCGCAAGATCGCCATGGCGAAGGTCGGCGTCGGCCAGGCCGGGCGGTATGTCTCGCAAAGCGCGATCCAGATGCACGGCGGCATCGGCATGACGGAGGAATACGCCGTCGGCCACTATTTCCGCCGCTGCATGGCAATCGAGCGGTTGTTCGGCGATCCGGCGTACTACCTGCAAAAGCTGGCCGCCTAAAAACCTCTCCCGCGCTGCGCTATTCGCGCAGCGCGGGAGAGGTCAAGGTGCCGAAGGCACCGAGGGTGAGGGTGATCGGGTCGGCACGCTATAATCACATACCGACCCGATCACCCTCACCCTCGGCGATACGCGTCTCGACCTCTCCCACTATGTGGGAGAGGTTTTCGGGGCACCGCAGCGCCCCACCCGACAGCATCGCTGCCTGCAGCCGGTCATACCCCTCGCGCGATTCCCCCGGCCCCGTAGCGTACAACCCCAACGCCCGGTACCGCTCGATCGACGCAGCAAGAATCGGCAGCTTCACATCCGGCAGGAACTCCCCCACCGCACGCGCCACCTCCTCGGCCGGCGTCGCCGCGAACCACCGCAGCGTCCGGAGCATCCCGCGCACCATCGCCGCGAATTCCTCACGCCGCGCGGCAATCACGGAGCGGCGCGCAACCAGCGACGTATAAGCCGTCAGCCCGCGCGTTGCCGCCGCGTACCAAATATGCCCCGCTCCCTCCGCGACCAGCGTTTCGACATACGGTTGGAACAACTGTGCCGCATCCAGCGTCCCCTCCCGCAGTGCCGCCGCATTCTCCGCCATGCTCGGGCCGCTGACCCGGTTCAACGCCGCCGGATCAAGCCCGGCCCGTCGCAGATCGTCCTGCAGGCACAGCCACGGCGTCGGCACTTCCGCGACCGACGCGAACCGAATTCTTCCCAGATCGGCCAGCCGGAAATCCGGCCGTGGCGAACCGCCCACGATGAAAAACGGATCCCGCACAACCACGTCGCAGAAGCACACCGCGTCCGCCATGGGATCGGCGGCATGCGTCAGGATCACGCGCAACGGCCCGCCCCACATCGCGTCCACCCGACCGGCCAGCAGGTCCGCCGAAGTGGCAGCCGGATCTGGCGAACGCCGCAGCGTCACGTCCAGGCCCTCGGCCGCATAGGCACCGATCGCAAACGCAGCGTAGAACGGCGCATAGAACAGGGCGCGGAAATTCTCCGACAACGTCAGCATGGGGCGAGATATCCTTCCATCGCGATATGCGCAGTCCTGTCACCGTGAGGGCCATAGCTCGTCTCATTGCGAGACGCCCAGTCATGTCATTGCGAGCCACCCAGTCCTGTCATTGCGAGACGCCCAGTCATGTCATTGCGAGCCACCCAGTCCTGTCATTGCGAGACACCCAGTCCTGTCATCGCGAGACACCCAGTCGTGTCATCGCGAGACACCCAGTCGTGTCATCGCGAGCCACCCAGTCGTGTCATCGCGAGACGCCCAGTCGTGTCAGTGCGAGCCACCCACTCATGTCATTGCGAGGAGCGTAGCGACGAAGCAATCTCGTTCGGAGGAGCGTTCGAACCATCCGAGCACCCCGTAACAAAGATTGCCTCGTCCCCACCCTTCTCGCAACAACACTGACTCGCGCCACCGAACCGGCTACCGTGCAACCACCCCCCGCACCAGAGAGGAACAACCCATGCGCATCGTCCTCATCGGTGTCTCCCACTGGCACACGCCATTCTATCTCGACCCGACTCTGCAACTGGCGGACACCACGATTGTCGGCGTCAGCGACCCCAACCTGTCCCGTGCCGAACCGATTGCCGCCCGCGCCCACTGCCCCGCCTTCGCGGACTACCGCGAGATGTGCGCCACGCTGCGCCCTGACTTCGCCTTCGCGCTCGGCCGTCATTGCGACATGGCGGAAGAAGCCCGGTCCCTGATCGCACAGCGCATCCCGTTCGCCATGGAAAAACCCTGCGGCATCAGCAGCGCCGAGGTCCACGACATCGCCCAGCAAGCCGCCGCCGCCGGCGTCTTCGCCGCGGTCCCCTTCGTCCTGCGCTTTTCCCCCCTGATCGCTGCCATCCGCGACATCGCATCCAACGAAGCGCTGCATTACATCGCGTTCAAATTCGTCGGCGGCATGGTGGACCGCTACCGCCAGCAGCGCGTCGAGTGGATGCTGGACCGCACCACCGCCGGTGGCGGCCCGCTGTTGAATCTCGGCGTGCACCACCTCGACCTCTGCCGCGTTCTCCTCCGCAACGCACCGCTGCAGGTGACCGGCGCCGTCATCTCCAACCACACCGCGCGACTCACCATTGAAGACCACGCGCTGGTGCTGATGCGCGGCGGCGGCGCCACCTGCAGCGTGGAAACCGGCTATCTCTACCCCGCACCGAACTCGGTGTTCGACATGCACTACAGCATCCGCACCGAGGGCCACTATTTCGTCGCCCGCGACGACAGCACGCTGGAAATCGTCGACAACGCACGCAATCGCACCACCCGCGCGATGAAACTCACCAACGTCCACTTCTACCCCGAATTCGTCCGCGACACGTTGCATCGGCTGCGCGACGGCCGCCCGCCGATCGCCAACCTCGATGACATGGCCGCCGCCATGGACCTGGTGCAGGCCGCCTACGCGGTCGGCTAACCCGCCGCGCCTTGCACCCCCAATCGATCCGCCCCATCTTCCCGCGATCACAGGAGAATCCGGCGATGACAACCGAGCCCGGCACGCGCATCGACATCGTTTCCGACGCGATCTGCCCCTGGTGCTATATCGGCCGTCGGCAGCTTGAACGCGCCCTCGCCACGCTGGCCGATGAAGGCCTGCATTTCTCGCTGCATTGGAACCCGTTCCAGCTCAATCCCGACATGCCCAAGGAAGGCCGCGACCGCGCCGCCTATCGCGCCTGGAAATTTGGCAGCGCGGAACGTGCCGCCGCCGGCGACGCGAGGGTGACGGAAGCAGCCGCCTCGGTCGGGCTCGTGTTCAGATCGGACCTGATGCTGCGCACGCCGAACACGCTCGATGCGCAGCGCCTGGTGTGGTTCGCCGGCCAGAAGGGGCCAGCGCAGTTCGGCGGAACGCAGGACACGCTGATGAACGCGATCTTCACCGCCTATTTCACCCAGGGCCGCGATATCGGCGACCATGCCGTGCTCGCCGATTGCGCCGGCGAGGCAGGGCTGGATCGCGAGGAAGCCGCCCGGTTCCTCGCCGGCGATCTCGCCGCGCGTGAAATGCAGGCTGCCGACCAGGCCGCGCGGGACGCCGGCGTGAATGGCGTCCCGTCCTTCTTCCTCGACGGCTATGCGTTGTTCTCCGGCGCGATGCCCGCCGACGCGATGGCCGACGCCTTCCGCAAGGCCAACGCGATCCTGCGCCAGCGCGCCGCGGCCTGAACCCGGCGTTTCCTCGCTTCGGGGCACGTAAGCCACACCCGCTTTACCGGATGCTAACCCATTGCGCGTCTTATGGCGGCGCAGCGATGAAGGTGGCCGGTGTGAGCGAAGCCCAGGACGAGCTGGCTGAGGTGGTGCGCGCCGCGGTGCGGGCCGAGATTGCGGGCGCCGTGGAAGAACTGCGGCGCTTCGTCGACCGCCGCATCGCCGAATTGTCGGCCGAAGTGCACGGCGCGACACAATTGCTCGACTTCAGCGAGGCGAATCTCTCCGGCCAGCTCTCCCGCATCCAGCAGGAGATTGGCCGCGTCGTCGCTGCTCCCGCCCTCGCCACCCGCACCAGCGGGCTCGAGCTCGAGGCGGTGGTGCAAACCACCGAGCAAGCGGCAAACCAGATCATGGAAGCGGCCGAAGGTATCGCCGCCTGGATCGAGGACAGGCGGGAGGACCCTGCGGCGGCGGCGGCAATTACGCAGCGTCTCAATGCCATCTTCGAAGCATGCACGTTCCAGGACCTCACCGGCCAGCGCATCCGCCGCGCGATCGAGCATTTGGAACGCGTGGAAACGATGCTGGCCGGAATCGCCCCGGCGGATAGCTCCGCGCCTGATCCGCCGGATGCGACGGCGGAACCGCCCGCAGGCGACGACCTGGGCCAGAACGACGTGGATCGTTTATTCGGATAGCGCGCACCGGGATGGCAATCGAAGTGCTTGAGTATGGCTTGCCGTCATTGGGCAAGACGATGGCGCCATCAACCGTAATTTGGACATACATACCGTAGTTTTGCCAATCTTGGCGGCACGACAGGGCATTCGCGGCACTTTGAGCGCGCGCACGCCGATGCGACTCTTCAACGGTGCGCTCTGGTCCCACATTGATTTGCCGTGAGCAATCGCAACCAAATCCAACGACCGTGAGTTCTGGGGCCGTTGCCCGTCTCGCCGGATACGGACATGTACGTAAAACACACTGTGCCGACCGTTGACTTACATCATCGCTCGCCGCCGCGGGTTAAGCATCATGCATGCCTGGACGCGCGACGCCTCATTCGTCAGTTCACCGGATGCAGCCATGCCTCTTGATGCGACTTCCAATGTTGTTCCGTTCCCCAAGCGCCATTTGTCCCGGCGCGATCACGCGCTGATCGAGCAATGGGGTGCACGCGCCGCGCACCTCGGCGTGGCCCGGGTGAATGTGCGCGACGACATTCCCGCCAATGCCGTGCGGCCGGCCGCGGACCGCATCGCCATTCAGTTCCAGCGCGGCGTCGCCGATGGCCATTTCGTCGTGATCCAGCGCACCGCCGGCGACCGCGCGTGGACAAGCGTTCTGCTGCGGGTGGAACCGGACGGGTCGCTGACACTGCCGATCGAGGAACAAACGGCGATCCGCCAGGACGGCACATTGCGCGAGGCGTTGAATGCGGTGCGGCCGGTCCTGCCGGACGAAGCTTGCGATTTGCTGGACTATCGGGCCGCGCGGGCCGCACGCCGCGCCTAGGTTCTGCCCGACATGGTCGGGCTCGCCCCGGCCAGGGCGCTTCGCCCGCGGCGCTTACGCCGCCAGCGTCAGCCGCTTCATGAACGCCGATATCCGGTGGCGGCGCAGTTCGCTGCGCGCCTTGGCATCCGTCGTCATGTAGTTGAGCTGCAGGCTGTAGCGCTGCCCGGTGAACACCTTGTGGCCGTGCCAGGAATGCGGCGAATTGGGAAACACCAGCAGCGTTCCGTTCACCGGCGGCACCTCGACAACGTAATCATCGAGATCATGGGGGCCACGCAGCAGGCGCAGGCAGCCGTCGTGCTGCGACCAGGCATCGCCGGCGGGATTCAAATACAGCAGCACCGTCACCCGCTTGGCGGTGGAATCGACATGGATGTGGCCGTCGCGCTCGCTGGTCCAGGCGCGCAGCGTCAGCATGGTGGGCGCGCTTTCCAGGTCCAGCCCGAATTTCTTCGCGATTGCTGCCCGCAACCCGCCGCCTTCCATTTCGTCCATCAGCGCCCGGGCGGCCGGCCCGAGCGATACGGCCGACGCCGGGAACGATCCGCGCTTCTCCAGCGTCGGCAGGTCCGCGACCACGGCCTGCAACGCCGCCGGCGGCACGAAATGTCGCACCACCACGTGCGGGAACGGTTCCTCTGCCGCCGGGGTGGCGGCGAGAGCGGCGTAGTCGAGCAAGCTCATAGGGTCTCCTGACCGGCGCGGCGCAATAGCAGCAGGGCCTCGGTAAGGTCGATGATGTCGTCCGGCCAGTACTCCTCCGGGCGCGGCTGCGCCACCCCCAACCCGGCATCCGGCCGGCACGTCAGTACCGGAAGCGCCTGCGCCGGGGAAAACGCCTGTCGGCCGAGGCCGGCCCCGCGTAGCGCCGCCGCCACTGCCGGATCGCTGGAGACGCTGCCCGCCAGGCGAAGCACCTCCTCGTGCCCGGCGCCGGCAATGCCCGCGGCGACCGACGTGGCCACTGCCGCGGCCGCGACCGGATCGGCGTCTGCATCAGCGGCATCGGCCGTGGCGGCGTTGGCAGCGGCTTCCGTACTGGCTGCGGCCACTGCCAGGGGCACGGCGCGGAGCAATCCCCCGCCTCGCGGAGGCCGCGCACCCGCAAGCGCCGCGCGCGCGACCGCCAAGGCGACGTCTCCCTGCGAGCCCGGCTGGCCCGGAATGCGACCATCTGCTCCACAGGCAACCCCAGCGGCGCTGTCGCCGATCACCAGCCCCAGCATGGCACCGATCGCGCGATCGAGCGCCGTCCCCTCCGGCGCGCGAGGCCAGCCCAGCGTGACCCGTGGCGGCCGGCGCTCCTCGGTGCTGCCGCGCCAGGTCCGGGCGCGCAGCATCCCCACTGCGTCAGGCGCACCGCCGAAACAGGCCGAAGGCCGGCTTTCCCCAAGCGCAGAGTAGGTCACCGGCACCCCGTCCTCGGCAACCAGCACGCCGCCCGCCGCCATCAGCAGCGCGTGGCCCGCGACGATGTCCAACGCATTGACCGGCCGTAGTGTCAAAGTGGCGATGCCGTCCCCCACCGCCACCCGCGCCAGGCGATACGCGATCGAGGGCAGCGGCATGAACCGCCCGGGCGCCACCGCCGTGCCGTGCCAGACGGGACGCTGCCAGGCCCCGTGGTTCAGGAACACGACGTCACCGTCTGCCAGCGTCCGGCCACGCAGATCGTTCGCCACCGGCACGCCGTTGCGGGTGATGGCTGCGCCCTCGGCCCAGGCGATCAGGTCCGGTCCGCGATCTGGGCTCAGCGGCGCGAACACCACGCCGAGCACCGGACTCTCGTCGCGGAGCAGGGCAACGGAAACCGCACTGCCACGGCGGCCCTCCAGGAAAGCGCGCGTACCGTCATGCGGGTCGACCACCCAGCAGAAGCCATTGGCAGGGGCATCCAGCACGCCGGCTTCCTCGCCGACAAAGCGTGCCGGCAGCAACCCGGTCAGGCGGTCGCGCAACATCAGCTCCGCCTCGTGGTCCACCGGAGCGGTCACGTGGTCGCTGAAGCGCGGACCGCCGGGGCGGCAGAACTCGGCGGCGACCATCGCGCCGGCCGCCTCCACCACGGCAATGACGCCCGGCAGCATGTCGCGCGGCGTAAGGGTCACAGGCTTTCTCTCTGTCTTCTCGGGTCAATCTAGGCGCACGGTCCGGCACGCGCTATCTGCGGTGCCCTGTGATGGATGCTCCTCTCGACCCCGCGATGTGCGGCCCGCTGCCGGCCTATCGAGCCAAAGTGGCAGCGGGCGAATTGGCACCGGACCCCTCCCAGCAATTGGCGGCGGAGCGGCTGCAACGCCTGTGGGCGCGACTGCGCGGTTACGATCCGCCGCCGCGCCCAGGCAATGGCGGCGGTTTCCTTTCGCGCCTGCTGCGCCTGAGCCCCGCTGACGGCGCGGACGAGGACCGGCCGCATGGCCTCTATTTGGTCGGCGAAGTGGGCCGCGGCAAATCCATGCTGATGGATCTGTTCTTTGCCGCGGCGGACGTCCCGCGCAAGCAGCGGATCCATTTCCATCGATTCATGCAGAACGTGCACATGCGCTTCCACGCCTTCAAGCGCGCGCATCCGGAGATCGAGGATCCGATCCCGCCGCTGGCCGATTCGATTGCCAGCGACTCGGCGCTGCTATGTTTCGACGAGTTCCAGGTGAACGACATCGCCGACGCCATGATCCTGGGCCGGCTGTTCCAGGCATTGTTCGAGCGCGGTGTCGTGGTGGTGGCGACATCCAACACGCCCCCCGATGATCTGTTCAAGGGCCAGCCTGGCCGCGACGCCTTCCTGCCGTTCATCGACCTGATCAAGCAGAAGCTTGACGTGCTGGCGTTGGATTCCGGACGCGATTTCCGGCGCGCACGCCTGCGCGGGATGCGCACCTGGCTGGTGCCGGCGGACGCACGCGCCGATCGCGCGCTGGACGCGGCGTTCGCCGAGTTGACGGGCGGCGCGACCCCGCGCCCCGAGACGCTCATCGTGATGGGCCGCAAGCTGACGGTGCCGACCGCCGCGGAAGGCGTGGCGCGGTTCGACTTCGACACGCTGTGCGGCACCGCGCTGGGAGCCGGCGACTATCTGGCGCTGGCGACGCATTTCCACACCCTGATACTGGACGGAGTTCCGATTCTGTCCCCGGCCAACTACGACGTGGCGCGGCGGTTCATCACGCTGATCGACACGCTGTACGACCATCGGGTGAAGCTGGTGGCGTCCGCGGCGGCAATGCCGGACCAGTTGTACCGCCACGGCGAGAACGCGAAGATGTTCGAGCGCACGGCATCACGCCTGGACGAGATGCAAAGCGACGACTGGCAGGCCCTGCCGCACCTTCCTTAACCTCTCCCGCGCGCGCTATTCGCGCGCGCGGGAGAGGTCGAGACGCCAAAGGCGTCGAGGGTGAGGGTGATCGGGTCGGTACAATATCCGCTCCGTACCGACCCGATCCCCCTCACTCTCAACACTTCGGTTGGTCCGCGTCGCGACCCAACCCCGTCGATCCGCTTCGCGCCCGTGATCCGCTTCGCGCTCTTGATACGCCTCGCGCCCTCGATCCGCTTCGCGCCCTTGATCCGCTTTGCGGCTCAAGCCCGCGCTGCACGAATACCGCAGCGCGGGAGAGGTTACTCTTCCTCCGCCAGCATCTCGCTATCGAGTTCCAGCAATTGCTCGGCCTGCGGTGCGTCCACCGCCTCCACGCTGCGCAACTTTCGGCTAACTGCACGTGTCCGCACCCGCGCCCGCTCAATCGTGCTGCTGAACGAACCGGCCTGCTTCGCGAGGCGTTCCAGCACGTCGTCCATCTTCAGCATCTCCGTCCGCGTCGCGCCCAGCAGATCCCGCACCTGGTCCGCCTTCTGCTCTAACGCGAGCGTAACAAAACCAAGCTGGATCGTGCGCAGCAGCGCCGGGAACAGACAGGGACCCAGCACCAGCACACGGCAGTCGCGTCCGATATCGTCGATCAGCCCGGGAATACGCGCCACCTCGGCGTACAACGCATCGGTCGGCAGGTACATCACCGCGAACTCCACAGTCACCGGCGGGTTGATGTATTTGCTTGCGATCTTCCGCGCTTGCTCGCGCACCGCGCGTTCCAGCCGGCGCGTTGCCATGCGTTCGCCCTCGGCATCGCCGGCTTCCGACGCTGCGAGCAAGCGTTCGTAATCCTCCACCGGAAACTTCGCATCGATCGGCAGCAGCGGCCGGTCCTCGCCCCGCATCGGCATGATAACGACGAACTCCACCACGTCGTCGCTGTCGGCACGCACCTTGCGGTTTGTTTCGTAGGCACCCGCCGGCAGGATATCCTCCAGCATCGCGCGCACCTGCGTCTCACCCCAGCCGCCGCGCGTTTTCACATTGGAGAACAATCGCTTGATGTCGCCGATCTGTGCGGTGACGGCTTGCACGTCGCCCATCGCCTTCTGCACGGCGGCGAACTGATCGATCACGCGGTTGAAGCTTTCGTTCATCTGCTTTTCCACCGCGGCATGCAGTTGCTCGTTCACCGTCTTCTGGATTTCCGCCAGCTTGCTCTCGTTGCCTTCGCGCAATTCGCGCAGCTTGCCTTCCACCATTGCCCGCGTGGTTTCGAATTGCGTGCCGATCTGCTCCGCCGATTTCCGCTGTCCCTCCATCAGCGCCAGCCGCATGTCGCCTTGCTCGCGCGACAGCACCGTGCGCACTTGCTCCAGGCCGATCTCATACGCGCCGCGCAGGCCGGCAATCCGCTCGGCCGTGGAGGTATCGGCGGCACGCAACGCCGCGCGCGTGGTTTCCGCCTCCGCGCGCGTGCCGCCAAGCGATTGTTCGCCGAGCAATCGCAGCGCCGCCAGCGTTTGCGCCTGCCGCGCGATCACGATCAGCGCGGCAACCGCCGCACCGGCGGCGATGAGGGCGAGCGCCACCACAAGGAAAAGCATGACCCAAGGTCCCCGAGTCGTAGCCAGCAATCATGCGCCGTTGAGGGAAGAGCTCCCAGGCTCCGGGAGAGCAGGCCGCCCCCGTTGCCGGGGGCGGCCCGTCTCCTAGCGGCGTCCGATAATGATCTTGACCTTGATCTTTATGATCACGACCACTATCTTCCGCCGCAGGAGAGACCGGTTGTAGTGCATCGGTTCTCTCCCGTGTTCGCCGGTCGGGACAATCCCGGCCGGCGATTTTCATTTGCACGCAAGGAAGTTAAGGAAGCGTGAGCAGGCGTGGGAATTCGTCGCCTACATACGATGGCGTGGAAGGTTGAAAAGCAAAGTTCTTGCTGTTGCCGGCGAGCAAGAATCGCCCACCACGATTCAAAATCGACTTGATTTCCACGACGGAGATTTGTTAATTGCCTCTCACCGGCCCGTCTCCTAGCGGCATCGGTACTCTCCTCCTACGCGCGCCGGCCAGGACGGACCATCCTGGCCGGCGCGCCGATTCGCAGGCCGTCGCCATCGCAGCCCGGCTGCCGGCCGGATCTTGCGCCGGCGCCGCAGCCGCCCACGCCGCAGCGCAATGCTTTCCATCCGCCGCCGCGTCCCCTCCCGTTTGGCACCGAACGAAGGCAATGCTCCCGCCCGTCCCGCGCTCGTGGTAGGTTACGGGGAATCGCTTCGGAGGAACGCCCCCATGGACGCACCCAAGCCGCGCAACCCCGGCGAGGTGGCCGATCGCAACCTGGCCCTGGAACTCGTCCGTGTCACCGAGGCCGCCGCCATCGCCGCCTCCCGCTGGATCGGCAAGGGCGACAAGAACTCCGCCGACGGCGCCGCGGTGGAGGCCATGCGCCGTTCCTTCGATACCGTCGGCATCGAAGGCACTGTGGTGATCGGCGAAGGCGAGATGGACGAGGCGCCGATGCTGTATATCGGCGAGAAGGTCGGCGCCGGCGGTCCGCCAATGGACATCGCGGTCGATCCGCTGGAAGGCACCACGCTCACCGCCAAGGGCGGTCCGAACGCCATTGCCACCATCGCGCTGGCCGAAGCCGGCAAGTTCCTGCACGCGCCCGACATTTACATGGAAAAGATCGCGGTGGGCGGCGGGCTGCCGGACGACGTGGTCGCGCTGGACGCACCCGTCGCCAGCAACCTGCGCAACCTGGCGCGGGCCAAGAAGTGCCGCGTGTCTGACCTCGTCGCGTGCATCCTGGACCGCGACCGCCACAAGGAACTGATCGCCAAGGTGCGCGAGGCCGGCGCCCGCATCATGCTGATCAGCGACGGCGACGTGGCCGGCGTGATCGCCACCACCATGCCGGAATCGACGATCGACATCTATCTCGGCTCCGGCGGCGCGCCGGAGGGTGTGTTGGCCGCGGCGGCATTGCGTTGCGTCGGCGGCCAGATGCAAGGCCGCCTTATGTACGAGAATCACGAGCAAGTCGAGCGCGTGCGCAGCATGGGCCACGCCGATCCGCGCCGCGTCTTCACCTGCGAGGACATGGCAAAAGGCGACGTAATGTTTGCGGCGACCGGCGTCACCAGCGGCGCCATGCTGCGCGGCGTGCGCATCCATGGCCAGGGAGCGGTGACGCATTCCGTCGTGATGCGCAGCCGCTCCGGCACCGTGCGCTACGTCGAGGCACATCATAATTTCTCCACCAAGTACTGGGGCGGCTGGGCGGCACCCTCCTGATGGAGCCGGTGCTCGGTATCGCGCGCAGCCTGGGGGGGCGGCGCTGGGTTTGGCGTGTCGGCGAGGATCGGCTGGGCCTCGGCATCGCGCAACGCATGGGCGTGCCGGAGATCGTCGGCCGCTTGCTCGCCGCGCGCGGCATCGGCATCGAGGGGGCCGGCGACTTCCTGGACCCCACGCTGCGGGCGCTGCTGCCCGACCCGTCACTTCTCATCGACATGGACGCCGCCGCGGACCGCCTGGCCGCGGCGGCGATCCGCGGCGAGACCGTCGGCGTGTTCGGCGACTACGACGTGGATGGCGCGTGCAGCGCCGCCCTGATGGTGACTCTGCTGCAGGACCTGGGCTGCACCGTCCATACCCATGTGCCGCACCGCATGAACGAGGGCTACGGCCCCAACCCCGTAGCGCTGCGCAAGCTCGTCGAGCAAGGCGCGACGGTGATCGTCTGCGTCGATTGCGGCACCGCCGCAGCAGAGGCGCTGGCGGCCGTGCACGGCGCCGCGGACGTGCTGGTGCTGGACCACCACAAGGCCGAAGGTCCGCCGCCGGCGGTGTTCGCCACGGTCAATCCCAACCGGCTGGACGACACCTCCGGCATGGGATCGCTGTGCGCGGCCGGCGTCGCCTTTCTCACCGCCGTGGCGATCCTGCGGTCGCTGCGGCGGCATGGCTTCTTCGCCCAGCGCGCCGCCCCTGATCTGCTGTCGCTGCTGGACCTGGTGGCGCTGGCGACGGTCTGCGACATGATGCCGCTGACCGGCGTGAACCGGGCGCTGGTGTGCCAGGGGTTGAAGGTGATGGCGCGCCGCGCCCGGCCCGGCATCGCCGCGTTGCTGGACGTGGCGCAGACGCGCGACCGGCCATCGGCCTTCACCTGCGGCTTCGGTCTCGGCCCCCGCATCAACGCCGCCGGCCGCATCAGCGAGGCCGATCTGGGCCTGCGGTTATTGCTCGCCCGGGATCAGGCGGAGGCGGCGGCCCTGGCGGCTCTGCTGGGTGACGTGAACCGCCAGCGCCAGGAAGTGGAGGCGGGGGTGCTGGAAGCCGCCTTCCGCATCGCGGAGACACAGGCCGCTGCGGGCCATGCCGCGCTGCTGGTCTGCGGCGAGGGCTGGCATCCGGGCGTCGTCGGGATTGTCGCCGGGCGGATCAAGGAGCGGTTCAACCGCCCGGCCTGCGTCGCCGGCGTCGCGGACGGTCTGGCCAAAGGCTCGGGCCGCTCGGTGGCAGGCCTGGACCTGGGCGCCGCGGTGATTGCCGCGCGTCAGTCCGGCATCCTGCTCACCGGCGGGGGCCATAGCATGGCCGCGGGGTTCTCATTGGACGGCGAGCGGATCGAGACCTTCCATGCCTTCCTGAACGAACGGCTGGCGGCGGCGGCCTCCTTGCCCAGCGCGGCCGATCTTGCGGTGGAAGGCACCCTGGCGGTGGGCGGCGCCACCACGGATCTGGCGCAGCACCTCGCGCGGCTGGCGCCGTTCGGGGCCGGGAACGAGGAGCCGACCCTGGTGCTGCAACGCGCTCGGGTGCTGCGCGCCGACCGGGTGGGGCGCGAGGCGACGGCGATCCGGACCTTCATCGAAGGCGAAGGCGGCGGCCCGCGCCTGAAGGCAATGCTGTTCCGCGCCCGCGACGGCGCACTGGCCGAGGCGCTGCTGGGGCGGAGCGGCATGCCGCTGCACCTGGCCGGGCATCTGCGGGCGGAAGAGTGGAATGGCGCGGTGAACCCGGGGTTCGTGATCAGCGATGCGGCGCCGGCTTGACCGGGGAAGGGGGGTTCGCTACCCCACCGCGCCGCCGCGGTCCCCTTCGTCTAGAGGCCCAGGACACCAGCCTTTCACGTTGGTAACACGGGTTCGAATCCCGTAGGGGACGCCAAGTAAATCAATAGATTAGGCGATTTCAGGCCGCCTTCCCTGGCTCCATGCGGCAAATATACGGCATAGAGTTTCACTGGATGGGCAAGGAACCGGCGCCATTTCGCCTGCGGCAAGCCTGACGGCGGATAGCCTCGACTGCGCCCCGATGTTCCGTTTACGTTCGCGCCAGCATGCCCGCCGACGTCTCCCCTCCCCGCCGCCAGGCCGCGCCTCCCGGCATGGTCACGCTTGGCCAGGTCTCCGGCCGGCTCGCCGCTTTGGTGATCGCCTGCAACCGCTCTAGCCGCCTCAGGAGGCTGCACAGCAAAAAGGCCGCCCCACCGGAGCGGCCCCTTGCCAGTCTCGGGCCGGACAGGATCAGGCAGCCGGCTCCGGCCGGCATGCCTCGACCGCGAAGCACACCGCTTCCAGCGTCGCTTCGTGCGCTTGCTGTTCCGCGTCGCGCTGGGCTTCGGTGACGGGCGGCAACGAGAAATCGTATTCCATGTCGCCGACGTGCTCGGCGAGGGTTTGCACCGCGAATTGCAGGGCAACCCGGTCGCCATCGCGCTCGAAATCGTCGCGGTCAATGATGGTGCAAATCAGCCCTGTATAGCGGCGGACGGCCTCAAGGGTAGCGAGGGCGGGTGCATCCAACTGGATCGGTGTGGTATGGCGTGGGCAAGCTGCGGTCATGGGTCAACTCCAAGGCTGCGGTTAGGCGCCGGCCCGGCGTTGGCGCGCAGGGCCGGCCGCCGCCCGGATGGGCAGCGCCGCAACCGTTGCACTCCGCAGCCCATGCCGTCAACCAAATAATCACACGTATGTGATATTGATGTATGACATTTTCCTCAGTCATTCCGAGAGCGTGCAGCACTCATCAAGCGGAAATTCCCGCCACAGTATTTCCTTCGGCGGAAATTTCCGCTTGGCGCGGATTTTTCCGCCGTGTCCAAAGATGACTTGAATACTGGACATGTATTGTAGGACGGTATTGTTGTTTGTGTAGCGGTCGATGCCAAGATCGCGGACGGCGGCGTTGATGCCGACGCCTACGCTTCCCCCGCGTCCGTCAGCGCGGCGACTTATCACTGGCGCAAGTTGCGCCAGTGATTGCTTCTCCCCCGTGATCCGCACCCACTCGGCGATATGCTCGGCGCGTTCCAGCGTCGTGAGTTCGCCGCGATGCAGGTTTTTTGATCGTGACCAAGACTGCCAGGATGCAGCCGGCCTGGTTGCGTGACAGGTTGGCACTGACCTGCTACGTAGCATAGGCGGAATGAGAATCAGAGGATCGTCACCATGCCGGAGGTGCCAAGAATTCAGAACGCAGCGCCACCACCTAGGGCGCTCGAAGCAGTGACAGTTCCTCCAAAGGCAGACGGGTGGATCATCCATGCAACCAAAAATGTCGAAGATGCTTTGGAGGAGATCAAACACGGAGGAGACCGCGCTGCGGCTATCGTAGCCGCGAGTCTAGTAGAAGCGCATCTGACCACGGCCATGAAGGCTACCCTTCACCGGAACGAAAAGATAGTGAACGAGTTATTTAGGAACAGCGGGCCGCTCGGGAATTTTTCGACCAAGATTGATCTCGCGTTCTTGATAGGCATGTTCTCGGCGGAGTGCCATAAGGAGCTTAACATAATTCGGACGGTGAGAAATCTGTTTGCCCATGATCTAAGGATAAAAGGGTTTGCCTCGCAGCGTATGACTGATCTTGTGAGCAACCTCGTCAAACATGAGTTCGGATTTTCTATCACGAACTTAGATCGAGACAAGGCTGATAAACATTACCTTGTCTACTGTCCCGACGCCGATCCACCGACGAATGCTCGCGAGAGATACATCAGGGCCTGCAAATACTACACCGCAATCATGTCTATGCAGATACCAGGGCGCACTACCATGCCGCGCCCATTCTTCTAGTGTGCCGAGCTTGTTCGCCTAGCCGATACCATTTGCCGGAATATACGGCAAACCGCCTCGTCGCGACTATCAAAATAAGTGTTGTATTCAGATAGAGCCACTTCTCCCGCCTCGATCATCTCGGGTGTAATCTCGATTTCATTGTCGCCCGTTGTTCGGTCACTCATCACGTCCTCACTACATTGAGTAGATAGATAGGCGTCATGCGCCAGCCGTGGCACGTAGCATCAAACCCTCATCGTATTGGCTGGATAAACGGCAGTCATGCGCCCATCGAAGCGTGTAGCCCCTGCTGGCGGCAGGCTCATGTCGCGCGCCTGTTCCTCACTCACAACCTTGGCAAGCGTCCGGCCGTCTAGTTGGATGTATGTGACGGTTTGAATGCGAGGTTGCTGGTTATCGCTAGAGGGGACGTGGCTTTCTTGGTGATAGCCCGGCGCATAGTGATTTAGGTTAAGGTCAGGCGGCGCGGTAGATGCGGCCCAAGGGTTCAACCAATGCATCCACCAAGGCAACATGACGCCGTTATGTTGAATATTATCAAGAGGCGTCTTGCCGTTAGGGTCTTTGCCCTGCTTCAGCCAATCAGGTAGAAGATTATCTATCGCGTGCTCAAGCCTCTCAAGATTCGCTGCCGCAACTACAGACGCAGCGGCAACGCCCATAATGAACCCTGCCGGCCCGACAAGTGCAGCCATAGCGGTCGCTGCGGCGGTGCCGATGGCAATCGTTCCAAGAGCAATAGCGAGCGCGCCAAGCGCAACCGCTATCTCGCCGATTATCTTAACTGCCTCGGGATGCTTGAAAGCCTCGTTTTCTAGATACAGAATGCCAGACGTCAACGCCTTCAGCAACCCGATAGCGGGCTGCACCAATGGCGCACCTAACGCCTGCATCAATCCTTCCCAGGCTTCCTCAAAATCCTTGATGTTAAGTTTCAAGCTGCCATTCTGCAAGATATTGAACTGATCTGTTCCAGCAGTCTTATCGAACTGGCCGCCGAATTTATCGACTTGCGCCCAATTGGTATACATGAATGAAAACAGCCGCTGCTCAGTAACCGGCAGCGAACTAAGGGCCTGGAGAACGGCCGCGTCGCCGGCATACCCACGCCTCGACATAGCGGGCTGCACAACATCATGGAACCACTGTGCGAAACCCTTAGACCGAGCTTCCCTCTTTCCAAAATCGTAAACCACTATAAAGCAACGATAGTTTCCAGTTCAGAGCTGCGGTTACTGGCTACAATGCGATCTCCAGCAGCTCGCATGCCCGGCGCTGCACCGGC
>Ga0335075_10000264_pt1 | contig 97984 bp, 83 predicted proteins | sample Lox_Sample_24_FD_206723 | JGI IMG/M metagenome (GOLD analysis project Ga0335075, IMG submission 206723) | Soil microbial communities from Loxahatchee National Wildlife Refuge, Florida, United States - Lox_Sample_2.4 | ecosystem: Environmental > Terrestrial > Soil > Wetlands | place: USA... | reverse complement strand
AACTTCCGTTCCTGCTCAAGATCGGCCTGTTGCTTGAGCCGGGCAAAGGTGTTCAATGCGATACGAGATTCTTCCAGCCGTTGCGTGCGCCGGTAGAGTTGTGCCAACTGGTAATAACACTGCTGCAGCGTTTCGGGTTCAATGGGGCCCGACGTTTTGGCGACTTGGGAAAAGTCGCTGATCGCGGCGTCCGTCTGGCCCAGTTGTGCTTCGGCACGCCCCAATTGATACCGGGCTTCGCGCGACTCAGGATGCTCGCGCAAAACCTGCTTGAGTAAGCTGACCGCTGTCTCCGGCTTCGACCTTTCGATCTGGACAGACGCCAATTTGTACATGGCGGTGAAGTTTTCTGGGTCGATTCTTAGCTCGTCTTGAAACTCTGCCTCGGCATTCTCTAATTTGTTTTGTTTCCAGTAAATTTCTCCAAGCAACTGGTGCAGCCCGGGCTCGGCGGGTTTCATGCTGAGCGCCAATTGGCACTCCTTGACCGCGTCGTCGAGGCGGTCCGCCTCTTCAAATGACTGCGCTAACACTTCGTGCACTCGCCAGGACTTCGGATCGGCCCGATACATCCGCTCATACGTGTCTTTTGAGAGCTGCATATAAGTCTGACCCAGGTGGTAAAGGATGTCCACGTCGCCCGGCTTGAGCTTCAAGGCTTGCTCTAGATGCATGCTCGCGGAAGCGGGATCATTACTGCTCAGTTCCGCGATTCCGAGCCACATCAGCGTGTCGGCGTTCGAAGGTTCAAGATCGGCGGCTTTCTTGAGCGCCGCGAGGGCGTCCTGATATTTGTCGAGCCGGTATTGGGAGATGCCCAGAAACAGATCGGCCCCGCGCAAGCCTGGTTTCAGCCGCAGCGATTTCTCGAGCAGTCTGGCGGCCTCGTCGAACTGGTTCTGCTGGAACCGTATCAGGCCAAGATTGAAGTAGGTTTGGGCGTAGGCCGGCTCGGCCGCGATGCACTTTTCGAAGTCCGACGCGGCAACATCCAGTTGGCCCTGACGCATAGCCTCGGTCCCGTGCTGGAAGAGAGATTCGAACGGCTCAGTTTGCGCAGCCACCAGCAGAGGCAGCAGAAAAGACCAGGTGAAAGCGTTCTTGGCAGTTCGGACGACGGAGCCACTCCCCAAAGCAGACATTTGCGTAAGCGCTTTCAACTAGGCGCTGGATGTATTCTGCATCTTCTGCCTAATGCGGTCAATAGATTTATTTAGGATCTTTGGGAAGATTCTGAAAGAAACACGGAATTGCCACGGGCGAAGGAAGTCCCATGAGAAGAACTTTGGAGGTCATTTGCGGAAGCGCTTACGGGGTTTTACGAGCCGGGTACTTTGCGCTCCTATCGCTCATCGGAGGACGCGAATACCTTTCCCTTCTTCGGCCGTATAGAAGCGATCCACTTTCGGCAATGTCATTTTTTCCACCTTGCCGCTGGGCCAATGGATCTCTACCCGATCGATGGCTGTGCACGGCCCTAATCCAAAGTGCAGCCGTTGATCGTTGGAAGAAGCATAGCTGCCGCCGCTCAAAACGTCTCCACGCTGGCGCAATCCGCCCGCGGTCAGGTACACGGTCGCACCTACCGCATCTCGAGGGCTGTTCCTTCCGCCGATGAGTCTTAGGCCGACCCAATGGGTACCACTTAGGGAAGCGACATTCCGAAGCAGCGCAGGCGCTCTATCGAGTTGATTGATAATGACATCCACTCGGCCGTCATTGAATAGGTCGCCGAAAGCTGCTCCGCGCGCGACGAGCATTTCCGCCAGCCCGGTATTCTTCACCGCGGGAACGGCCTGGAATTTTTGCCCCTTCAAATTATGAAACAACAAGCACCGCTGAGCGAAAGTGGTGCCCCAATTTGTTTGATCGACCGCAGGATAGACGTGGCCGTTTGCCACGAAAAGGTCTTTCCACCCATCATTGTCGTAGTCGAGAAAGCCTGTACCCCACCCCAGAAATGGAATAGTGATTTCGGCCACACCGAGCTTGTAACTGACATCAGTAAAATTGCCGTCGCCATTGTTTTCATAAAGCGGGTTGTAATCGTCAGAAAAGACCGTATTGTATGCATCCAGCAGGCCGTTATTTTTGTAGTCGCCGAGCGCGATTCCCATGGACGCCGTCTCGCGCGCGTTCTCATTGAACGCATATCCCGAGGAGTAACTCGCATCTTCGAACGTTCCGTTTCCCTTGTTCAGATAGAGATAATTCGGTTTGGAATCGTTCGCAACCAACAAATCCGGCTTATCATCGTTGTTGACATCGGCAAACACGGCAGTCAGACCGTAATAGCCTTGTTTGTCGTTCACTCCTGATTTTTCGCTGACATCGGTAAAGGTTCCGTCGCCGTTGTTGTGAAACAAGTGGTCCGGCTCACCTTGCAAGCCACGGGGACCACACATGACGTTCATTCCGCGGAATTGGCAGTAGGTGAACCGCACGGCTGCTGAAGCAGGCGCTGGCGGACGATCGATGTCGTAGTGAACGTAGCCGGGAACAAAGAGGTCCAACCGTCCGTCTCTGTCGTAATCGCCGAAGGTGGCGCCCGTCGACCAATTGCCGAGCGTCACCCCAGCCTTTTCGGCAACATCGGTGAACGTTCCGTCGTGATTGTTGCGATAAAGCCGGTTCTTGCCGAAATTGCTTACATATATGTCCGGCCAGCCGTCGTTGTCATAATCCCCTACAGCGACGCCAAATCCCCAGCGGTCATTTGTTACGCCGGCCTTGGCCGCAACGTCGGTGAAAGTTCCGTCGTGATTGTTGTGGAATAGGGCAGCGTGCGGCGGCGGCGCTTTTCCACTCATAGCCTCATAGGTAGAGCCGTTCACCAGGTAAATGTCCAGCCAGCCGTCATTATCGTAATCAAGCAATCCAACCCCGGACCCGACCGTTTCCAAAATGTATTTCTTCTGGGGTGTGCCCATAACATGGCGCCAGGTTGTTAAGCCTGATTTCTGCGCGACGTCTTGGAAAACAATCGGACCGTTGTCCACAAATCCCCCCGCAGTTATGGGACGATTCTCGGAATCCAGAACGGCTGCTTGAGCGCCTGCGGTCGACATCCCGCTCTCTTGTTCCATTGACGCCGAAACACGACCCGGCCCCTCTCCGCCGCGTGCTGCCAGCCAACCCACGGTCGCGAACAGCGCTGCGACTGAGATGAGAAAACAAGAAACGGCTCGGGCCGTGCGCATTCTCCATAAGGATGGCATGCTGCACCTGGCCCATTGCGAGGCACTTACGGTATGGATTGCCGCTGTCCCCATCGATCGTTATAGTCACGGATTGGGCGGGGGCAGAACTATTTAGGACAATCCGCAGGAATTCGTGGCTGCGTCAATCGCGGTCTCGGGTCTCGTGCAAATTCGATGGGACGGATTTCACGCGGACCATCAGCCGCTCGATAGGGCTGCAAAAGCCAAATCGCGAAGAATACTTACGCCTTCGCGAGCATCGGCTTCCCCTCGTGAGCTACCAACAGGTCGTGCATGTCGTTCGCGTGTTCCTCTTCGTTTGTCAGAATGCTTTCCATCATTACCCGCGTAGTAGGGTCTTTGTCTGAGAAGAACCGAATCAACTCCCGGTAGTGTTCACAAGCGATCCTCTCGGCGACAAGGTTTTCCCTGATCATCTCGATCAGATTCGCGCCCTCGACATATTGCGAAGCCGACCGCATCGCCAGTCCCTCCGGATTGAAGTTAGGCGTTCCACCGAGCTGATTGATGCGTTCAGCCACCTTCCTCATATGCTCCTGCTCTTCCTTCGCGTGCTCCTCGAACTCGTCTCTTACACCTTCGCTTGATATGCCGGTGGCCGCGATGGCGTTCATGGTGTAGCGCAACACGCAGACAATCTCGGTTGCGAGCACGGTCTGAAGTATGTCAATGGCTTGTTTCACATCGCCCTGATAAGCGGGGGTGACCGCGCCTTGGTCGATACTTGCGCGAGCTCTAGCCCGCAGCTGTTGCACATCGGTCAGGAAGGGTTGGTCACTTGGCATACGGTCATTGTAGTTCAAGAACCACCCGAGCTTGCAAACGTGCTGATCGCCGGACGTGAAAGAGTCGCTCAGCAAGGCCGAACGCCTCACCCGCAGAGCATGATTGCTGGTCGCGATCTGTTTCGGATGCTACGCTGATACTTCCGATGCCTGTACACCCATCGATTTCCCACCGGCTTTAGCTAAGCTCCTCAGCGCAGCGATTCCGAATGCCGTTAGACGTTGATCAGCTCCGGGCTCGGCGGGCACAAAACGAAATCCATTATTTCCCAAGCCTTCGTTCGACCATGATCGAAGCCGCACGCCTTGCCAACTCCGGCGCACCGCACGGCACTGTCATCCTTACTGACGAGCAGACGGAAGGGATGGGCCGCCTCGGCCGCTCGTGGGAATCGAAACCCGACGTCGGCATCTATTGTTCCATTCTTTTACGTCTGCCACTCTCACCCACCAATTTGCCGATCGCGAGCCTCGTTCTTGGACTCGCCACGGCGGAAGCCATTCAGAACTCAACCCAGCTTGCCTGTGATCTTCGCTGGCCCAACGATGTTCTTATCAACGAACGCAAGGTGGCCGGCATCCTGACTCACCTTGTGGACACGTGCATTGTCGCCGGCATCGGAATCAACGTCAACCACGAGGTGTTGCCCGCCGGTTTCCGCACCCCTTCGACATCGCTCCGCATAGAAAGCAGCGGCCGCGTTCAATCGCGCGAGGATATTATCGTGAATCTGCTCGAATCGCTGGATGTTTTCTGTTCCATGTTGACCACCGAGGGCGCCAGCAGCATACTCCGCGTGTTCAGTTCCGCATCCAGCTACGCGATCAATCGGCGCGTGATTGTCGAAGAGAGTGGCGCCAGAGGCATCACCGCAGGGCTGGACGAAAATGGATTCCTGCTGGTGCAGTCCGACTCTGGCCCCATCGAGCGCGTTGCAACCGGTGGTGTTCGCCCCGACTACCAATCACGACTATGAGCGAAGTTGGCGCTCCCGGTACTCCGGAAGACCTGGATTGGCCTCGGAATTACTTCAACTACTTCACCGAAATTGAAGACCATTTCCAGCGTGCGCGCGGTAGCGGGCTGTTTCTGCTGTCCCCGCTCGATTGGGCATTGATCGAAAGCTGGAAGAACTCTGAAATTCCGTTAGAGGCTGTCCTCAAAGGCATCGATGAAGCGTTCGATAAATGGCGCAGCCGGAAGGTCAAACGGCGATTCATCAATTCTCTCGCGTACTGTACTCAAGCCGTAATGCAGGCTGCGGAGCGGATGCCCGCCCGAACAGGCTCGAAACCCTCAGCCGAGCCGCCCTTTACTTCCGCCGAACTTCGGGCTCATCTCGAGAAAGCCGCTGGCGCACTGCGGCAAAAGCCCGAATCGCTTTTTCAGGAGATTGCAGCAACTCTCGACATCCTAGCTGCACAAGTAGCAGAGCGTCCCCCCGATCTTGAAAATCTCGAGCGGCGTCTGACTGCGATCGAAGACAAGATTGTGGCCGCACTGCGCACCCTCGAGTCCGACGAAGAGCTGTATGCCATCCGTGCGAATCTGGATAGCGAGTTGCGCCCCTATCGCGGCAAGATGACCGCTGACCAAATTGTGATGCTGGAGCGCCGGTATCTGGAGAGCGCCTTGCTCGAGCGCGCAAAACTGCCGCGCTTGAGTCTCTTCTATCTGCATTGACTCTGATAAAGTATGGCCAGCCGTGGAGACTGCAGCCCCCAGGCCCAGCACGTTGCATTGGACGGCCCTCGCGCTGCTCGTCATTTCGGTCTGCATTAACTACGTTGACCGGGGCAACCTCGGCGTCGCTGCCCGGAGCATTGAATCCGATCTTCATTTTCATCCTGAATACCTGGGCGTTTTGCTCGGCGGCTTTTTCTGGACTTACTCGCTCTTCCAGATCGCGGCAGGAAAAATAATCGATCGCTGGAACGTCAACTGGGTCTACGCCGCCGGATTTTTGATTTGGTCTGTTGCCACGGGACTTACTGGCCTCGCGAGCGCATTCTGGATCATCTTCTGCCTGCGTCTAGTACTGGGAGCGGGTGAATCGGTCGCCTATCCTGCCTATTCGAAAATCATTGCGACTACTTTTCCGGAACAGCTCCGCGGAACCGCGAACGCTCTCATTGACGCCGGCTCCAAAGCCGGACCCGCTCTGGGCGTTCTGATCGGCGTGAAGATGATCGGGTGGCTCTCGTGGCGTTACATGTTTGTGGCTATCGGCGCCGCGAGCCTGTTGTGGCTCATACCGTGGTGCTTCATCGTGCCGAAGCTTTCCGTGAAGCGCCTTGCCAAAATATCCGCCTGGGCGCCCCCGTATCGCGAGATTGTCTCGCAACGGGCTTTATGGGGCACCGTTCTCGGCCTGTTTGGCGGCAATTACACCTGGTATCTCTTCTTGACTTGGCTTCCCTATTATTTGGAGAGGGACCGGCACTACACGCATGACCGCCTTGCCGTCATCGCATCGTTGCCATTCTGGGGAGTTGCTGCCGCATCTATGCTTTTCGGTCTGCTCGCGGATGCCATCATCCGTCGCGGCCATGAAGCAGGCAAGGTGCGGCAGATCTTCGTCTCATTAGGCTTGCTCGGCTGCTGCGCGTTCCTCTTACCCGCCGTGCTGGTGCGCCAGGCAAGTCTTTCAACTGCTCTTTTGGTGCTGGCCTGCATATCCATGGGTGCGTTTTCATCCAATCACTGGGCGTTGACCCAACACATCGCGGGAGCCGAAGCTGCAGGAAAATGGACGGGATTTCAAAACTGCATGGGCAACTTTGCCGGTGTTATTGCGCCTTACGTGAGCGGATTTACCTTGCAAAGAACGCACTCGTTTTTGCCCGCCTTCGCCATCGCGTGTGCGGTGCTGTTGCTGGGCGTGTGTGGATACTGGTTCGTGGTTGGAACTCCGAAGCAAACTATCTGGCGCGGATCCGTAACTCTTGCAGATGGTGCAACATGTTTACAAATATTTTGACCGTGGTGGCGTAATTTATTGCAGATTCTTCCGTCCAACAGTTTAAGCCGGCACGACACTTGAGTTTGGCATTGCGTTCTGCGCCCCATCGGGCGGCCGAACCAACGAGTTGGCGCACCCTGCATTGCGGCTGGTGCGCCCCCGGTGGGTATCTTCCTCCGAGTACCCACCGGTCCTCTGCCCAAGCGGGATTTCAGCAGCGCCATTCTTCAACGCAACCAGCGACAGCCGGAAAGCGGGCCGATGTACGCGAACCTCAGGCGCCTCGATCCCGGCCTCTCGACTCAGATGCAACAACTCGTTAGCGCGAAAAGAAGCTCTGACGGAGATCACTCCATCATGAATCGTGATCGGCTGCCAACGAAACAGAACCTTGCTGGCAGGCAAGAAGAAATACGGCACAACGTGGCGTTCCAAATCGCAGATCAGCAGGCCCCGGCGAGCCGTCTCGTAGAAGTTCCGAAGCAACTCGACGACGCGCGCGTCCTCGAAGTGGTGCAGGAACAGAGACGAAAGGACGAAATCGAAACTCCCGGGTTTAAATGGCAGCCGGAAGGCATCTGCGAGTAGCTTGGGATGAGGCGCATTGCCCAGGTTGACAGCATTATGATCCAGGCTGAAAATCGAGGCTCTTGGAAAAAGCTCTTGGATCAGGCGCGCCGTATCCCCGGACGCCGCACCAACGTCTAACAATGTAAACCGTTCCGTTGGGCCCGCAACCCTTGCGAGCGTCTTGCGAAGCACCGAGTGGCCACCGAAGTTCTTGTTGATCCGGACCAGGTCGGCTAAATTTGGGCGCGCTTCCTCTGGTGGAAGATGATCCAGCAGTTCTGGCTTGATCAGCCGTTTCGAAAACACTCTTATGAGACTCCCCGCCCGGCAAAGTGGTAAAAGAATGATGGCACACTCGTGAAGACTCCATTGCTCTCCAGGCGCGGCCTTTTAAAGACGGCTGGCGCTGCAACTGCTCTTGCTCCCTTCGGCGCTCGCGCGCAAAGCCATTCAACGGCCGCGGAAACAGGTCCCACAACCTCCACCGTTCAAGACCGTGACCGCCGCATGCAGTGGTGGCATGAAGCGCGCTTCGGCATGTTCATTCATTTCGGCCTCTACAGCGTGTTGGGGCGTCATGAATGGGCGATGGAAGAAGAAGGCATTCCAGTCGCCGAATACCAGCAGCTCGCCAAGCAATTTAATCCGGCCCCGCATGCCGCTCGCGCCTGGGCCAAGCTCGCCAAGACCGCCGGCATGAAGTACATGGTGATGACAACCAAGCACCATGAGGGCTTTTGCCTCTTCGATACCAAGCTGACGGATTATTGCGCGCCGAAGCAAGCCGCCGGCCGCGACCTGGTAGCGGAATACATCGAAGCAGCGCGATCGGAGGGCATGCACTTCGGCTTTTATTACTCGTTGATGGATTGGCACCACCCCGATGGCGCCCGTTGCCGCAACGACGAGGCGGCTCGCCGCCGCTTCGTGGACTACATCCACGGGCAGGTTCGTGAACTGTGTTCGAACTATGGCAAAGTTGACGTGCTCTGGTATGACGTCAACTGGCCGTTGTCGCCGGAGGGCTGGGAATCCGTCACGATGAACAGGATGGTTCGCCAGTTACAGCCGGACATCTTGATCAACAACCGCTCCGGGATTCCCGAAGACTTCACCACTCCCGAGCAAGAAATCCGGGCCTCTTCCGAGCCCTGGGAGGCCTGCATGACGATGAACGATAGCTGGGGATTTCAGCGCGCCGACGACAATTGGAAGTCACCGAAGACCATCGTGCGCAACCTGCTCACTTGCACGCGCGACCAGGGCAATTATTTGCTCAATATCGGCCCGCGCGCGGATGGTTCCATCCCCGAGCCGTCAATTGAAATCCTTACGGCCGTCGGCAAATGGATGGACACGCATGGCGATCTCATCCACCACGCCGACCTGTGCCAGGTAAAGCGTTCCGAATTTGCAGACTTCACGCGCCGGGGCAACACTCTGTTCATTCACGCATATTTCTGGCCGGGCAACACACTGGCCATCGGCGGCCTGCAGCAGAAAGTTCTCTCAGCCAAGATGTATCCATCCGGCGAACCGGTCAAATTTGAACAAGAGCAGTTTCGAGTCCGATTTTTGGACCTGCAAACAACCGCCCCCGATCCCATCGCCAGGGTTTTGGAGGTCGAATGTGACGCCGAACCGACCCAAGACCAGTTGGCGATTCGAATCAACCGTCCTCGCGATGGCGTGTAGGACGGTTTCGCCGCCACAGAGCCGAACACGATTGAACCATAATAGGGATAAAGAAAGAACATGAGATGAGTAGTACACCACAACAGCCGACCTATATCATTCCACCGCCTTCTAGCCCCAACTGGAAAATGCCAGCGCTCGTTGGAGTGCTCGTGCTGCTGGCCGCGGCGAACATTTTTCTATTCGTCCAGCTTGAGCACCTCAGGACCGACAGCAAAAACGAGATGGCGAAGCTGACCAATGACCTGAACAGTGCGATGGAAAAGATGCGCATCGATTCGAGTGAACAGGTGCAGCGCTCCCGCCGCAGCGTGGAAGAGTTGCAGGAGCGTCTGGCGGCGCAGCGCCGCGCGGCCGACCAGGCTGTGGGCCAAGCCAAAGTAGATGCACAACGGCGAGTGGAGATGCTGCAGGAGCGCGTCGCCCAGGAAGAGGCGGCACAGCAGCAGGCCATCACTGCTGTCAAGCAGACCGCCGATACCGCCACAACCCAGCTTCAGAGCGTGTCAACCGATGTCGGCAACGTGAAGACCGACGTACAAAATACCAAGACTCAGTTGCAGCAGACCATCGATAATCTGAAGCGCGCGACCGGCGAACTGGACAGCCATGCCAGCCTGATCGCAACCAATGGGAAAGAGCTTCAGGCGCTGAGAGAACTCGGCGAGCGGAACTATTCGGAGTTCACTATTGCGAAATCCAAGAAGCCTTCGCGCGTCGCGGATGTGATGATTGAATTGAAGAAGGCCGATGTTAAGCACAACCGGTTCACGATCGCGATCACCGTGGATGATAAAACGGTGGAGAAGAAAGATCGCACCATTAACGAGCCGATCCAGTTCTATACTTCGAAAGCGCATCAGCCTGATGAGATCGTAGTGAACACAGTTCGTAAAGATACCATCGTTGGTTACTTGGCGACTCCAAAAGTACAAACAGCGAGAGCAGGAACTTAATATGTTTTCAACTCCCATGCGATATCCGGAGCAACTCATTGCTCGCATGCGGGAAGACTTGACGCAATATGGTGTCGAGGAAACCCGCACACCTGAAGAAGTAAACCGCAAGCTGGCGCCGGGAAGCGGCACGGTGCTGATGGTCGTCAATTCCGTGTGCGGCTGCGCGGCGGGAAAGGCGCGCCCCGCCATCGGCATGGCGCTGGAACACACTGTGCGGCCAGACAAAACAGCCACGGTATTTGCAGGCGCCGATTTGGAAGCCGTGGCGCGCGTTCGCGAGTTGCTGGCCGGCGTGCCGCCTTCTTCGCCATCCATGGCGTTATTCCGTGACGGCAAGCCCGTTTTCGTGCTTCACCGGCACCAGATCGAGATGCGTCAGGCGCCGGAGATAGCAAAGCTTCTGACCGAAGCCTTCGATCAATACTGCGTCCCAGCGAAGCAGTAGTTCCGCGAGCCCAACTCCTATTCAGTTCCAAACCGATAGAGGCCGTTTTCCTCGATGAACTGGCGCACCGGAGTGGGCAGTTCCGGCGTAGGCTCTCCCGCCGCCAGGCGCGCGCGGATCGTAGAGCTAGATACCGGGAGCGCCAAGCCTGTGAGCCGATGTACCCGCGCATTCTGGGGAACACGATAATCGGCGCCAGGCCGGGAGACCACGATGAACTCTGTCATCGCTACCACGTCCTGCCATTCTTTCCAGCTCTCCAGATCCTCAAACGCATCCGATCCGATCAGGAAGAATAAATCGTCAGCGGGTGAGAGCTGGGTTCTGAAGCGCCGCAGCGTATCGACGGTATAGCTCTGCTCGGCGCCTTCTTCCAAGCGTGACGCCTGAAATTGCGGATAGGGCGCGCAGGCGAGCTCCACCATCCGGAACCGTTCCTCATAGGGCGTCACCGCCGCGGGATCTTTGTGCGGTGGATGGGCGGCCGGAATGAAGAGAATCTTGTCCAGTGAAAACGTTGTGAGCGCCTCTTCCGCAATGCGAAGATGCGCCTCGTGGATCGGATCGAAAGTGCCTCCAAAGAGGCAGATTCTCTGGCCTTTACGCTTCGGCTCTGGCATGCAGTCGATAGGGGTCGCTCGCTGAATTGTGTTCGCTCGCGGTCTGCTCTTCGGCCGCGCGGCTCGCCAGCTCGTCGCATCGGTTGTTATCTTCGTGCGAGGCGTGCCCCTTGGTCCACTTCCAATGTGTCTGGTGTGCGCTCACCAGTTCATCCAGGACAGTCCAGAGATCCCGATTTGTCACCGGCTGCTTATCGGCCTTCTTCCAGCCGTTTCGCTTCCACCCGTGTATCCATTTCGTAATCCCGTTGCGCAGGTATTCGGAATCCGTCACAATCTCCACCGCGCAGGTCTCTTTGAGCCGCTTCAGACCCTCGATCGCGGCCGCCAATTCCATGCGATTGTTCGTGGTGTGAGGGCTCGACCCAAACAACTCCCGCTTGTAGTCGCCATAGCGCAGGATGCAAGCCCATCCGCCAGGACCGGGATTGCCTTTGCAGGCGCCGTCGGTGATCAGTTGAACCTGTTTCAAGCTACGTCAGCGCACTCCAGCGCTGAAACCTGCTCGAGTTCCCCGCTGAAGAAAAGCTCCACGATCTCAAGAATGCGCGCGATCTCGTGCGCCCGGTAAATCTCTGTTCGTAGCTTGGAGCCATTGCGCACCCCGTGAGTGAAGTACGTCGCGAATTGCTTCATCTTGCCGATGGCATCGGCTTCACCATGCTCCTGGAGCATCAAATAGTACGTCTTCATCATGCTGTACCGGTCATGCTCGGGCGGCACAATGTAGGATCCCGAGCGCAGGTACTCATCGATCTGGCGGAAAATCCACGGATTATAGGAAGCGGTGCGGCCGATCATGATGGCATCGCAGCCAGTCTCACGATGCATGCGCAGCGCGTCCTCCGGCGTGACAATGTCTCCGTTGCCGATCACCGGAATCTTCACCGCCGCCTTGATCTGCGCAATGCGCGACCAATCGGCCCGCCCGCTGTACCCCTGTTCGCGAGTGCGCGGGTGCAGCGCGACCGCCGCCAATCCGCAATCTTCCGCGATTCTTGCCATTTCCACCGCTACCAGTTCCTGGTCGTTCCAGCCGGTGCGAAATTTGCAGGTCAGTGGAATCGAAATTGCCCCTCGAACTTTGCGAAGAATGGTCTCCACCAACGGAAGATCTCGCAGAAGCCCAGATCCGCCGTTGCATTTCACTACTTTGTTTACCGGGCATCCGAAGTTGATGTCTACGATATCGAAACCACGGTCCTCGCACACGCGTGCCGCTTCCGCCATCACGTCGGGATCGGACCCGAATAGCTGGCAAGCGATCGGATGCTCTTCCGGCTCGAAGTACAAGTAACGAAAATTGCGGTTCGGTTTCTTGGCTCGGCGAGTGCTTACTACGCCATGTGAGCTGGTGAACTCGGTCATCAGTAGCCCGCACCCGCCCTGATTGCGGATCAAGCGCCGGAAGACGGTGTCGGTCACGCCTGCCATGGGAGCCAGCACGGTCGCTGGGCGAATCGGAACAGGACCGATGCCGTAAGCAGAAGGAAAATCGAAAATATAGCGGTCCGTCATGCTGGCGAGATTGTGTGCGACCGGAAAAGTGGGTCGAATGACCTTATTTTAACTGTCTCGCCCGAAACGTTGCGGCCCCGCATCGCGTTTTCACATATAGTGGGGACCGGCCGTGATAGTTGTGTCTAACTTGCTGAAAGTCATCGCCGCTTTTGTAGCCGGCGTAGTTGTCGCGCTGGCTGGGGCACTCATTTATGTGCGGGCAAGCGAGATGCTTCATCCGCCTCCCGTCGTTCAGCCCGTTTCGGCGAACGATCAGTTGGCGCAACTGCCCGTGCAGCCGCCCCCGCCAAAACAGGTGCCGGCAGAGCAAGCCCCGCCGCCCGCGAACGAAACCGACGAACCCAAGCCTGTCTCCAAACCGGTAAAACGGACCGCGCCTGTCGCCATCAAGGTCCGGGAGACTGCCCCGCCGCCCCGCGCAACCAAACCGGCGCCCGCACCTAGCGAACCCATTCAAATTGCGCAGAATACTCCCCCGGCGATTCCCTCGCAGAACGCCGATAGTAACCAGTTGACGTTGCCTCAACCGCCTTCGCCCGGCTACTCCGATCAGCAGCAGCCAAACCCGGAAGACAACGTTGCTGCTCCCACTCCCACCCGCCAGCCGCATGTGGTGACCCTGCCTTCCGGAACGGTCTTGAACGTTCGCCTGGGTGAGACGCTATCCACCGATCACAACTACACCGGCGACACGTTTCGCGGTACGCTCGAGACGCCCATCATCACGGGTGGCTTCATCATTGCCGACCGCGGTTCCCGCGTGCTGGGCCGAATCGTGAACGCTCAAAAGGCCGGCCACATTGAGGGTGCATCGGACCTGAATCTCACCCTCACGGAGATCAACACGACGGACGGGCAGCGCGTCGAGGTTCGAACCAACACGAACGATCGAAAAGGGCCGCCGGGCTCGAATCACAGCGGCGAAAAGATAGTTGGCGGAGCGGCGCTGGGTGCCATCATCGGAGCCATTGCGGGCGGAGGTAAAGGCGCAGCCATAGGTGCTGGCGCTGGCGGTGCGGCTGGAACTGGTGCAGCCATGGCGACGCACGGCAAAGCCTGCGTAATCCCCACAGAGACCCGCTTGAGCTTCAGCCTCCAAGCTCCGGTTACATTAACCGAAAAGCTGAATTAGCCGGTCCGTTGGACGAGCGCATGAATCAACCACGTTTGACCGCTTCCAGCATCTGCCACTTCGAGCTGTCGAGCTTGCGCGGCGTGGGTTCGATCTCCACTATCTCGTCCAGTTGATCCGGCGTGGCCGGACGCAGTTCTCTGAACTTCCGTGCCGACGAAAGCACGTTGCGCTCGAGCGATCCGACCGTCTGGTTATAAGTCTCAACCGTCTTCTCAATTGCATCGCCGAGCCTCACAAAGTGTTGACCCATGGTGACCAGCCGGGTGTACAGCTCGATCCCGCTGGTGCGAATTTTCTCGATGTTCTCGGCCAGGGCTTGTTGTCTCCAGCCCTGTGCAACCGCCAGCAACAGCGTAATCAGCGTGACGGGAGTCGCAATCATGACTCGATTCTTGACCCCATAATCGAGCAGCTCGGGGTCCTGCTCAAGCGCTGCGCTGAATAAGGATTCGAGTGGAAGAAACGCAACCACGAACTCAGGCGCGCACGGCAGCCGCTCCCAATAAGCTTTATCGCCGAGCGACTTCACGTGCGTTCTGACTTGCCTTGCATGATCGCTGAGGCACCGCAGCCGCTCGCCGTCTTCCTGCGCTTCAATAGCTCGAAGATAAGCTTCGAGTGATACTTTCGCGTCGATCACCACCTGGCATTGATTCGGTAAGCGGACGATCAGGTCCGGGCGCAGATTGGTCTCGCCGAAAAGCGTCTTCTGTTCGGCGAAATCGCAATACTCCAGCATGCCAGCAAGTTCCACCACGCGTCGAAGCTGCATTTCGCCCCACCGCCCGCGCTGGATCGGCGAACGCAAAGCCGTCTTCAATTGATCCGTTGACTGCCGCACGCGCTCCTGCAATTGCATCAGCCCTTGTACCTGCGCCGAAATGTCCGCGTACGCTCCGGCGCGCGAACGCTCGATCGCTTGTACTTGCTCCTCGAACCGGCGCAGGCTTTGGTTCACCGGCTCCACTACGTGCTGAATCTGATCCCGGCTGCGATCGAGAAAAAGCTGGCTGTTGCTCTGCAGCGCGTCGGCAGCTAAAGCGCGAAATTTCTCTTCGAGCTGCTGCTGCGTCTTGGTTAGCAGGGTTAACTGCAACTCCGCGAGTTCCCGGTTCTTGGCGCTCTCGGCTTCGCTCTGAAGGGCAGATCTTCTTGCTTCTTCGAGCGCCCGGTTTCGCTGTTCCGATTCCTCCCGCGCCGCCGCAGCCGTCTGCCGCCAGCGCCTGGCCTCCGAAAGCTGATAGGCGGCAACACTCACGGCGGCGAACAAAAGCGCCACTAGTACCGAAATAAAGAAAGCAGGCACTCTCTCCAGTATCTCAAACAAAACCCGCCGGTTTTGTTTAAACTTCCAGCCCGATGGCCCTCATCAGCTCGAGCGCGTTGCTGTGTGTAACCACACCCGGCCGTAATCGATAGTCAAACTCGATGCGGCCGTCAAGAATCCGATCATCAAAATGTACGTTTGCGGCTGCCGGTCCAAGATCCTGTTCGATCTCTGCAAGCGCCAAATCGTGCGTGGTGATCAGGCCGATTGCGCCCGCTTTCACAAGCGCCCGCACGACGCCAGAAGCCCCGATGCGCCGGTCATGCGAATTTGTTCCGCTCAGCAGCTCATCCAGTAAGAAGAGCATATGGCGCGACTGCGCAAGCCCAACGATCTCGCGAATTCTTGTGATCTCCGCGAAGAAGCGCGAGCGATTGTCCTGAAGCGAATCTACCACGCGAACCGAGGCGCCCACATGAAGCGGCGAAAGGCTCATCTGTTTGGCGGCAACCGGGCCGCCCGCCCACGCGAGAACCGCGTTCAGCCCGACTGAGCGCAACAGCGTGCTCTTGCCCGACATGTTCGATCCACTCACGATCAGAAGGCGCAGGCCGCCGCTGATCGCTACATCGTTGGGAACGCACTTGGCCTGCGACATCAAAGGATGCTGCATCGCTTGTGCTTCGAAATATGCTTCGCCATCGCGAAACGACGGGAAAGACCATTCCGGGCGCTCGAATTTGAGCGATGCCAGTGAAGATAGTGCTTCGAATTCTGCAACCGCTCGCACCCAGCCTCCGACGTGCTTTCCGTTCACGCGGCGCCACGCCTCGATGCCCATCGCCGCCTGCTCGCGCCACAGTACAAGGACCCGAATGCCGCGAATCAGGCGATGCTCACTCGAATCCAGCACATCCATCCAGCGCTCCAACTGTGCGATGCGCCGCGATGCCGCCGAGCCCTCGATGTTCAGCGTTCCCCGGAGCTGTTGCAAGCGCGGTGTCTCGAACTGCTCGTGTTCAAGACGCTGCAGCAACAGTGAAAGGATTCGAAGATCGTGTCCCGGTGTGTCCGCGGCCTCTACGATCTGCGTCACGCGCTTGCGAACGACGTACCAGATAACGAGATTACAAGCGAGCACGATGGCGAATGGGGCCACAGGAAGAGTTCTTATAAGAAGCGCTGGAGCCGTGATTAAGGCGGCAATCGCAAGAAGCGGCGCGACCACTCGCAAAGAGGGCGGGATAAATACCGGGGGCGCCAATCCCCATGCCCCCAGAGTATTTTCATGCACCTCCGCCCGCACGTCCTCGCCCAGCAGCGCGACGTCTTCTCGGAGATCCAGCCGGCTGGTCAGCTCGCGGACCGCTTCCTGCCGCAGAAGCGCCTCGTCATGCTCTGCGGGTGAGCGAAACCAATCTGCAAGCGTCCGTTCGCCGCTCGCGGTTCGAGCTGTCGCAATCAGCTCAAACAGCGACCCTTCCCCGAACACGTCCAGATCATCTGAATACACGTGCCCCGGATCGCGAAACTGGTCGCCTGAATTTCCAGTTCCCATCCATTCATCATTTAGCCGCGCGATGCCGTGATCATAAAATCGGATGCCCCGTTCTGCAAACGTGCGGCGTCGCACCACGCGGTAATACAGAATCACCAAAGTCACAAAAACGACGGCCGGCGCCAGCAGCCACCACGCACTGAAGGCCTCGCGTGCGATCGAGAAGAATGCCATCACGGCCGTTGCCGCGGCGATCGCTAGCCGCCAGTTTCCGAGTTGAATGAACTGGCGCTGAGAACGTTGTTGTTCCGCTCGCCAGCGGTCTCTGCGCGTGACATATTCGTTCAGCGGGTCCATCCAGTCAAAGGATAAGGGCAATGCACTCACGCCACAAGCAATTACCATTTGAATAGCAATGAAACGCTCGGGCTTCGCCGATTTGCCGCTACATGGCGGCCGCGTTCCGGCATGGCTCGCCGAGCGCATGCAGAAACTGGGGACCGCGATCGTCGAAAGCATCGTTCATCACTACGGCGCGGCCGAATTCTTGTCGCGATTGAGCGACCCCTTCTGGTTCCAGGCGCTCGGCTGCGTTATGGGAATGGATTGGCACTCGTCCGGGATTACAACTTCCGTGCTCGGCGCATTGAAACGTGGCTTGAATCCCCGCGCTCATGAGCTCGGCATTTACATCTGCGGCGGGCGTGGCAAACAATCGCGCAAAACGCCGGACGAGCTGCTGGCTATCGCTGATCGCATCAGCCTCGACGGCAATGCACTCGTAAGAACCAGCCGGCTTACAGCGAAGATCGACAACAACGCCATAGGCGACGGGTTTCAAATCTACCTGCACTCGTTCATCCTCGCGGCTTCCGGCGATTGGGCCGTCGTGCAACAGGGCCTGAATGACGGAACCGGACTAGCTCGCCGTTATCACTGGCATTCCTCGTCGGTGCGCGATTTCACGAGCGAGCCGCACACCGCCATTGTGGGCGAACCAGAGGGCATTATCCTGAACCTGGTCGACCGCCGCGCCAGGCGCGCGCAGGACGCACTGCTCACCATCGCCGCCGAGCATCCCGAGAAAACTCTTCGCGAGGTGCGGCGGTTGACCATGCCCTCACATCATGATGTGCGCCCGGAGAACATCGATCTCAAACGCTTGGGCGCCGTGCTTGCGGTCAGCTACGAACGTCAACTGCGGGATTTCGCTTCGCTTCTTCTGACGGAAAATCTCGGCCCACGCACGCTGCAAACGCTTAGTTTGATCGCCGAGGTAGTCCATGGAACACCAAGCCGCTTCTCGGATCCGGCACGCTTCTCGTTCGCTCTGGGCGGAAAAGATGGCCATCCCTTTCCCGTGCCGCTGAAGACCTACGACGAATCTCTTGCCGTATTGCGGCGTGCACTTGATCGCGCGAAGCTCGGCAATACCGACAAGATCGACGGATTCGCACGCCTCGATCGTCTGGTTCGAACAGTCGAGCAGCGAGCCGAACCGGTTGCCGATTTCAAGCGCGCGATAGAACATGAGCACGCGATCTCGCCTGCGCTGGGTGGGCGATCCGTCACTCCTAAGCCGGCTCAACTATCCCTATTCACACCGCAGCGCCAAACTTGATCAACCCTCCGGCACGCCTGCTTTACGAAACACCTTCAGCGAAGATTCCAGGCCCAGCCGCGCTGCCGCTTCCGGTGTCATGTCTTTCAGCCCGCGCCCAAAAACCTCCACGCTCAGCGCGTCCGTGTAGCCGATGGTTTCAAGCGCCCGCAGAAATCCGGTCAGGTTAATAACGCCCTCGCCCGGCAGCAACCGTTCGTTATCGCGGATCTGTTGAGGCGGCAAGTTCGGCGCATCGTTGAAATGAACATTCACAATGCGCTCCCGTCCCGCCGCGAGAATGTCCTGCGTTGTCGCTCCCGCAAGATGCCAATGCCACGAATCGAGCGTCAAGCCGACGTTCGGACCGCACTCCTTCGCGAACTCGAGCATATCGTTCATGCGCCAGATGAACTCATACTTGAATTGCTTGCGCAGATGTAGCGGGCCCAGAAATTCGAGCCCAAGCCTCACCTTGTCCTTCGCCAGAATGCGCGCGCTTTCCGTAAACCTCTCTTTGTAGATCCGCCGCAACTCGTCTTTTGGCGTATCGCTCGACGGCATGATGTAAGTCATCATGCGCGGGCAGCCCATAGCGGCGGCGAAGGAAGATGCGTGCTCCACTTTGGGCAGCGACGCCTGAAACGCCGCCTCGTCCTTTCGAAAGTCTCCAGGAAAATCTAGAACCGCCGGACGAAGGTGCAGTCGCTCAAACAACTGACGGGTAGCTTCCGCACCTGCTTTCATCGCAGGATCTAGCATTACGTCGCAACCTGGATATCCCACTCGCGCCGCGAGCTCGGGAAATTCCGGCCAGCCTACCCGCCCTGAAAGAAGCACGCTGTTCAGGGAAAGAAACATGTGGCGGGCGCCAGTCTGGCCAACCAGCGCCCGAGTACCCGCAACCCCCGCCAGCAACTTCAGCGAATCGCGCCGATTCAAACTATTCACGTCTCGATCATATGACGGCTAGCGGCTCAAGGTGTAGTTGACGATGATGTCGGTCATGATCTGAATGGGTTGGCCATTCAACAGCGTGGGGCGATAACGCCATTGCCGCACCGCCTCAAGTGCCGATTCGGAAAGATCATCGCTCGGTGAATTGAGAACCCGAAGTTCCACCGGAACACCGTCTTTGGAAATCGTAGCCTGTATCTCGACCGTACCCTGAACACGGGCCGCCTTTGCTGCTTCGGGATAAATGGGCTGAACCTTGGTTGTCAAGTTAGCCTCTGCCACTCTTCCGCCGATCTGCACGGTCCTCGGCTCGTCTTCGGTTGTGCTGATCACCTTGTCAGCTACTGCTTCGCTACCTTCGGTTGTCATTGTGAATTGGCGATCCATCTTTGTATCGCCTTTAACGTCGAATTCGCGGAAGATGGAAACAAATCCCGGCTTCTCCAATCGCAGAATATATTGCCCTGCGCCGTCGCCTTCCAGGCTGAATCTGCCGTCGGCCCCGGTGACCGTCTCCTGCTTCGCCCCGGTATCAGGATTCGAAAGCAGAACGTTGACGCTAGAGAGTGCGGCGCCATTCGAATCGGATACGGTGCCAGTAATAGTGGCGGCCGAAAGACCTGCTGAGGTCAAAAGAGCCGCGAGAATTGTGTGTTTCATGGTAGAACCTCCTCGTTCGCTGAAACCTTGATCGGAACCCAAACTCACCGTCGAAGCGGCGATCGCAACGCTCCCGAGCGCGCAAGCAAGCGCCACGGCCCTAAAAGGACCGAGCAATGCGGCTGTCGGATTCAGAATGGCTCGCACTCGGTCCTCCAGCTCGCAAGAGCGCACCATGCTGATTGCGAGGCTGGGCATTTTCGCTTCGCGCCCCATCGCCCGCGCCACAGCCACCAGCTCTTTCGCGTATTCCGAAGGACGAAAGCCCAGGCGCACCGCCTCCGCATCGCAGGCGAACTCGCTTTCGGCGCGCAGTCTTTGCCGCATCACCCACACCAGCGGCTGAAACCACCACAGTGCGGCCACCACGTGTGCAGCTACTTGTGCAGCCACGTCGCGGCGTCGTACATGAGCCAGTTCATGCGCCAGAACGGCTTCCAATCGCGTGGGGGTCCAGTGCTCAACCGATGCCGGAAGCAAAATCCTAGGCCGCAAAAATCCACAAGTCAGCGGAACTTCCAGCTCGCCGGAAACGAGAATCTCAGCTCCCCGCGCAAGCTTCTCGACCGTGCGCCTCAGCGCCGGGCCTAGTGGTGTTGCGCGCCGCGCCATTCTTCTCGCCGCAACAGCCCCGGCGGCCAGAGGCGCGAACGCGAGCAACGCTCCGGCGAGCCAGATCACCAGCAGCCAGTTGATGGGTCGCGGAGCGGGCACGTAGACCGCTCTTGACGAGATCTCCTGAACCGTCACCATCGCCGTCGCAACATGCGCTCGGCTCCACAGCGGAATGTAAATCTCCGGGAAGAGTATAGAGAACAGCGGGAGCAGCGCGAGCAGAACAAACACCGCGAGCACCAGCCCATGCCGAAACGCAGCACGTTGCCCTTTACTCAATCGGCGCAGCGCTTCCCCTGCAATCAGCAGCACCGCCGAACGGCTCAAGAGCTCCAACCAGAAAGGCCAGTTCATCACCGTCCCTCCTTGCGAGCCTCGTCAATCAACGCCGCCAGCCTATCGAAATCCTCCGCTGTCAGATCGCGCGCCGAAACATTTAGCAGCGTAGCCACCGCGTCCTCGGCCGATCCGTCGAAAAACGTGTCCAGCAGGTGGGCTACAGCCGAGCGCCGGGCCTTCTCACGCGTCACCACCGGCGCATAGACGTAACGGAGATCTTTCTCTTCATGGCGGATGTGTTTCTTTTCTTCGAGCACGCGCAACATGGCGCGCACCGCTGAATAGCTGGGAGGATCAGGAATCCCTTCCAGGATTTCGGCCACCGTCGCCCGCCCTTTGCGGTACAGCACGTCCATGATTTGCCGCTCCCGGCGGCTGAATTTGTGCTGGGAAAATAGCATGTTGCTAGAAAAATAGCATCAACGCGGAAAGCTGTCAACCCCCTAAAACGCTATCCTCCGCGCTCACTCAGGAAAAAATTGCAACTCGCCCGGTGCCAGCGTCCCCCCCGGTTATCGATAAATACTTGAGACTGTGGATCTTACAAATGCGCATAACATTGGCCTCTCCCTTGCTCCAAGGGCCCACGGAGGTTCGAAGTGAAATATCTTTTGGCGTGGATTTTAGGCGTGCCCGGCGGCATCATCGTGCTTTGGTTCTTGTTCAACCACATGCATTAACAAGCTGCCTACCATAGCAATGCGGGCGCGGGCGGCTCTGGCATGGTAGCTCTCGCCCTTTGAAGCATAACGCCACGGCGGATCGCGTGCCATCATGATCGGCATGAGTTTGGCTTGCGACTTGCCCCCTGTTCGCTCTCCTGATAATGCATTTGCCGGGTGCGGCGCACTGCTTCCGCGAGTCGGCGAGTCCTCTGAGGAGACGGCTCGATGCAGCCTCTTAAGAGCGTAAAGGGAGCCTGGGGTGCGGTCCGCTGGAAGATGCTCATCATCTTCGTCTTCTTCAGCATTACCTCGATGTTTTTGGTCGCGTGCTTCTCGGTTGCCGTCCTCAACGTTGTGATCAGACGTGAGAGCCCCTACTTCATTGAGGAGCGGATAAACGGGATCGTCGACAATCACAGAAGGCTCGCGTCCTTCCTGCTGGCCCAAGTTCAAGGCTGCAACCTACCCGCCTCAGACTCTCCTCTATTTACCGATTATTCAAGTGGGGTGTGGCCGGGAGCTGAAACTTTGATTACAGTACTGCCCAAAGGAGCGATCAACAGAGCCAAACCTAAGTGGCTCGACTCAGACTCTTTCGCCGGCGTCGTTGTAGATCAGGGCCACCTCGAGATCCGGTCTTTCAGAACGGCAGAGCGGCCCGGATGTTCCGTGACTCTGCTTGAGCGGATACCCATCGGCAATTCTTTCCTAAAGCAACTGGCAAGCGTACTGGGTTTGCAGGTTTCCGGCAGTAAACAAAAAATGCTCCGGCGTTACGGGGCTCATGAGGAGATTTTCCACGATATTGAAGCCAATTTCGTGCCGGGCTCATCCCGCCCGGTTTCCGCCGTAGTAACTGCCCGGAATTGGCAAACGGGATTATTTGAGGACTGGGAGCTGTGTCAGGTTCGTCCCAGCTATTCGCGGACAGTAGAGAACCTGAGTCATATGGGGATGCAAACCGCAACTTGGGTTTCGCTACTCGGGGCTATCGCACTTGCGCTAGTGATCTTGTATGCGTTGGGATTGCTTCTCTCCGTTCGGCTAAGTCAACGCATTGTGGCTGTGATCGATGACTTGACTCACGGCGCTATCCAGATCGGCAAGGGCGATTTCTCAGTTAGACTCGCGGTTCCCGGCCATGATCAACTCGGCATGCTCGCTTCCTCGTTCAACGACATGACCCGCGATCTTGAAACCCTGCGCCAACAGGAAAAGCAGAATGCCATTCTCGAACGGGACATAGCTTTGGCGCACGAAGTACAGCAGTACCTTTATCCCCGTGTCCCGCCCGTCTTATCTGGAGCGAAGGTCTGGGGAGTAACTGCGCCTGCTCGCATGGTTAGCGGTGACCTGTTTGATTTCCTGTCCTTCAGCAAGAGCGAGGTGGGATTGCTGTGTGCGGATATCAGCGGAAAGGGTGTCTCCGCTGCCTTGATGATGGCGCAACTGCAAGCGCTCGCGCACGGCCGCCTGCTTCCTTTAAATGAAAACCGTACGAGGCCACGGCCGGATGCATTTATGACCGCGCTCAACGGGGATCTTCAAGGCCGCTTTGGTAACAACCGGTACGCCACTATGTTCTACGGAGAATATGATTCCGAGAGCAAAGTCTTACGGTACATCAACGCCGGACACTGTCCGCCCTTGTTAATCTCCGAGGCAGGCGAAGTGACGAAGCTTACCGGAGGCGATCTGCCCGTGGGTTTGTTTCCTGAAATTCGATATCAGGAACTTCAAGTGACCTTGTCAACTGGTTCTGCCTTCGTTGTGTATACCGATGGAGTCACAGACGCCCTGAATTCTCAGGGAGAGGAGTTTGGTGAACAGCGGCTCCTGAGTTGTTGCTCTTCGTTGCCCAAAGGAGCTAACGCCGAAACGATTTGCATGCTCCTCTCGACAAGAGTTGCTGAGTGGGCAGCCGGAGTAGTGCAATTTGATGACACGACCATTCTCGTGCTGTCCGCGGAGTAAATTGCACCCCCAGGTCGCAAATCCCAGGCCAGTACCCACTACATCGCCCGTCGCATTAAGGGGTATGGACGATGCTGCGCGCCGCAGCCGATAATTATTACAAGTCATAGACGAAAGCCCGCCCCACGAAGCAAGGCCCACGTGCGGCCCTGTCTTCCGGACACATTCGCCTCGCCGGGAATGTAGGGTACCGGCCGGAGGAGAATCGTGAAGTTAGCCAACGAATCCCGGTTTTTGATGTGCCCGCCGCACCATTTCGGCGTCGAGTATGTGATCAATCCCTGGATGCAGGGCCAAATAAATGGCGCTGACCAGGATCTTGCATCCAGGCAATGGATGCAGTTTCACGCGTTAATGAGCAATTACGCCGGTATAGCGCTCATGCGCGCAGTCAGTGGTTTGCCAGACCTGGTGTTTACCGCCAATGCGGCCCTGGTGTGTGACCGAGCCGCCGTTCTCAGCAGTTTCCGTTGCCCGGAACGTCAACCGGAGGCGCGCTATTACGCCGACTGGTTATCTGAAGACGGTTTCGAGGTCAAGACACTGCCTCCGGGAACTTTGTTTGAGGGAGCCGGAGATGCTTTGTTCGATCGCGGCATCGCCACTCTGTTGTGGTTTGGCTATGGATATCGCTCCGACGCAGCAGCCGTACCGCATCTGCAGACCTTAATCGATGTGGAGGTGCAAGAGCTGCGCCTGTGCGATCCGCGTTTCTATCATCTCGACACCTGCTTCTGTCCTTTGGAGGGGGGGTATCTCCTCTACTATCCGCCGGCGTTCGATGGGCAAGCAAATGCGGCGATAAAATCTCGTATTCCGGCCGACCGGAGATTCGCCGTAGCCGAACAGGACGCCGTCCACTTCGCATGCAATGCCGTTAACATCGGAAACAAGGTCATACTGAACTACGCAACCAGCGAGCTTGCCGCTTGGTTGGTGTCTTGCGGTTTCGACGTCATTCAGACACCTATGTCGGAATTCATCAAAGCGGGTGGCTCAACCAAGTGCCTCTCGCTCCGCCTTGATGAATCCTGATGTAGAGTGAAGCAGGCCATGCAATCGGCAACTACCGCACTCTGTGGCCACGCTCATCCGCCCACTATCAATTTGATGTTCATACAATTTTAATAACCGCAGTGTAGTTTTCAAGGACGTTCCTATGTCTTCGAAATGCGCCAGACGAATTCTACCCGTGCTGCTTCTTTTGACATCACTGCAGGCCGGTGCGCAAGTTGCCCGGTCGTTTATCACCGGAACAGTTGGCGATATGCAAGGGAATCGCATTCCCGGCGCCAAGGTCAGAGCGATCGAAGCAACGACAGGGCTGAAACGAGAGACAGAGACTAACTCACAGGGAACGTACTCGCTGGTTGATCTGCCGGTTGGCAAATTTCGAATAGAAATTGAGAAGCCGGGCTTTACAAAGCTCTGCGTGAACAATGTGGTCCAGGAGGTAGGGCAGACGCGAACGATCGATGCGACATTGAGCCTCGCCAGCAGGACCGACGAGGCCGAGGTCACAGAAGCCATGGTGCAACTCGACAGAGTCGATGCAACCGTAGGATCTCCAATTGAGGCGACACAGGTAGACGAGCTGCCTATCAATGGCAGAAATTGGGCGACGCTTACTTCGCTTGTACCCGGAGCGCTTGACAATGGAGCAGGGGACCAGCGAACCATTCGCTTTGCCGGCCACGGACTGGATGATAACAACGTGACCCTTGACGGTGTAGACGCGACCGCGGTTTATAACCAGGAGCAACGTGAATATGTGCGTCTTACCATTCCGCTCGATTCTATTCAAGAGTTCGATGTGAAGGACCAGACTTTCGGCGCGGATGTGGAAGGTGGAACCGCGGGTGGTCAAGTTGCGGTCGTGTCACCGTCGGGAACAAATTCATTCCACGGCAACCTGTTCGACTATTTTCGGAACGATGCCATCGAAGCGCGCACGCCGTTTAACGGGCCATCACCCAATCCGTTTCTCCTGAATCAATTCGGCGCGGGCGTCGGCGGCCCGATAAAGAAGGACAAATGGTTTTTCTATGCCAATTATGAGGGGTTGAGGCAGCGGCTGGATGGCACACAGATTGGACTCGTCCCGAGCCCCAGCTTCATCGCTCAAGCTTCGCTCATGTCGCCTGCTTTAATTCCGATTCTAAGGGCGTTTCCTGCCGGCACATCGCCTACCGCGAAGCCAAATGTGTGGAACTATGACGCGCCCGGGCGGCAGGTTGACAACGAAGATTCGGGCATGATCCGCATTGATTATCACTACTCCGACAAGACGACTGCTTTCATCCGCTATAACGCGGATGAAGCTGTCGAGACGACGCCGGCGGGAAATCTAACAGCACTGACGGGGTATGATACTAAGTTCAACAACGGCGAAGTTGAGCTGCTGCACGTGTTCAGCCCCATTGTCGTGAACGAAGCCAAATTCGGGATCGACCAGGACAATTATCACAGTGGAACAATTTCTCCGACGCCGTACACTATCAGCGTCTCCGGATTCAGTTCGCTAGCCGGCGATACGACCTCCGACTATCCTTCGAAATCGATCAGCGCTTTGGACGATGTCTCATGGTCGAAGGGCAACCATACGCTGAAGTTTGGTTTCGAGGCGAAGAGGTTCTTCCTCAACCAGGGATCATCCAGCAGCGGAACGCTCACTTACACTTCCACTGGGAATTTCTTGAACAATCTGATGGGAACGGCATCCTACACAGCTCTCCTTCCGCTGGTAAGGCAACGCAAAACAGAATATTTCGCCTACGCGGAGGATGAATGGAAAGTAAACCAAAACCTCACCATCAATGCGGGTGTTCGTTACAACATTTTCAACGCCCTGCATGCAGTCAACAATGACGATGTGCCGTTCGATTTCGAAACTTGCGGTGGTTTCTGCCCGCGAACATATTCCTATTTCAACCCTCGCTATAACGATATCGATCCGCGGGTGGGCATTGCATGGTCACACGGCCAAACCGTTGTTCGTATCGGCGCGGGTATCTACCACACGGATGGGCAGCTAGATGATCAAAACTTGCCGATTTCGAATACCGTCGATCGATATTCGTTTACCAACACGTCATTTCCGGGATTGGCGTATCCGCTGCTTCCGTTCCTTACTTATGCCGAAAATGGCGGCTTAGGCGTTGTGTCGCCGCGTGATCTGCAACGCAACCGGAAGGACGATTATGTAGCAGCCTGGACATTCTCGTTGCAGCAGACACTGCCATTCAAATTGATTGGAACGGCGAGCTACCTGGGTAATAAAGCTACCGACGTCCTGACGACGACTTACACGAACCTTGCCGTTCCGCCGCAGAACCTTGTGCCTTACCCGCAATTTGGCGCGGTCTCCTGGCGCGGCGACGTTGGTAATAGCACGTTCGAAGCCTTGCAAATCAATGTACGGCGTGCCTTTCAGAATGGCTTTCTGCTGACTTCGAATTACACATGGTCGCATTCGATCAATGACGACAGCATTGGCGGGGGTGAATCCGATACGCCGCAGGATTCCTTCTGCCGCGCGTGCGACAAGGCAAGCAGCGATGATGACATCCGGAGTGCGTTTAACCTTTCGGCTGTCTATCAGCTACCGTTCGGGGCAGGGAAGCAATATCTGAGTTCTCCCGGGGTGGCCCGAGCCGTCTTCAGCAACTGGGAAGTCAGCGCGATTGCAACCGCACAAACCGGTTTGCCTGTCAATATTACGGTGGACCGCGCAAACTCCGCCGTGCCCGGGCTGTTTTCCATCAGCGGGGAAGAACGGCCGAACTATGTGTATGGCATGCCATTGACGCCGGTAGGCGGTTCCACTCCAAACGACTGGATCAATATCGCCGCTTTTGCGGTGCCGGCAAATCAGACGTTTGGAAATCTTGGCCGAAACGACTTTCGCGCGCCGGGTATTTCGCAGCTTGATCTGGGGCTTTCGAAATTCGTAACCGTCACGGAGCGGACCAACATCCGGTTGCGCGCCGATTTGTTCAACGTCTTCAACCGCGCGCAGTTCGGCGCCCCCAACTCAGATATTTCGCAGGGCAACTTTGGAATCATCACCAGCACGATTAGCAATTACGCAAGCGGCCGCGGCACGCCACGCGAACTGCAGCTTTCAGCAAAGATCGTTTTCTAAGAGGCACTTGTTCATCAATCCCGTTGCTTCGTTAGTTTGTACCACAGGACGATGGTCACAAGTGAAAAGCAGAAAATCAGCGCCGAGACCGCATTAATTTCCGGTGTAATCCCACGTCTTAACCGGGCCCAGATCTCTAGCGGCAGGGTGTTCTCGCGTCCTACCAGGAAAAATGTCACCGCGATCTCATCCAATGACAGGGTAAAGATCAAAAGCATCGCCGCAACCAAAGACAGCTTGACATTGGGCAGCGTGACACGCCAGAAAGTCCTCCACTCGCCCGCTCCCAAATCTCGAGAAGCTTCTTCCTGTGCTATATCGAGTTTCTGAAGGCCTGCCGAAATCTCGGTCTCAGCTACCGCGATCAGGGCCGTTCCATGTCCGATAGCTACCGTCATCAGGCTCAATTTAGCTCCGGCCGCCACGAAAAACGTCAGCAGAGACAATCCAGTGATAATGCCTGGAAGAATCAGCGGCAGCAAGACTAGCCTCCGAAAGATGATTTTGCCAGGCAAAGAGAGTCGTTCGAGCGCCAAGGCGGCCGGGAAGCCAAAGAATACGGAGATTATGACAGCGAAGGCGGCAACCAGGACGCTGTTCCGCACCGACAACCAGAGCGAGTCATCATTAAACAATATCTGGTACCAGCGCAAGCTCCAGTCGTGCGGTGGAAAGCCGCCGACGCTCTCTCCGTTGAACGAATACACGACCAGCACGAGAATCGGAAAGTAGAGAAATCCGAATACGGCCGCAGCGTGAATATTGAGCCAACTGCAGCGCGATCTAGTGGCCTCCATCACATACCTCGATATCGCAAGCGGTTTTGTAGGCGCTCGGTTCCGCTGATTAGAGCGATCACCAGCAGAAGCATGCAGGCTGAAATCGCCGCGCCTAGCGGCCAATTGTACGCCGCACCGAACAGGCTCACGACCACGTTCGAGATCATTACCCCAGTCGGTCCACCCACAAGCAGCGGCGAAAGAAAGTCACCTAAGCTGAGGACGAACGCAAATGTGGCCCCTGCAATAACTCCCGGCAGCGCTAGGGGAAAAACGACCGTCCAAAACGTCCGCGCCCGGGAAGCTCCTAGATCCTGCGAAGTCTCGATCATCTCCTTGGGTATGTGTTCGAGTGAAGCGTACACGGGCAGAAACACAAAGGGTGTATAAATATGTGTAAGTGTCAGTACAACCGCAAAAGGGCTGTACAGCAAAAACTCTGCAGGATGGCGAAGCAGACCGCTGGAAGTCAGTATGGTATTCAGCACGCCATCGCTTCCCAATATGGTCTTCCATGCATACGCACGAACTAGATAGCTGACCCAAAGCGGGACAATTACTAATTGGTATAAAAGATCCTTGGATCTACGCGCCCGAAACGAAACAAAATAAGCAAGCGGAAAGCCTAGCAGCAGCGCGAACAGAGTAACACTCGCGGCAATTCGGGCAGAGCGCAACAATACTTCGAAATAGACCGGATTCTCGACCAGTTGCCGGTAGTTGGCCAATGTCCACTGGTGCACGATGGTTTGCGACCGCACCTGCCAAAAACTGAAGCAAAACATAAATATATACGGCGCAATCAAAAAAACGCTTACCCAGGCTAGTGGCGGAATTATGACCGCGGCCCGGTAGCTGCGAGAGTACATATTGCTACGTCACCAACGGAACGAGCCGCTCCAAAGGAACCTCGACAATGACATCGTTCGCAAGTGCAATCTGGCCCGGAACGCGGATCTTTAGCTGTAATCCGTCTTCGCAGTCCACTTCCAGCAGCTCACTCGCGCCGGCAAAGACTCGGCTCCGCACCGACCCGCGGCATCGAAGGCCACCGGTTGCCCCAGCATCATCACTTTTCACGATTTTAATGTGCTCAGGCCGCAGCGAAAACAGTGCTTCTTGTTGGTCTGACTTGTGTGGCCACTCCAAGCTGCCGATCCGCGCCCGCCCATCCTTGATCAGTGCTGTAAGCAGGTTCGTATAGCCAATGAAGCTCGCCACATACGGCGTCTTGGGGCGATTATAAATCTCGCGCGGCGCATCGATCTGCTCGATCCTGCCGTGCCGCAGCAAAACAATTCTGTCCGAGAGCGTCATCGCTTCTTCTTGGTCGTGCGTGACAAACACGAAGGTAATTCCCACCTCACGTTGCAGCGCCTTCAATTCCGCTTGCATGTGGCGCCGGAGATTCGCATCCAGCGCCGAAAGTGGCTCATCCAGCAGGAGCAAACTCGGTCGATTCACGAGTGCTCGCGCTACGGCAACCCGCTGCTGCTGGCCTCCGCTCAACTGCGTGGGACGGCGTCGCGAAAATTCATTCAGCTTCATCTGCGTAAGTGCGGCATCCACCCGCCCACTAAGTTCCGCTCCTGCGATCCTTTTCGCACGCAAGCCATAAGCGACATTCTCAAACACCGAGAGATGCGGGAACAGCGCGTAATGCTGAAACACTGTGTTTATGTTGCGCCGGTTTGGAGGCTGGGTGTCCAGCCGCTTCCCCAGCATCCAGAGTTCACCGGAAGTTGCCTGCTCGAAACCGCCAATAATTCTAAGCAGAGTGGTCTTGCCCGAGCCGCTCTCGCCGAGAATGGTCAGAAACTCGCTTTCTTTAATATCTACTGTAATGTCGTCCAGAACGGTCGCCGCACCGAAGCGCTTGGTAACGCTTCTAAGAGATAGCAGGGGTCCGGCTGGCGTCATCGGCATTCACGACACTATTGCGCGGCTTTGACTTCATTCCAGATTTGGTTATACTTATCCCGGCGCGGGACATTCTGCCAGAAATAGATGTGGCTTTGATAATTCCGTAAGTCATCAAGGTGGAGTTTCTTCCTCTCCTCTGCGCTGATGTACTGTGCGACATCTGGATTTGCGGGGAGATATCCCGTTACGGCCGCAACTTGCTTCTGCGTTCGTGCTTCGCTTAGATATTCCAATAGCTGATACGCCAAGTCCTTGTGCTCGCTACCTGATGTGATCATAAGGTGATCGATCCAGCCCGTCGTGTTTTCCTTTGGAATGGTCTCTCCAATCGGAAAATGGCGGGCAAGGAGTTGGTTCGTCATCAGGGGCCAACCCATGGCGATCTGCACCTCGCGGCTTTCGAAGAGGTTTGTCAATTCGCCGCCGGTTGACCACATCTTTCGAATATTCGGCTTCAGCTCCAGGAGTTTCGTCTTGACATGCTCCAATTGATCATCGCTCAAATTGTAGAGCGCACTTGGATCTGGTTTGTCGTAACCTAACACTTGAGCGGCCATGTACACGGTTGAAAGATCGTCCCATACCGATACTTTGCCTCGAAGGGCTGGATCCCACAGGACGTTCCAGCTATCCGGCGCGGTCTTGAAGGCCGTCGTATCGTAGAGCAGGGGATTCGGCCCCCACTGAAACGGCACTCCGTAGGTATTTCCGCCGCTTTTTACCAGTGGTAAAGATGTAAGTGCACCCATCAGGTGGCCATAAGAAGGGATCTTGGATAAATCCAAGGGTGCGACTAGGCCCGTCGCCGCAATCATTGTGGCGACATCACTCGACGGTGAAATCACGTCGTAGTTGCTGGCGCTCCCGCCTCGCAGTTTTGCGACCAGCTCATCGCTCGACCCCATGTAAGACGCGCTAACTTTGCATTTACATGCTTCTTCGAAGGGGCGAATAAATGACGGATCTGCATAACCTTCCCAAACCAACAGTCCGAGTGTCGGAGTGCTCTTTCCGCACCCGCCAGCGACAGCTAAAGCCGTCAGTATGACAGCCAGTGCCGCGCGTCTCACGCTGCCCCAGCCGGAATGTTCACGTCCGCAGGAGCTGTTTGGCGGACCTGCGCTGCGTTCACCAGCGCCGCTTCCAAGACCTCCAAACCTTCGTCCATCTGCTCGTCGGTGATGACCAGAGGCATAAGCATGCGAATCACATTGCTGTAAGTGCCTGCCGTTACTAGAATTACGCCGTGCTCATAGCAATACCGCGCAATCGACTTAGTGGCCTCCGGATTCGGATCGCGCGAGCCATCTGGCTGGATTAATTCCAAAGCTTGCATGGCTCCCAGCCCCCTTACGTCACCAACGAAGGGAAAACGCTCCCGCCAGGCGAGCGCCCGCGTTCTGAATCGCTCGCCCAATTTGAGCGCCCGGTCATTCAGTCCGCTTTGTTCGATCGCGCGGATCGCCGCCAGAGCTGCTTCGCAGGCAAGCGGGTTACCTCCAAAAGTTCCGCCTAGCGAGCCCGGTCCCGTCTTGTCCATGATCTCGGCCCTGCCTGTCACAGCAGCGATAGGAAGTCCGCCCCCAAGGCTCTTCGCGGTAACGACGAGATCCGGAACCGCGCCGTAATGCTCGCAAGCAAAGAATCTTCCTGTGCGTCCAAATCCGGTCTGTACTTCATCCGCAATGAGCAAAATTCCATGACGCCGGCACAAATCCTGCACAATTCCGAGCCACTCGAGCGGCGGAGCAACAAAGCCGCCTTCTCCCAGCACCGGCTCCACGATGATCGCTGCCACGGATTCGGCCGCAACAACGCGTTTGAATGTATCTTCTATATGGTGCGCGCAATGCACATTGCAGCTTGGATATTTCAAGTTGTAAGAGCAGCGATAGCAATAAGCATATGGAATGCGGTAAATATCTGTTGCGAAGGGTGCGAATCCGGCTTTATAAGGATGAGTTTTGCTAGTGAGCGATAAGGTCAGGAGCGTTCGCCCATGAAAACCATCTTCGAAGCAGATAACCGAGGGCCGTCCGGTATAAGCCCGCGCAACCTTGACCGCATTTTCTATAGCTTCGGCGCCGGTATTGACCAACATCGTTTTCTTAGGAAAGTCACCCGGCGCTAGATCATTTAGCTTTTCTGCCAGCGCAATGTAACCCTCATAAGGCGTCACCATGAAACAGGTATGTAAGAAGCGGTCAACTTGGCTGTGGATCGCCGCCGTAACGTCAGGATTACGGTGCCCCACGTTGACACACCCAATGCCGCCTGCGAGATCCAGAAACGTGTTGCCGTCAACATCCTCGATTGTTGCGCCATGTGCTCGCGCGGCAAAAATTGGGGTCAGTTGCGCCACGCCGCGCGCTACCGCTCGGGCTGAGCGCTGGGCCAACGCCTGCGATCTGGGTCCCGGGATTGCGGTCACCTGTCGAATGGTCCCCATCAATACCACCCGATCGGCTGTTCATTCAAATTAATGTGGACCTGCTTAGTCTCGAGATATTCTTCGATTCCCCACGGGCCCAGCTCTCTTCCAAAGCCGGATTGCTTGTAACCGCCCCAGGGTGCCTCCACGTAAGTGGGCTGCATATGGTTCACCCAGACAATGCCGGCCCTCACTGCTTTCACAACGCGTAGCGCCCGATAAATATCGCGCGACCACACGGCCGCCGCCAAGCCATACGGCGTGTCGTTTGCAATCCGGATGGCTTCCGCCTCGCCGCTAAATGGGATCACCGCCGCAACCGGGCCGAACACTTCTTCCTGCGCGATGCGTGTGCTGTTATCTACGTCTGCGAAGATCGTTGGCTCGACATAGTAGCCGCGCGGCAAAGACGATGGGCGGCCGCCGCCTGCCACCAGCTTCGCTTCAGTTTTCCCGATCTCCTGATACCTGCAGACTCGTTCATACTGCTCTTTGCTAACTAAAGGGCCCATCTTAGTCTCGCGGTCAAGAGGAGCTCCCAGCCTAATCCGTTTTGCCTTCTCTACAAAAGCTTCGACAAACTTGCTGTAGATCGGCTTTTCCACCAAGATCCTACTGCCTGCCGAGCACACTTCGCCTTGATTGATGAACACGCCAAACAGCGCTCCATCGATTGCAGCTTCGAAGTCTGCATCCGCAAAGAAAATGTTCGGCGACTTACCACCCAGTTCCAAAGTCACGCGCTTTATAGATTCGGCCGCGCTCCGGAGGATTATCTTCCCGACCGCCGCGCTCCCGGTAAATGCAATCTTATCCACGTCGGGATGACTTACTAAAGGAGCGCCGGCAGACTCTCCAAAGCCCGTCACGATATTGACCACACCAGGCGGAAAGCCGATCTCCTCCAGCCACCCTGCCATCTCGAGTGCGCTCAACGGCGTTTGTTCCGCTGGTTTCAAAATGCAGGTGCAACCCGCGGCCAAAGCAGGCGCAAGTTTCCATGCCGCCATCAGAAGGGGATAATTCCATGGAATGATCTGCCCTGCGACGCCCACCGGCTCGCGAAGAGACAAGCTGAGCGCATTGTCGGGAACGGGATTGACATGCCCCAAGACTTTCGTCGCGAGTCCGCCGTAATACTCAAAACACGTCGCGGTATCGGCTATGTCGAACTCAGCCTCAATGATCGGCTTCCCGCAATTGCGCGATTCCAATTCCGCGAGTTTCGGCGCTTCCGCCCGAATCTTCTCCGCAAGTTTGAACAGTAACCGGCCACGCTCTTGCGCTGTCGTCAGCGGCCACGCTCCTGAATCGAAGGCTGTGCGCGCGGCCTTAACTGCCCGATCTACATCCGCCGCGGACGCCTCGGGAACCTCGGCCATAATTTGTTCCGTCGACGGATCGTATACCGGAAACCAGGCGCCGGTCGCACTCTCCAGCCGTTCGCCATTAATGTACATTCGATATCGATTCATAAGTAGATTGTTAAACTTCTACCGCTGCGGGAATTGCCGCCGCGTCCACTTTGCGCCGCGAGTAATATATGAACAGGCCAGCGGCAGTTGCCAGAAACACTGCACAGCTCAGAAACATTTTAATTTCGAAGCGCCAAACTGAGTCGACCTGTCGCGAGGGAACGAAGGCCACGATGATCCCTACCGCCGTCGCGCCGAGCCCGCTGATCGCGGCAAAGCGAATCTGCCATGGTGCAAAGCGGCCCTCGCCTGCTGTTTTCGCGAAAGCGATCCGCGCCAGTGACGCATAGACATAGAAATACGCGATCATCTGCAGCACGACCGCCATATCCAGCAGCGTCATGTAGGCTTCCCGAACACTTGTTTCGCCGGCGAAGCTCATCGCAATCAGGCACGAGCAAAGAGCGGAAATTCCGATCAATGCCACGTATGGTGTGGCGTACTTCGGGTGCAGTCTTCCAAGAATCTTAGGCAGATAGCGATCGATTCCGGAGACGAATAGGATCCGCGCCGACCCGCTGAGCCATGCCGATGTTGCGCCGATGGTTGAGACTGCAACCAGCAACACGATGGGCAAGAGGGCCCACGTCGTCCCGAGTTTTCCTGTCATTTTATCGACCGCCTGCACCACGCCCTGCAGCACCTTCATATCGCGCTGCGGGACTGCCAAGAGCAGCGCGAGAGTTGCTCCCAGATATTGGATTCCGGACAGCACACCACCATACAGAACTCCTCGAGGAACGCTACGTCTCGGATCGCGAATTTCATCGCCCATTACGCAGCCGAGTTCTAAGCCAACCAGGGCGAAGCAGACAAGTCCGAATGTCGAGAGCACGCTCCAATCAAGATGCCCGAATCGAAAACTGCTCGCAGGCAGGGTAACGCCAAACCGAGTTACGGCCATGACGCCGAGCGCGATAAGCAGCGAAGCCGCCACGATGGTTCCCAATCCACCGATGTTATTCACCCACTTGCCCACCCCTATGCCCAAAATGTTTGCCAACGCTGTCAGCCAGATCAAGCCGATCGCAACGGCGCCGAAAATGAGAGAATTCTCGCTCAACCGCGCGATACTCCCGCCGCCGATATAAGCCGCAGTTCCCAGTAAGTAGAACAATAGCGTTGGGATAAAGAACATATTGCATGTCCAATAACACCAGCCGCACAGGAAGCCATGCAGATCGCCGAACATCTCCTTCGTCCATGCATACACGCCGCCTTCTTGCGGAAAGCGATGCGAGAGCTCGATGACCCCGATTCCCTGCGGCAAAAAGAAGAATAATAGCGCCGCAACCCAGAGCCACATAGTAGTAGCCCCGGCTGCAGCTATCACCGGCACTACATTCAGATTCGCGATCGCCACAATGGAGAGCCAGGTCAGGTCCCAAACCCCGAGCGCCCGCTTTAGGTGCGCAGCAGGCGTTTCATTTGTTTCGGAACCGCTCCCGGCAGTCATGGAAAGAATTTACGAAGCGTGCGTTCCCAGCGGACCTACCGTCATCCGCTCCTCCTGGGCTGCGGCCAGCTCGGGAGCAACCTCGGCAAACACCCGCAGGTGTTCATTAATATCCGCTTCGGTGTGCTGAACTGAAATGGTCCATTGCTCGTCCCACCAGTAAGGTTGAGCAAGGATGCCACGGTTTGTCATCGCGAACCAATAATGAGTCCAAATATCTTCATCTATGTGATACCAGTCCCGGTAATTTCGCACACGCTGCGGGTAGAACATCAATGCGCCATTTGAGCCGGCCCCGTCCACATACGCATTCAAGCCGGCTTTCTTGACAATCTGCCGATATCCGCTCACAAGTTTGTCGTTTAACCCGCTTACATAGGCAAACGCGTCGCGCGTCAACACCTCGCGGAAAGTGGCCAGGCTTGCCGCCATAACCACCGGATTGGTGTTGTAAGTACCGGCATGAAACATCTTTTGGCTGGCAATCACATCCATAACTTCGCGGCTTGCGGCAAACGCGGCAATCGGAAATCCTCCGCCAATCGACTTACCCAAACAAAGAATATCCGGTTTCACTCCGAAGTATTCGCACGCGCCTCCGTACGCCAGCTTCCCGCCCGTCTTCACCTCGTCCATAATGAACATCCCGCCATATTTCTTGGTCAATTCGCTTAAGTTCTGTAAATATCCTTCATCCGGCATGCAGAAGGCGATGTTCATCATGATCGGCTCTACAATTACTGCGGCAATTTGACCTGGGTTTTCTTCGAAAAGGCGTTCAACCGCGTGTAAGTTGTTGAACGGCGCAACCAGCGTTGCGTCCGCCGTTCCTTTCAGCACTCCAAGGCTGGAAATCACTGACCTGGGATGCTCCGGGTCGCCGAATTCGCCTTCTTTCGGCTTTACACTGAGAGAGACTGCATCATGGCCGCCGTGATATCCGCCCTCCATCTTGATCACCTTGCTGCGGCCCGTCACCGCGCGCGCCAGCCGTAGCGCATACATGGTGGCTTCGGTGCCGCTATTTGTAAAGCGCACCATCTCTACCGGAAATCGGGCGCAGATCTCGTCCGCAAGTTCTAGTTCCAGCCCGTGCGGCATGCCGAAAAGTGTTCCCCGCCGTAGCGGCTCTTCCACCGCCTTCATCACCGCCGGGTGGCAGTGGCCGGCGAACAGCGCGCCGTAGCAGAGATGGTAATCCAGACACTCATTACCGTCAGTATCGTGAATGCGGCTCCCTTTTCCGTCGCGAACGAACAGCGGATACGGCGGATAGTATCGGTAATTACTTCCCACGCCGATGGGCACTCGTTCCATTGCGCGCGCATGTGCTTCGCGCGATTTTGGGGTCCGCTTCTGGTAATTGTCAAGCTCTTTTTGAAGCGCTGGATACATCTCTGCAGATTTCCTTTGGGAATCGTCAAGTTTGAACTGCCCTATGCGGCTTACAAGCTGTGCGCCAGCCACAGGCCAACCCAGTTTCGTCAGTCTGCGGGCGCTGCTGTCACCTGCAAGGTTTTCAAAATTATAGCTGTGGCCGGCGGCACGGCGCAAGGCGAGCCGAATTTTACGCGTGTGACGCTCGCACGGTTCTCGCCGTGTGCGCTCGGCTGAAGCTGCAAGAAAAGTTTGCACGGCCGCCGCTCCGTGCGTATAATTCCTGTAACCTGTGACGTTATAGAAAGCTGCTAGGGACGCCTTTCGGCTTCCGCAGTTCTATCCTGTGTCCTCGTCGCCGCGGAGTTGGCAGGCCAAGTCGCTCAAGAGACTTTTATCTGCTTCGAAGGAGGCATGATTCATGACACTGCTTAAGCTTGGCCGCCGTTCATACCTGTTTCTTGCTTTTTTCTCTCTCGCTGTAATCGCCGCCAAAGCACAGACCACCGGCGACATTCGCGGCATCGTCAAGGATCCCTCCGGGGCAGTAGTTGCCGGAGCCCAGATCACCGCCAGCATGCCATCGGCGGGCGTCGAACGCAAAGCAGTTAGTGACAACACCGGCGAATTTACGATTCCCACGGTTCCTGTAGGCTCCTACACCGTCCGGATCAATGCGCCCGGTTTCAAAACATTTGAGCAGAATGATGTCATTGTCGATATCGGCCATGTCGCCCAGGTAAATGCGTCTCTTGTAATTGGCCAATCGACGCAGGTTGTCACCGCCGAGGCCTCCGCACCGCTTGTTGAAACCACCAGTACGCAACTTGGCGCCGTTATGAACTCGACTGCCGTCGTAAATCTGCCGTTGGCAACCCGCGACACTTATCAGTTACTCCAGTTACAACCAGGCGTTCAGTCTCAGCAGGGTTATGATCTGTTTGCCGGCAGCGAAGAAGCGGGCGCCGTATCCGTCAATGGCGGTCGTGGCCGTGCCAATAACTACAACGTAAATGGCGGCGACGCCAACGATCAGTTTTTGAACTCACCCGCCATTCAGCCCATTCCCGATGCCATCGAAGAATTTCGCGTCCTCACGAACACCTTCGATGCCGAATATGGCCGTAATTCCGGCTCGGTTGTCAACGTCGTTACCAAAGGCGGCACGAACGAGTTTCACGGCGATGTATATGAGTTCTTCCGCAATACAGATCTTGACTCGCGCGGCTTCTTCGATACCTCCCGCCCCGAATTCGATCAAAATCAATTCGGCGGAACGCTTGGCGGCCCCATCGTCAAAGATCGCACCTTTTTCTTTGTAAGTGCTGAAGGCCGGATCATTCGCGAAGGCATCTCTTCGGACGTTGTCACGGTGCCGACCGTCGCAGAGCGAAGCGGCGATTTCTCAGCGGGAAGCCCCTTCACCGGTACCCTCACTGACGCGAATCTGGCCTCTGTCATGAATGCCCGGCCCGGTTGTGCTTCGGCCGTTGCCGCGGGCGGAGGCGCGCCATTGGCTGCAGGGACCCCTTGGGCCTCGATATTTCCTAACAACAAAATTGCACCGCAATGTTTCGACCCCACCGCGGTCGACCTGATGAACCAGTTTGTTCCGCTTCCAAATCTCAACTCCTCCGAGCTTCAGACAGTCCCGGTGCAGAATGACAACGCCTATCAATGGACCGCTCGCGTTGACCACCGTTTCAACGACAAGCACCAGTTGAATGCCTATGTCTACTTCAATGACGATGCCTTGATGCAGCCTTTCGCGCGCTTTCAAGCGGCCGGCGCCGACGTGCCCGGCTTTGGGTCTGACTATAACGAGCGCAACACCCAGTACAATTTGACGGAAACCTGGACCATCAATCCGTCCACGGTCAATGAAGCCCACTTCTCCTATTTCCGCGAAGGCGAGCTCGGCTACAACCATCCCCAAAACACGCATCCTGTACAAGATTCGTGCAAAACGGTCCCGGCGCAATACTGCTTCGCCGATCCGGCCGACCCGGATCTTGGAATTCATCCGGGCCTTCCGGGAAACCGCGAGGGCGTCCCGTTCATCTCCGTTGCGGGCGGGTTTACCATCGGCAATGATTCCGAAGGCGAGCTGCCTCAAATCGGCAACAGTTTTAGCTGGACTGATAACTACAGCAAGGTAGTCGGCAATCACAGCATGAAATTCGGTGTTGACGTGCGCCGCATGCGCTTCGACCAGACTCTTTACTACAACGTAAACGGGTCTTACAACTTTACTCCGGGAGGTACAAATGACGTAGGAGCCAGCGACCTCTTCGCGGATTACCTGCTCGGTCTTCCTAACTCTTTCTCAGAGGGTTCCGCGCAAGCCGAGCATGTTCGCAGCACGGCTCTTTACTTATTCGCTCAAGATAGCTGGAAGATCAAGCCGAACTTGACACTAAATTATGGTTTGCGTTGGGAATTAACTACGCCGCTGGCCGACATAAGCGAACGGGTTCAAACTTTCCATCCAGGGCAGGAAACCACCATTTACCCGTGCCAGTTAAGCCCCAGTAATCCTCTGGTCCAAACCTTTGGCACCACAGATTGTAGTCCGGGCAGCGCGGGTGAATCGGTCAATCCGCTTGGCTTGGTTTTCCCCGGTGACCAGGGGGTGCCCGCCTCGCTCACTAACACGTACTATAAGTCCTTTGCACCGCGCATTGGCCTGGCTTACAGTCCATCCGCGGATTCCGGCTGGAAACATAAGCTCTTCGGTGCTCCTGGCAGCACCAGCATTCGCATGGGATGGGGAATCTTTTACAACCCAGTCGAGCAACTGGTCCTCGAACAGTTCAGCGCCGAGCCTCCATTCGGTGGAAGCTCCAGCTTTTCTAATCCGCTATTTAATACGCCCTTCGAAGGCCAGGATGGCACCATTGATCCAAACCCGTTCAACGGCATTCTAAATCCAAAACCTGGACAGTCTATCGATTGGTCCACTTTCCGGCCCATTCTGCTATACGGTCAATTCAAACCGAATCTAAGAACGCAATATGAGGAGCAGTATAACTTCACCGTCCAACGCCAGGTTCGTGGAGATGTATTAATACAGGTCGGATATGTCGGCACACAAGGACATCGCTTGCTGGCCTCGCACGATCTCAACTACGGTGACGCACAAACGTGCCTGGATCTAAACGCGATCTCCAATGCTGCCAACGACCCTAATCTTGCGTGTGGGCCGTTCTATTCCGACAGTTCTTTCACCATAGCAGCGAACGAAATTCCCCCTGGTTTCACTTTGCACTTGCCTTACGGCCCGCAACCTACCGTAACCGGCCCTAACCCGACGCCAATTACTCTTGTAGGGCTTAGGCGCTACTCTTCGCCCTTGTGTAATCCATTTACAGGTGTCGGCTGTCCCCCTGACGGAGTGCCTGTATTCTCAAACATCTTCGCAGAAGACACCATTGCAAACTCAAATTACAATTCACTGCAAATTAGTGCCGAGAAGCGGCTATCGAAAGGTCTTCAATTTCAACTCGCATACACCTGGAGCAAGTCGATTGATGACGCTTCGAGTTTCGAGAACGAGCTGAACCCTCTTAATTACGGATTGAGCCGGTCGCTGTCATATTTCGATGCTCCCCAGCGTTTCGTTCTGAGCTATTTTTACCAATTCCCGAAGACGCACCTGAATGGAATCACTGGTAAGTTGCTGAATGGCTGGGAAAGCTCGGGTATTTTGACATTTCAAAACGGGTTTCCCGTACCCATCACCGATGATTCCGATAACGAGCTCGAAAGCAGCTACTTCTTCCAATCCGCCGGCGAGCCAGACAGGGTTGCACCCTTTCAAGCGCTCAATCCACGAAACCCGCTGAACGTTGCATTCAACGTAAATGCGTTCCAAGAACCAACTCAGCTTGGAATTTTTGGAAATTCGTCGCGCACGGTATGTTGTGGCCCCGGAATTAACAACTTCGATTTCAGCATGCTGAAGGACACTCAGATGACCGAACGGACCACGCTCGAATTTCGGGCAGAGTTCTTCAACGTCGCCAATCACGCCCAGTTCAGTACAGTAGATGGTAATTTCTCGGACGGCCTGCCTCAGGACGGTGGAACATTTGGCAAAGTCATCCGCGCTCGTGACCCACGAATCATCCAATTCGCACTCAAGCTGCTGTTTTAGCGGCGGCTCATCACGAATGCGTGAGTTACGCGATCGTACTCGGACCCGTGCATCTGACCGGGTTTTTTCTTTTCGCGATATTGGACCACGCTAAAATCACTCGCGAAGCGCTCTTCTACCGCCATTCGCTCGTACAGTACCGATTCAATTCCATTTGCCGGATCCCGGATCGCATGCATTCCCGGGCTCAGCGAGCGATACGGCAGCGATCCATAATACCCATCTTCGGTGGATGCCAGCGTTAGAAGAAACAGCCCGCCTGGTTTAAACACGCGGGCTAATTCGCGCCGGTAAACGGCACGATCTTCGCTATCCATTAGATGTTTGTAACAGAACGTGTCGATCGCCACGGTCGCAACGCCATCGTCAACTGGCCAAGGTTCCGAAACAGTCCCGCAAATAGCCTGCAGGCGAGAACCTACACCTGTTGCTTCCGCCTTGGTCCGCAACCGGGAGATCAACTCCGGAACGATGTCTATGGCGCAAACAGTGAAACCCTGCTCGGCAAGATACAAGCTGTTTCGCCCCGTTCCGCAGCCGAGATCAATTGCTATCGATTCCTGCGGCTGAATTCCCAGATCAAGCGCCATGGGAACAAAATCCCGAACAGCCCCGGACGGCTCCTGCCGGAACGAGGACGGCAAGCCGCGCGTTTCGTATTCCGCCGCCCAAAGAGTTGAGAGGAACCTCTTTCCCGCCACTCAGATCGCACGACCTCCTTGTCCCCCTATGTTTACAAAGCCTGTATTGAAGTCACGGAAATAGCTTCGGTACCCGTGCTTCGAATTGTCCCCAGGGAATTTTCTTGGGGTGTGTTTCCCGTACATCTGAGGGGGCACATCGAGAACGTTTTCCGCAGTGATGCTCCAATCGCGCGAGGGAAATGGGTAGGCGTAGTAGGGCTGTACCGGATCAGGAACAAGAACTGCTGAAAGCGTTCTTCCACTTACCCAACAATGCTGCACAATCCGATGTGTCCCGTCACATACCAAGTAATCTGGCTCGCCGTCCCTTTCTCGCTCTTTTGGAGCGACAGGTTCGATTACCGGCGGCAGCATCGCCATCGGCGCGCCGCCATGAACTGTAACCCTCAGATAGCCATCCAGATCGTTTAGTTCTATCTTCGGCCTGAGCTTCCTGAACTGATCGTGGAGCCACTCCACTCTTCTTAGCCCGCGGTGCAGGCTATAGCGCTGCGTTGGCCGCAAAAATCCAAGCGGGTTATTAGACGTATCAAACACACTGATTCGATCGCCTACTCTACGAATCTGAACGGTCTCAATCTTCGCCTCGGGATACGCGAGTTGCCCACGTAGAAGACCGTCGCGATTGAACTGTACACGCCGCAAGCCCGTCTCAAGACTATTCGGAAATCCGTTATCGAGACGAGCTCTCCCGGCACTCGCTCGGAATGGATGCCTCTTCACGACTACAATCGCGGTTTGATTGGGCGTTTCGTCCAACTCGCCGTAATAGAGCCAAGTGGGCCGGCCACGCTCCCTGCTTTTGATGTCGGCGATGACCGATTCCACCCATTCCATGACATCGCCGTTTCGGGCACGGATCGAAGACCAGTCACCCCAGCGCTCAAGCGAGAACCAATGCAAGCCGATCGCTTGGGCCTGCGTTCGAGCGGGCCCGGTATCAGGGCGGAGGCACGCTTCACCCCTTTCCCTCATCATTGTTTTGACGTTCCGGATGGCGTCCGCAAGCGCGCCGCCTGACTTACGCGCGAGGTCGTCCAAAGTAACGATCGTGTACTCGTACCTTTGGGGAAATCCGTCCGTCGGAGAGAATTTCACGAATTCGCGCTGAGCTAAAACGCGGAAATTGCTCTCCATTTCTTCCCAGTTCTGAATAGTCAGGTTCGCAACAGCTTGCCGCAAACTGTCACGCAGCGCAGTCCTATTACTCAACTCGTCTATGTCCTCTAAAAGTACCCTTTCCGCCGATCGCAACAGGTCTCTGCGTGCGTGTTCGAATTCCTGTCGCAATTCCGTAAAAGCCGGCAACAGGAGTGTATCCCACGCGCTGATTTCAGAGGTTCGCAATGGTACATGATTGTTCAGTAAAATCTCTTCAGTACCATTTTCATGACGCAAGCAAAGCAATAGATGGTACTTCTTGGACGGCAGGTCTGCTTCTGGGCTGATTGGCAGTGGTACCTTTTCAGTGGAAGTGATCCGCACGTATCCGCACTCCTTCCACTCTTCCTCTAGCGCTTTCCAGTAGGCATCGCGTAAACCCGGAACGACGGGCGGCAGCACGTCGCGGTTTCGTCCGGAAGGCAGTGCGGGTAGACTCGGATCTAGCCACGCTTTGATCTCGCGATACAATCGCATCTCGCGCGGCGGGATGCGCGAGGCGGAAACAAGTGGCAGCGCCGTGCCGATGAATTTCTTGTCAGCATCGCGAGCTGCGATCTGCACCGCCACTTGCCCGGTATAAAGATCGAAGGTAAGAAGAACCGCTCCCTTATCATATTGCGGACTCGAAACGATTGACAGCAATGGCTTACTGCGATCCGGCCTGGGCGGCAGATACGACACCTGCTGAATTGCTTCATCGTGCATGTGTCCATGCACAACGAGTGATACGAACGAATCCTGCAGAGCCTCAATAACGGCTCGTGCATCCAATGTCACTCGACGCAGAAACTCTTGATCATCCAGTGCGCTTTTCTTGTTAGGAGCTGAAACGGGCAGTAAGTGGTGGTGAATTGTCACGCAGACATAAAGTGGACAGTGTGAGACCGCATTTTGAAGCGTTTCAATCAGAGACTTAGTCCGCGCGATCTGCTCTGGCCCGACGAGCCCATGTGTATGCAGTTCCTTCTGGTCTTTGTACTGTGCGTGATTCGAATCGAGGCCTATTATCGCAATTACGCCGTGATCATTTCCGATCAGGCAAAGACGCGGGCACTCAATTGCCTCATCCGCATGTGGGGGCGGGTCTTTTGAAAAAGGCTTGATAATAGTTTCCAGGAACGGTTCGTGCTTCTTTGCCTCAGTCGAATCCCGAACCACATCGTGATTACCAGGAATAGCCAGGCATCCTTTCTCGGCATCGATGTCAAGATGCTTCAGCGCAGCTAGGATTACGTCGCGAGCATCCCGGTAGATCTTCCGAAAGATTGCGTCGACGGAATCGTTGTCCCTCTTGGCTAGCCTTACTGCACTGGGGCCACACGCCAGATCGCCGCTGAAGATAATTCCATGAATCGCTTCAGCCGCTGTCTTCACTTTCAATTGATCGAGTGTGCCAAGGAGTTCATTCCGCTTTCGAGTAGTATCGGCCACACTTCCTTGCAGATCCCAATGGACGTCCGACAATTGCGCGATGGATATCCGCTCGCTGTCAATGTAATAGAGGTGATCTCTCCATTCACTACCGATGCGTTGGATCCGGTATTCAGTACAAATCAGCATGGCCGGCCTACAACCCTACTCACGCCTTCAAATGCGCCGGGTTCGTCTGCTTTCTCTGCTTTTGCACACCCGGCAAGACTTCGTTGAAATCTCGAAACAGAGCCTTATATCCATTTGGATCTCGATAAGTTTTTTTCTGAAATCCGTCCTGCAACTCATCGAACTCGGTTACATCGTTCCAACCATTCGGCAGCGCATACGCATAATATGGATACTCGCGCGGTACATTTCGCGCCAGGACGATATTTAACTTCCGTCCCAGCTTCATGGCCGCATACACGCGATGTATGCCATCATTGATCAACCAAACCATCCGGCCGTCTGGCTCAAGAGATTCTTCAATCACCGGCGGAATAAAAGGAATGATCTCTGAATGGTCATCAGTCGAGAAAAGAATCCCGCCCCGCAATCCAAAGATATCGATGCCCTGTTTCTCGAAGTCGTTAGCCAATTCCGTAATCGCTCGAACTCCGGCCGTTAGTACGAATCGTTGCGCCGGCGCGAGCTTACGCGGATCTACCGCCTCCACGATACCAAGTTCGGCTCGCTCATAAATAAATGGACGGCCAAACCCCTGCAGCCGGGTTTGTTTGAGCCGATTCAATAACTCTTGTTCGGGAATTATTTCGAATCTACTTATCACCAGATCGCCTCGCGTGTATCTCATGCGCTCGCCGGATAGTCTCGGCGCTCAGCTCGCCAATGTGCCCCAGCGTCATATCCGGACCGGCGCTCGTGCCGTTGAGAATGCGCATCAAATCATGCTTTTCCTTTGCCGGCCGATGCAGTATCCAAATTGTGGCCATGCCGCTCTCTATTGCCGGCGCTATATCGGCAGCCCATGTATCGCCCACCATGATCACATCCGGCGCCTTCGCGCCTATCTGGCTGCAAATCTCGCACAGGAGGCTTGTATCCGGCTTCATCTTATGTGTGCGAAAAGATGGAAAGCACGGCTGCATCTCCGCTTCGAATGAAAACGCGGATTGAAACCGCAGATAGAACGGCCGCCAGATGTTAGAGACGTAAACTCGCTCAATACCCGCTGCTCGTAGCGATTCTATCGCCTCAATTGCCCCCGGTAGCACATACGATTCCGCAAACTGCGCATCCCAAATTCGCCCAATAACCTCAGCGCTCCGGTGTTCATCGGTTCCGAATCGTCTCGATACTCGCTCGGCCAGTTCGCGGCTCTCGGACGCGTCCGTCTTGAACAATATCTCATTTACACCAGGGACCGCCTCCGCACCCAGCTCTAGCTCCGCCGCGATGCGCTGCCCTGGCCCAGCCGCCGGCCCGTCAATGAGCGTCGACCCGATATCGAAAAAAGCGATCAAGCCTCGTCTCGCGACCTGGACGCATCAGCCATCTTCGTCCGAAGGGCTTTCAATTGCGCCTCTTTTCTGGCAATCTCGCGCCCTAGATAAAGGGCGTGCGAGATCTCGGAGATGGCGGCATCTCTCGCAAGCTGATTCTCTAAAGCCTCGGCGGTAGTGCCGCGATATTCATTGATCCTCGCCCCGCGCCAGGAATGCTGGACAACAACTTCCCCCGCCTCCTGGTCTACCGTTACCGTAAATTCACCGTTAGGATCGAAACGCAAGTCCACCTTGCCCGTTTCGCGGCTCACGACGTGGTCTGTGGTTTTGCTCTTTGCAATGCTCTTCGCTTTTTCGAGCATTCCGGCATCCACCGAAATGGAGTGACTGAAAACTGTGATTGCGCCCGGCTGCATGCCTGCTCCTTCAGCCACGTAGCGCTGTATTGCCATAAGTCCGTATACATTCTCCAGCCAGGCATCCATGGCGTTATGCGTTCGAAAAGTGGCCGTAAGTGTTAGCCGCTGCTCGAATTTCCGAAAAAAGATAGATACCAGGCACGGACAATGTGCGCCAGTTACTAAGTTGGTCGCATTATCCCACAAAGTCATATACGCATGCCGCGATTCAGGATCCTCGCGAAGCCGTTCGATCATGATTTGCAAACCATCGATCGGCTTCCCGTCGACCTGAAAATAGCCGCGCATCCTGTTCCCGTAGGTATATATAAGGTCCGGCGGCTTCCTGCCATCCAGCATGCGTTCTTGATATTCGTGGAAATGTTCCAGTGAGAATCCGTACTCACCCAAAGTTTGTTGGTCCTCTTCTACTGGCTCCTCGATGACCACTTTTACATTCTGCAGCTCGATCTTGTCGCCCTTCCGCAGTTTGCTCCGGTGCCCAAAGCGGACCAAACGAAAGATCAGTTCGCGCCACGCTTCTACAGGACTCGGCCGCAGTATGTTGTGGTTCCTTGGCTCCGATGGAAAGCGCTGCACCTCCGCTTTCGGAATGGGCACATCACGGCGCAAAAGTTCCTGTTTCTCCATTTTCGGAAGCGAATCGATCGCGCGCCGCAGTCCCGCCGCAGTTTCCGGATCGGACAGCAAACCCAAGGGAACGAGCTTCACCGGTTGTGCGAACATGTCCGGCGTAACCATACCGTCTATGATCCGATTCGTCCCAACAACCCGATGACTGGGAGTGCCCAGATAATCCACCGGCTCGATTCCGAGCTCAAAGAAATTGATGAGTTCCTGGCGTGATCCGGACAGGTCTTGCCCCATAATGATCAGGCACTGAATCTGCGGATTATAAAGCAAATTGCGCAGCAACTCCGGCAGCCCGTTGCCAAACAAGTTCCCGATCGCCGCGATCCGTGAAGTCTCTGCACTGACGTCCACACCGGCCTGCGAAATAACTTTGCGGGCCTGCTCCGTGTTCGACCAAAGCGTCACAACACCCACATCGCCGTGCGGATTAACCTGTATCAAGCGATCAGCGAAAAAGAGCGGATCAAACAGCAGATCCGTGGCTGAAGCTGTTGCAGTCACGTAAGTAGTGATATCACACTGGTGCCACTACTTGGCTCCATGAGCCAGCGCGTGCAGCCTCGCCAGAATCTCGGGCTCTCTTTGCTTATACGTGCTGATTCCCGTCAGCAGGTCCTCTTCAAGAATCTTTCCTGCCGCATTCCGGTAAATCACCTGAAATTCCCCGGGCATTGCCAAGCTATAGACGTCCGCTTTCACATCGCCATCGCCAAAAGTCTCAACCAACTGAGCTTCCATATACATCAGATTCAATGCATCCATCACAGGTGTCAACGAACCGTGTCCGCACGCCTACATTACAAGCGCATAGGTTCGTTTGCTGCGCGCTTCGAGTATATTGACACCAATAGGAGACTCCCCATGCGCCAATCCGAGTCCGCAGCCGTTACGGCAAAACGCGCCAGCGTAGGCGCAGCCAGCGTAGGCGCAATCAGCGCAGGCGCGCTCTCGCTCGGTGCATTTGCCCTCGGCGCCTTTGCTATCGGGGCGCTCGCCATTGGCGCCCTTGCGATCCGCAAGCTGGCGGTCCGCCAAACGCGCCTCGACGTCGTGCGCATCCGCGACTTGACGGTCGACCGCTTGTCTGTGAAGGAGCTAATCCTTCCCCGATAGCGCCAAACTCCTCTCGCAAGGCCCTGCCCAACAGCCAATTCCCGGGAACAGTCGCCGCCAATCTGCGTATAATTAGCCACCGCCCGGTTTCGCGAGGAGGTCCCATGTTCAAATCGCTGACCTACGCCGCCAGAATCCTGCGCAAGAGCCCTGGCTTCACGGCCGTCGCCGTCTGTTCCTTGGCCATCGGCATTGGCGCAACTTCCGCCATGTTCAGCTTTGCCGACGCCCTGCTCCTGCGCCCGCTGCCCGTCTTTGAACCTAGCCGCATCGCCGCCGTCACCACCGCGAATTCTGCCGCATTCGGCACTAACAACGCCATCTCCTACCCCGATTACCTCGACTTTCGTGACCGTAACCGCAGCTTCGAAGGACTGCTCGCCGCCTCGTACGCCACCTTCGGATTCAGCCCCAACCCAGCCACCCTGCCGCGAATGAAATTCGGCCTCTTTGTCTCCGGCAACTTCTTCCGCGTGCTCGGCGTTGAGCCGTCGCTCGGCCGCGGCTTCCGTGATGACGAAGATCAAGCCGAAGGACGCGACCCCGTTGTCATCCTCGGCCATGACTTCTGGGTCAGCCAGTTCGGTGCAAGCCGCTCGGTGCTCGGCTCCAAAGTGCGTCTGAACGGCATCGACTTTTCGGTGATCGGTGTCGCTCCGGAACGATTCACTGGCATCGATCAATTTGTTCGCCCAGCTTTATTTATCCCGCTCGCGATGTCCCCGCGCACCGGACAGGCAAACAACCTCAATCGGCGCGATCTCCGCTGGCTGATTGTCAAAGGCCGCCTCAAGCCGGGAGTTGGCGTCAACGAGGCCCAAGCAGATCTGAACGCCATCACTTCGCAATTACGAAATATGTATCCCCAAAGCAACCGCAATCAGCGCATTGCCGTGCAAACCGAGCTCCAGTTGCGCGCTGCGCAATCGCCTCCGGATGCGGCGCTCGCCGCCATGCTGGTCTTGCTCTCACTTTGCGTTCTGCTTGTCGCCTGCGCCAACGTAGCGGGCCTGCTCCTCAGCCGTGCCCGCGCGCGTTCGCGCGAAATCGCCGTGCGGCTCGCTATCGGCGCTGGCCGCGGCTCCCTGGTCCGCCAGTTGCTGCTCGAAAATTTGCTCCTTGCTCTTCTGGGCGGCCTCGCCGGCATCGCAATTGCCTATGCCGGCGCCGCATACTTCCGCCGCCTCCCGATCCCAACCGATCTGCCGGTCGTCATTGACGTCGGCCTCGATCACCGCGTGTTGTGGTTTACGCTCGCCGTCTCGCTCCTGAGCACCCTTCTCTTCGGCCTCACACCCGCCCTTCGCGCCACGCATCCAGACCTGGTTCCAGCCCTGAAAGCAACCGATGCCGATAGCACTGGCCACCGCCGCCTCTGGGGCCGCAACTTGATCGTCGCGGGACAAGTTGCTTTATCGCTGGTCCTGCTCGTCGTCTCGGCCGTTTTGGTGCAAGGCTTCGACAGCCAATTGGCCCAAGGCCCCGGTTTCCGTACGGATCATTTGTTTCTTACCAGCTTTGACACGCAACTGGTTCGCTATTCCAACGATCAAACCCGTCGCTTCTATAAGGAACTGCTCGACAGAACACGCTCGGCTCCCGGCGTCAAATCCGCAGCCCTCACCTCCGTCATTCCAATGATTGGAGGCGACAGCACCCCGATTGTTCCCGAAGGCTATCAATTGCCTCGTGGCGAGCAAGCTGTCACCGTATTCGATGCGCACGTGAGTGATGGCTTCTTTGACACCATGGGCATTCGTCTGCTCAAGGGGCGAAGCTTTCTTCCCACTGATCTGCCGGACACACCGCGCGTAGCCGTTGTGAACGAGCATCTCGCCAGTCACTATTGGCCGAAAGGAGACGCTCTCGGCAAGCGTTTGCACCTCGGAAATGCGGCCGGAGACCTGGTTCAGATCGTAGGAATCGCTAAAACCACCAAGTATTTTTGGATCGCTGAACCACCCCTCGACTATGTGTACTTCCCGTACACGCAGAACGCGGGCCTCGGCCTCGCGGCCACATTCTCTGCTGCTGCCTTGACCGTGGTCGCCGAATCCGATGCGCCGGATCCCTCTACCATCGCCCCCGCGTTGCGTGAAGTTGTGCGTGGGCTCGATCCGAACATGCCCTTCTACGACGTGCGAACCATGCATGACCTGTACACCCAACGCGCGGTCAAAACGCCCAACATGATCGCCGACAGCGTCGCTGGTTTGGGCCTGATGGGCCTCATTCTCGCCACCGTCGGACTCTACGGCCTCATCGCTTATTCGGTCAGCCGCCGCACGCGCGAGATCGGTATTCGCATGGCCATCGGCGCCGACCGCCAAAAAGTCGTTCAAATGATTCTCAGGCAAGGTCTCACCTTGAGTTCGGCGGGCGTCGCGGTCGGCCTTCTCGTTAGCTTCTTCGTTTGCCGCGTCCTCACCTCCGCACTCTGGATCGCCACTTTTAACGCCACCAACCCTCTGCTCTTCGCAGCCATCGCTCTACCTCTGCTTCTGATTACTTTGTTGGCAAGCTATGCGCCCGCTCGCCGAGCCTCACTGATAGATCCCATGCGCGCTCTCCGCGAGGAATGACCGTTGTGCGCGATGAGATTATAGGTAAAGCCACGATATGAATCACCTCGAACGTGTTTCTTCTATCCTGGGCGCCATTCTCGTCGGCGCCGCCGCCTGGCTCATCGTTTCCGAGCGCCGCGCTCGCGCCTCGCATCCTCCGGTCGAAAAACTCGCCGAAGATCTCAAACATGCCTGGGCGCGCTACCATACGCCTTAATCGCGTTTCCATGACATCCCGCAGTTCCGCCGCCTCTCTTGCCTTTGCCGCTCTCCTCGCGTCCGCCTGCGCACTCACCGCGCAGTCAGATTCCGGCCATGCCAAGGAAATTATTGACAAAGCCGTCGCTGCGCTCGGCGGAGACCACTTCCTCCAGATGCGCAACCGTGTTGCGCGCGGCCGCGTCTACGCCTTCTTTCACGATCAGCTCAGCGGACTCGACGTAACCACCATCTACACCGAGTATCTGTCCAGCAAGCCCGCGAAAGGCATCGCTCTTCATGAGCGCGAAGTGCTCGGGAAAAAGCAGGATTACTCATATCTGTTTCTTTCCGATCAAGCCTTCGACGTCACCTACCGCGGCGCCCGTCCCGTTCCCGATGAGACTTGGCAGCGCTACGTCCGCACCACCGAAAACGACATCCTCTATATCCTGAAAGTCCGCCGCGACGAGCCGAGCATGCTCTACGACTACGTTGGCAGCGACGTCTATCTCAGCACCCACGTCGAGGTCGTCGATATCACCGATGCCCAAAGCCGCACCGTCCACGTCTTCTTCGACCACAACACCATGTTGCCGATCCATGAGAGCTTTTCCTGGCTGGATCCCGACACCAAGTATCACAATGATGAGGTCATCGACTACGATAAATACCGCGATATCGGCGACGGCATTATGTGGCCATTCACCATCGAGCGCCAACGCAACGGCTACAAGTCCTATCAGATGTTCGCCACCAAAATCGAAGCGAATCAGCCCATTCCGCCCAAGACCTTCGAGCTGCCGCCCGGCGCCAGGCTGTTGAAGAAAGTTGATTAGTAGCTTCCGCGGTCAAGCACGATTCCAAACCGCCAACGGCTCGGCTGTTACAATTTATCAACGCACAGCGCGTCTTCGCTTTAGCGCATGGGTGTGCGTGGTGCGCGTTTGAATATGAGCGCACAGAGCGTCTTCGCCTTAGCGCATGGGTGCCCGTTGTGCGCGTTACAAATGAGCGCACAGAGCGTCTTCGCCTTAGCGCACGGGTGCCCGTTGTGCGCGTTACAAATGAGCGCACAGGGCGATTGGTGCCCGTTGTGCGCGTTACAATATGAACTCAAGTACGAAGCGCAATGCTGAGCTTCCATGGATCTCGATCAGCTTCACACGTTCCTTGAGATCGTTCGCCTCAAGAGCTTTTCCAAGGCTGCGCAGACCTGTTATCGTACGCAGCCCGCCATCAGCGCCCAAGTCCGGCAGCTCGAGCAAGAGCTCAATGCCACGCTGTTCGACCGGCTCGGCACCCGAATCTCGCTGACCGTCGCCGGCCGCATCTTCGCTGAACATGCCGAACAGATCCTCGCCCTTCGCCGCCGCGCTCAGGACGCCATCAACGAGCTCGAAAAAGTTCCTCGAGGCGAGCTCCTGATCGCCGCTAACGAGGGCACCTGCATCTACGTCCTGCCCGGCGTCTTCGCCGAATTCAAGACCCAGTTCCCCAATGTCCAGTTGCACGTCGACCGCTCTTACGGCAGCCGCGTCGTTCAAGCCGTGCTCGACAACCTGGCCGATTTCGGTATCGCCCAGATGCCGCCGCCTGACAAGAAATTGCAGATCGTGAAAATTCACTCCGACGAAATCAAGTTGCTTGTGCCCTCCGGCCACAAGCTCGCTTCCCAATCACGGATCACCGCGCGTGACCTGCTCGGCGAACAATTGTTGCTTCCCAAGACCGGCGTGACCCGCGCCCGCCTCAATTCCTGGCTGGATTCGGTGCATCAGGAACTGAACGTTTCCATGGAACTTGATTCAACTGAAATGATCAAACGCTTCGTCATGGCGCATCTCGGCATATCATTCCTGGCCGCTTCCCATTGCCGCGAGGAAGTCGCGGCTGGCAAACTCACCGCCATCCCCCTCGGTCCCGAGCCCATGATCCGCCGGCTTGCTCTCATCTATCGCAAAGACAAGTCGCTCTCCAAAGCGGCCCTGGGTTTCATTCAGGTAACCTTGGATCATGCGGGAAATCAGATCGGCGCGTCTGCGCCGCTACTTCGCGCTTCCGGTTCGTAAAATCTGTCTATGACACGCCTGACCGCGCGCAGCTCTACCATCTTTATTGCCACCGGCCGCCAAACGCACGTCTATCGCTCCGTCAACGATGTCCCGCCCGCGCTTCGCCGCAAGCTGCAGGATTCCACCCGCAGCATGAACTCGGCCACTATCCTGATCGCCGACAAGCGCGGCCAGCAGGAACTCGTGCGTGCTCTTCAGGGCCGGCCCACCAATGTGCAGCGCCGTCTTGCCGAGATCATCTCGCCGCAGCAGACACCCGAGCCGCAACTCATCGCCACACATAAACCGTATGTCTCGTCTGCTTGGCGCAAATGGCTCGAAATTCTATTGCCGGTGGCCCTCGGCGCTTCCCTCTGGTTTTTCATCGACTCTCATTTCTAGCGCCGGCTTCCCCGGAAACCCGCTCTGCTAATCAGCCGAGCGCCCAAGGATCGCCTTAAAAATCGCTCCCAAACCCAAAAATTCATCCAGCCGCGAAGGCTTGCGAAGATACTCGCTCACGCCAAGTCGTCTCGCGTCTTCTTTGTCCCGCAGCGAATCGGAGGAGCTCAGGATTACCAGCGGCGACTGCTTGCACCGCTCACTCTGACGCACGCGCTTGGCCACTTCGCGTCCCGGTTTCTTCGGAATGTTCAGGTCCACAATAAAGAGATCGGGACAACTCGTCACGTCGGCTTCGATATCCTGAACAATCCTCAAAGCAATCTCGCCATCCGTCGCAACCAACAGCTCTCCCTCTACCCCGTGCTCCTCGAGCGCCTCGCGAACCAAAGTGACGTCCGCGGGGTTGTCCTCCACCAGAAGAATAGAAAAGGCCTTCCGTTCCGAAGCCGAATCGCTAGCTTCCTCTAACTGGGACCGTAAAGAAAAACGTTGCACCCCGGCCGAGCTCAGATTCCACCCAGATTCTGCCTCCGGCCCGTTGAATAAGTCGCTCGCAGATCGCCAGACCCATGCCGGTTCCGGGATACTCGGCGGCGCTATGAAGACGTTTGAAGATTCCAAAGACTTGCTCCTTATATTGAGGGTCAATTCCGATGCCATTGTCTTGTACCGAGAACAGCCACTCCGCCCCGCGCCGCTCGGCCGCAATCTGAATCCGTGGCGCATCGCTACTGCGATAACGAATCGAGTTTGCAATTAAATTCTGAAATACCTGCTGCAACTGGAACGCGTGCATGCGTACCCTGGGAAGCACCGTATGGCTGATCGAAGCGCCGCTGTCCTTGATGGCGGTTTCAACGTTACCAAGTGCTCTCTCCAGAATCGTCTCGGCATCAATCTCTTCCGGCTCCGCGTCAATCGTGGAGGCGTGCGTATAGGCCACCAGATCCTTCAGCAGCCGGTCCATCCGTGACACGCCCTCAATCGTGTAGCAGATATACTCGTCGCCGCTCTGGCCCAGCTTTCCGCCGAACTTCCTCCGCAGCATCTCGACATAAGCCGATACCATCCGCAGCGGCTCCTTCAAATCGTGCGAGGCCGAGTATGCAAATTGTTGCAGGTCCGCATTGGATCGCAAAAGAGCAGCGTTCGCCTCCAGTAAGGCTCGCTCTTGCAGTACCCGCGCCGTGATGTCGCGCGCTACCTTGGAAGCCCCGACGATTCTGCCCGAAGCGTCCCGGACCGGAGAAACGGTCAAGGAAACCATCAGAATTCTTCCGTCCTTTGTCTTCCGCTTCGTCTGATAATGCTCAACGCGCTCACCCCGCGAGATCGATCCCAGAATGCGTGGAATATCGTCGGCAACTTCGGCCGGCGCCAGCATCGAAATGTGCTGCCCGATTACTTCGTTTGCCGTGTAGCCGAAGATTCGCTCAGCGCCCCGGTTCCAGCTTCGGATGATGCCATTCAAATCCTTGCTGACGATTGCGTCATCAGATGACTCCACAATAGCCGCCAGGTGCTCTCGAGCCTCGAGCAGACTCTTGCCGGCGCCGAGATCATCGTCCTCCCGCGGTTTTCCGGACGATAACTGGTGGTAATACGCGGCGATACCGGCCTCGCAGGGAAAAGCACACACCTCCATCCGCTCTTCCACTCCCTCCGCAGACCAGCGCCGGAGCGTAACCGGCGTCCGTTCCTTCAAGGCCCGGCGGTGCGCTTCCGCAACCTCGACCCGCAGGAATGTCGGCCACTGCTCCCACGGTGTTTTTCCCAACATCTGCTCTTCGGTCCTTTGCCAAAGGTGCGCGGCCTTTGGATTCGCGTACAAAATCCTCCAGTCTTGATCGGCTATCAGCAGCGCCTCAGGGAAATTAGCGAACAAGCTTCGGCTTCCCGCCAACGTGGGCAGAAAAGCCACTGAATCTTGTGAGAGCTTCTCCAATAATCCCTCCTTCTGCATTATTGCGTGAATAACTGCAGCCGAAGCGGTCATCTATCAGGAAAAGATGCAGCCAAGTTACCTACCTGATCCCAAGCGCTACCATCAAGCCCAATTCCGCCGCTGCGGTCGTTCTGGCATTGTCTTGCCGCCCATCTCACTGGGACTCTGGCAAAACTTTGGTGGCGTCGACTCCTTTGAGACCGGCCGCGCCATGATCCGGCGCGCCTTCGACCGCGGCGTCACCCACTTCGATCTGGCCAATAACTATGGGCCTCCCTATGGCTCCGCCGAAGAGAACTTCGGCCATATTCTGCGCAAGGATTTTCGCGGCCATCGAAATGAGCTCATCATCTCGTCCAAGGCCGGATGGGATATGTGGCCCGGTCCCTACGGTATCGGCGGCTCCCGCAAATACCTCTTGGCATCCCTCGACGAGAGCCTCCAGCGCATGGGCCTCGAGTACGTTGACATCTTCTACTCGCACCGGCCCTCCATGGATGTGCCGCTCGAAGAAACCATGGGAGCGCTCGCGCAGGCAGTGCGTCAAGGCAAGACCTTGTACGTCGGCATCTCCTCCTACAGCCCGGAGCGCACGCGTGAGGCGGCGCAAATCTTGCGCACTCACGGAATACCCTTGCTCATTCATCAACCCTCGTACTCGATGCTGAATCGCTGGATCGAACAAGGATTGCTCGCCACGCTGGATGAACTCGGCATAGGCTGCATCGCCTTTTCTCCGCTCGCCCAAGGACTTCTCACGAATAAGTACCTCCAGGGCGTTCCCGAACACTCTCGCGCGACGTCCGAGGGCTCATCGCTCAACCGCGAGATGCTGAACGAAGAAAACCTTAAGCGCGTGCGTGCGCTGAATGAAATCGCCCGTGCGCGTGGCCAGTCGCTGGCGCAAATGGCGATCGCTTGGGTGCTGCGCGACAAGCGCGTGACCTCGGCTTTAATTGGCGCTCGCAATTTGGAACAGCTCGACAATTCTCTCGATGCCGCAAAAAATCTGCACTTCACAGAGCAGGAGTTGGCCGCCATCGACCGCCACGCGCAGGATGCCGGCATCGATATCTGGAAAGGCGCCCGCGAAGGCACCGAATAACCCTGCGCACACTGCCTTGACAGGCGTCATAATAATTCCATGGCCCACTGCACCAGACGTCAGTTTCTGCAAACCGGAGCCGCCGCGCTCTCCGCCGCCGGCCTCGCAACCCTTCCCCTGAAAGCAACTTCTGGAAAAGCAACCGATTGGGTGACCCTCGGCAAGTCTGATGTGAAGGTGACGCGCCTCGCCTTCGGGACGGGAACTCTGAGCGGCCAGGTGCAGCGCGACCTCGGACAGGATCAGTTTACGCGCCTCGTGCGTTACGCCTACGACCACGGCATTCGTTTCTTCGAAACCGCCGAGTCCTACGGCGACATGCATCGCATGTTGGGTATCGCGCTGCAGGGCATTCCGCGCGATAGCTACCGTCTCATGTCGAAGATCACCACGCACGGCGAAACGGACCCGCTGCAAAAGATCGACGAGCTGCGCACGCTCGCCAAGACCGATTACTTCGACATCATGCTCCTCCATTGGCAGCACGTTGCCTCCTGGCCGACCGACAGCCTGCGCTGGCAGGATGGCATTCTCGAAGCCGAATCGAAAAAGATCGTGGTGGCGCACGGAGCCTCCGTCCACGGCCTCCCCGCCCTGCGCCAGGTACCCACCAATAAGTTTCTTGAAATAGCGATGATCCGCATGAATCAAAAAGGCGCCTCCATGGACGCCGAGGACTACGCCACAACCGGACTCGGCAACGTGCCCGAGGTCGTCGAGCACGTGAAGCAGTCCCGGCAGGCCGGCATGGGCGTCATCAGCATGAAGCTCGTCGGCGAAGGCCGATTCACCAAGCGTGAGGATCGCCAGGCGTCCATGCGCTTCGCCTTCCGGCACGCTGGCGTCGATTCCGTCACCGTCGGCTACAAGAATACCGCCGAAATCGACGAAGCCATCGAAAATCTAAACCTGGCGCTCGCCTAACCGCTACCCTGTTCCATTGGCGTCCACAGCCCACTCAAATGCTGCGGCGGCATGTACCACGGTTGTATTGATGTACAAAATCCCATCGATCTCAAACGAAGAAAGCGCTTCCATGGGTCGAAACGCCAGCGGCAGCTCGGTGCACGCCAGGCAAACTACGCGCTTCAATCCCGCCTGCCGTTGAGTCGAGCTTTTCGCGATATCTTTCATCCGCTCCGCGGCGCCCTCCAGCTTCCCTAATTGCAGGTCCGCGACCAACTGGATCGCCCTGGATCTGGCCGTCTCCTCACTGGGTCCTTCGCCTGCAATTCCATGCTTCGCAAACGCCTCGCGGAATCTTCGCGAGCCCATGGTCACCGCTGTGCCCAATATCACAACCTGCGTGGCCCCGATTCGCGCGCTCTCCTTTGCAACCACCTCGAACATGTCGAGGACCGGAATTCCCACGCCGCGCACAATCGCGTCGTATCGATGATGCGGAGTGTTGCTCGCCATCAGCGCAAACTCAGCGCCGCTCGCTTCCAACCGCCGAAGCGCTGAGCGATGATATTCGTCGAACCGCGACCAGGATTCTTCGTCTCCCTCGACACCCAGGTAGCAAACGGCCTTGTTATGATCGAGCGACTCGATCGTCATCTCAGGCGTAGAAGGCGCGCCTGGAAGGTGGTTCGCCAGGTGCCGTTGTTCGCTTCGACGGCAGATCTCCGCGTAATAATTCACCGTGGACGGCCAGGCCACGCCTCCTACTATGCCGATCTTTTTCATTCGCGCTCTTGGGCTACTGGGCCAACATAGCTCGATCATCTCCAGAAATGTATAGCTTGCCCGGCGTTCATACTTCGTTTAGCATCAAAGTATGGATGCCGTAGATACCGACTATGCAGCTTCTCGAATTGCTGCGGCGATCGGTGAGCCCGCCCGCGCGCGCATGCTCTATTGCCTTATGGACAATCACGCGCGAACCAGTACCGAGCTCGCTGTTGTCGCGGACGTCAGCCCGTCTACCGCGAGCGTACATCTGCATCGCCTCCAGGCCGAGCGCTTGGTTAAAGTGCTGGTCCAGGGCAAGCATCGCTACTACAGCTTGGAAGGGACGGAGGTGGCCGGCGTCCTCGAAGGTCTCAGCGCCCTGGCCGGCGCGCCCCGCGATCAATTTGTGCCCAACACGCCGAACCGTCTGCGTGCCGCCCGCACCTGTTACGATCACATCGCGGGCACGCTGGGCGTGTTGCTCCACGACCGGCTCAAAGTACTGGACTGCCTGTCAACAGGCGCAGCCGGTAACGGCGATTCGTATGATCTCACGCCAAAAGGAATCAAGATGTTCGAGACTTTGGGCATTGATATCGACGCCACTCGGACCCTGCGGCGCCGCTTCGCCTTCGCGTGTCTCGATTGGAGCGAGCGGCGCTCTCACCTCGGCGGCGCAATGGGAGCCGCATTGCTGAAACTCGCTCTCAAGCGAAGATGGGTCACTCAGGACCTCGACACCCGAGCCCTTTCCCTCACCCGCCACGGCCAACGCGAACTGCTGACGAAATTCGGACTTCGCGTCTAGCTCGCGCGCTCAGCCGCTCACTTGATTCATTCGGACGTTTGGTGACCCCGTCGGAATCGAATGCGATCATGCTGAACGATCCACAACTCCTGGTCAGGGTTTCGGGTCTTGAGCGCTGTCAAGACGCGCCTGACGTAGCTGAGGACTGTAGCTTTGTCCTGCATCTTAAGCCCAAAAACAATAATGCCAGCATATTCATCCGGTGGATAGGCCCAAATATTGCTGAAGTCCAGATCAAGCGTGACTAAGATTCTGCGTTCGGCACGAACCCGGGTTGCAATTGCCTCGTCTTCGGCTCCTGTGAGCGATTCGTCCCACACGGTCTCTGCCTCGAAACCGTACGCACATAGTATTTCCGCGGCCTCCACAGGCAGGTTCTCGTCAACCTTGAACCTCACGCACTCCGCTCAAATGGCAGATCGGCAGTACTCTCACGCGCGAGTTCAGCCGCATACGCCAAGGCAGAGTCGATGTCGAACGCTTGAAGTGAAGGATAGCTGCCAAGAATCTCAGCGCGGGACATCCCCGCCGCCATGTTGTCAAGAATGACGGAAACCATCACTCTTGTTCCTCGAACGCACGCCTTTCCGTGGCAAACTTGAGGATCTACACTGATCCGCTCTCGCCAGTTCTCCATGCTTCGATTCTACGCAAACGGGTACACACTCCGTACAGCCTTTCTTGACTGAAGAATACGCCCGCGTCTTCGACGAGTCAGATCTCCGCACTTGAATGGCAAGTTAGTCACAAGCCTCAAAAGTATTTTCCTACCACCTAACCTCAATTCACTCAGCCCCTTGCCCACTCCGTTCCAAACCCAACAGTTCGTTTCCGCCCCCTCGCATGCTACGTTGTAGCCGCCAACCGCCTTACCTATGTCTTCCCGATCCATCCGCCGCGCCGTCGAGCGCCAACAACAGAAGCTCGCCCGTAAAGCCGCTCAACAAACCAGCGAAGTCTCCGAAGCTCGCCTCGCCGCGAACCGCGCGAACGCCCAACTAAGCACAGGCCCCACCAGCCCTGACGGAAAAGCCAAAACCTCCTTAAACGCAGTCAAAACCGGTCTAACCGGCCGCACTGTCCTGCTGCCCGGCGACGACGCCGCTCTGTACGAAGCGCACGTCTCGAATTTCATGCAGCGCCACCAGCCTGCCAACGACGAAGAACACAATCTCGTCCAGTCCCTCGCCGATACCGAATGGCGGCTGCTGCGCATTCCTTCGCTCGAAATGGGCATTTACGCCGTTGGCCGCCTTGAATTCGCCAACCTTTTCGAAGGCGAGGCCGTTTCGCTTCGCTCCGCGCTCATCGAAGCTCACATCTATCTCGCCTACCACCGCCAGCTCAACAATCTAAGTATTCAGGAGTCCCGCCTCCGCCGCCAGCGCGACAAGGACACCGCCGCCCTCAAGCAACTTCAGTCCGAGCGCCACTCCCGCGAAACCGCCCTCCGCGCCGCCGTCCCCAAACCGCCGCTCGGCATTGGGTTCGATTTTTCAACTCGTGAATTTGATTTTCCCCGCGATGCTACCCCTGAGTCCGCGGCCGCCCCGGACGCGCCCGTTGCCCTTCCGCTCGCTCAAAACGCCGCATGAGAACCTCAGTGCTTTCCTACCTCAAGGTTTCACCCCACCTGGTCGATAAGCCAGGTGTGAGCACCTCATTCGACGACTACCCACAACCTGCGACCATCCTCGTTCCTTCGCCCTCCGGCAACGGCGCGAAACGCAGCATCTCGTGCGCGTTCCACGGCATGGAAGGCAGGCGGCTGATTCTCGAGGCGGGTGAGCCGCTCTCGCCCTCTACCGCTCTCAGCATCGAGCATGAAGACAACCTCTTCTTAGGCGAAGTCGTCGCCTGTGCAGCGCAATCGCCTGGCTTATATAGGATGGAAATCAAAATCGAGCAGATCCTGACCGGCCTGCACAATCTTATGGCTCTTCGTGCTCGCCTTTTAGGCGAAGCCGTTCCTCAAACCCTCGGCCTTATGCCGGTCGGCGTCCTGAATTGACATCGATTTTTCTCTCAATCACCATACCGTCGATACAAAATATTGATTGGCGCTCCTTCTCGAAGCTCAGTAGAGTAGAGCATTAAGTATTACCCGTCGTGTAGCAAGGCTACCTAGTCGTGACCCCGGCACTACGTCCCGTGTCGAATTCCAATTTCGAGAGGGAGCATGCCGAAACTCAGGGTCAACCAGAAATCTCTATTCAGTCTCGCCCTAATTTGTGGAACTGCTTGGGCCCAGTCAACCCCCAGTCCGCCCACCGAGTCACCAGCCCCAAGCCCAACGCAAACAACTGCTCAGGCGCCCGCGACCCCGGCAACTCAGACGCCGGCCCCTCCCCCAGCTACTACCTTTTCCTCATCGGCCGTTCGTTTCGACGGCATCGATTTCAGCGGAATGGTCGATGGCTACTACAGCTTCAGCGACAATCATTCAGCCTCAGGCATCAACCAGCTCTATAACTTCGACGACAAAACCAACCAGGCGGACTTGAACTTCCTCAAGCTCACCGTAAGCCATGATCCGGATCCAGTCGGTTTTCGTCTTGATTTAGGCTACGGGCGCACTCTGGAGATCATCCATCCGCCCGGTAGCACCGACCCCGACTTCTTCCGTTACGTAGAACAAGCCTACGTGAGCCTCAAGCCCAAGGGCTGGAAGGGCTTCGAAGCCGATTTCGGAGACTTTGTCACCTCCGCTGGCGCCGAAGTCATCGAAAGCAAGGATAACTGGAACTATTCACGCTCGCTCCTGTTCGCTTTGGCCATTCCTTACTATCACTTCGGGCTTCGCACCTCTATGCCCATCGGCAGCAGTCTTAACGTAGGTGTGCAGGTCGTCAACGGATGGAACGAAGTTGTTAACCCCTACGGCGGAAACATGAAAACCGTCGGTATAACCGGCGCACTCACGCGCAAGAAATATACCTGGAGCAACAACTATTACATCGGTCCGCAATATACCGCAACTAACAACCGGAATCGCGCCTTGTATGACACGACTCTGTTGCTGACGCCGAATGACAAAGTCAATGCCTATCTCAACTTTGATTATGGCCAGCAGCGTCGCCTCATCTCCGGCCTCGATCACTGGGTGGGCTTTGCTGGCGCTGTGCACGTGCAACTGACTAAGCGGTTTGCAATAAGTCCGCGGGCGGAATACTATGACGACGCCACAGGATTCACGACAGGCACCGTGCAAAAGCTGCACGAAGAGACCGTCACCGGCGAATATAAGATGCTCGACGGCCTGTTAGGCCGTCTTGAATTCAGACGGGACGCCTCGAACATGCCGTATTTCGATCACGGCGCCCAGCCGGCGGTTTCAAAAAGTCAAACCACGCTATCGGTTGGGATGATTGCCTTTTTCCCGGTAAAACATTAGCTCGCTAGTAACAAATCAGACCATTCTTTAGGAGAACTTGTAAATGGCCGAAACCAACACACCAGAAATGAAAGCCACGCTAGGCCTGACCGGCCTAACCATGAACGCAATGGCCCTGATTGCGCCCGGAGCGTTTCTTTGGTTGACCTTTGCGATACAAGCTGGAACCGGAGTGACCGCGCCGTCCATGTGGCTCGGCATCGTTCTGGCGCTGTTACTCTGCCTCGCGACGGCCGTGTGTTACGCCGAAATGGCAAAACTGTATCCAGGTACCGGTAGCTCGTATTACTTTGCTGAGCAATCCTTCCTCAATCACGAGAAGGCCTGGCCGTATGCCCGCCTTGCGAAATTCATCATCGGTTGGGGCTCGCATCTTTACTACTGGATCTATCCCGGCGTCATGGTCGCGGTCATGGGCGTGCTCTGCGGATACCTGGTCGGAACTATTTGGCCCAACTTCATGAGTGCTTCCAATCCCGGGCCGGCCTTTATGGCGGTGATCGCGATCGTGTTCTCGTTTGGGGTTGCCTATATCGCGCATCGCGGTGTAAACGGCTCTACGTCAGTGAACATCGCTATCAACGTCATTCAGATCTCGGCCTTGCTGGTCTTTTCTGTCATGGCGCTTGGATATCGCATGAATCACCCGCCGGGTAGCGTTGCCTACCAGTTCGATTCCACCTCCGGCGAAGCCTACACCTACGAATTCGCCACCAAGAAGACTGTGGACCACGGCCAAACAACTGAAACCATCGTCCGTGATGCCAGTGGCGTCCCGCAACCGAAGCTGGATGCCTCGGGCCATCCCGTTCCCTTTAAGATCAGTTATCCCGCGCATGACGACAAAGGCAATTTCCTGAGCCATCCCAGCGCCGGTTCCGTACTTGGAATGCATAACTTCGGCTGGGTATTCGTCCAGGCCACGGTCGCGATTCTCATTCTGGTCGGTTTCGAGTCGGTAACCGCCATGGGGGGCGAAGCCAAAAATGCGAAGCGCGATGTGCCGATCGCCGTTATAACGTCCTTATTAGTGCAAGGAGCCTTCTGCTATCTCGTTGAATATTTCGCGGCCAATTACTTTCTAAATAGCGGATACCCGATGACCACCGCGACCGGATCGGCGGCTCCCATTGGCGACATGATGGTCGTGGTCGGCGATGCCATCTTCGGTCAAGGGCACGGGCAAACTTTCATGCTGATCGAAGCCTTCACTGTCTTTCTGGCCATCATCGGCACCACTCTTTCCTGCATGAACACGGGCGCTCGCGTTACCTACGCGATGGGCAAAGACAAGGAGCTGCCAGACCATTTCGGTGCTCTGCACAACGCCAACCTTACTCCGCATCGCGCCATCTGGACGCTCGCCACTATCTCGGCCATTATCGGCGTTGTTGCCGTTTTGGCCGTATTCGGCGATGGGCCCGCCCCGTCGGATGCCACTATTCAGGCTCTGCCACATGGATTCTGGTCCAGTTTCGGCTACTTCTCGCACGATAAATTGGCTGCGCTTCCCAACTCGCTGCTCACTGTCACCTTAGCTTCTAACTTCGGAACATTTCTGCTGTATATGCTCAGTTGCGTTACTTGCATCGTGGCCTATCACAAGCATCCAAAGTTCAGTGCCCTGAAGCATTTCCTCATTCCTGTATTCGGCCTGGCGGCAAACTTGGCCTGCATGGCGTTCTACCTGATCGGACCTTTTATGGGATTCGGCACCAAGATGGAGCCGCTGCTCGCCTTAGGCATAGCGATCGTCTGGGGAATCTATGGAGGCATTTACTTCGTCCGAACCAGCAAGGTCACCGGCCGGACAACTCTCGTCGGAAAGGAGGCCCGTGCCGCGGCATCGTAACAGAAACAGTGGTCAATTTAAAAGGGGTGAGCCCGTCTCACCCCTTTAGTCGTCCACAACGTCATGCTGCTGGAGGTCGAGTTCGGCCAGTTATCGGATCCAGGTCTCATACGCACGCACAACGAAGACGCGCTCGGACATGTTGCTCCCCGCACGCCCGAGGAAGCCCGCACTCATGGCTGGTTGTTTGCAGTTGCTGACGGCGTGGGTGGCCAGGATCGCGGCGAAGTCGCCTCGCGCGTGGCCATCGAAACTCTCCTTGCCGGTTTCCGCAACATCACTCCCAGCGAGCCGCTCACTACTGCCGTCCCACGCCTGGTTCAGGCCGCCAACACACACGTTTTCGAAACCGCAATGGCTACCGGCCCGGCCGGCAGTTCCATGGCGACCACCGTGGTGGCTTGCGCTCTCCGCTACGACCGCGCCGTGGTTTCGCACGTAGGCGATTCGCGCTGTTACCTCGTCCGCCAGGGCTATGCCGTCCCGCTCACCCGCGATCACACCTTCTCTAATGAGCAACTGCGGATGGGATTGGTCTCTGCGCGCGAAGCCGACACCTCCGCCACGTCTCACGTCCTCAGCCGCGCGCTCGGCAACGACATGTTCATTAGCGTAGAAACCAGCGAACACCAGGTTTTTGCAGACGACGTCTTGGTTCTTTGCTCCGATGGGCTGCATCATTCGGTTTCAGCCACTGATCTCGTTCAACTCACCCATCAGTCAGAACTCGAACGCGCATTGAACGATTTAGTTACCCTCGCCAAGCAACGGGACGGCTCAGACAATATCAGCCTGCAGATCATCCGCGTTCGCTCAGTCGAGCGCGTCGGCATGTATCGCGGCAGGCATTACCGCCTTCAGTGATATCCAAAGCGCACAGGACGATTGGTGTCCGTTGTGCGCGGATAGAATTAGATGTTGAGCACGCTCTTCAACTATGAGCGATTTACATACAGGGGACCAACTTGATCATTACCGTATTGACGGGCTCGTTGCTCGCAGCGGCATGGCCTCCATCTTTCGCGGAACCGATACGCGCACCGGCACTCAAGTCGCCATCAAAATTCCCCATCCCGAAGTAGAAAGCGATCCCGTCACTTACGACCGCTTTCATCGCGAGCAGGATATCGGCCAGAAGATGGACCACCCCGGCGTCATGAAAGTGATCGCCGACCCCGGCCGCAGCCAGGTTTACATGGTCATGGAGTGGGTCAATGGGCGCTTGTTGCGCGAAATCCTGCGTGACGCGCGCAAGCTGCCTGCGGAGCGTGCAGTTCGCATCGCGCTCGGAATCGCCGAGGCGCTCGAATACATCCACGCTCATGGCGTTGTGCATCGCGATCTGAAACCGGAAAATGTCATGGTCGACACCGACGATCGCGTGAAGCTCATCGATTTCGGCATCGCCGGCCAGGAAGGCTCTCGCCGCCTGACCTTCTCCAAGCTGTCGCAGCTAATGGGAACGCCCGATTACATCTCTCCCGAGCAGGTCAAAGGCAAGCGGGGCGACGGCCGCAGCGATGTCTATGCGCTCGGCGCGATGCTCTATGAAATGCTGACCGGTGAAGTCCCATTCCACGGACCCAATGCCTTCGCCATCATGAACGACAGGCTGCTCAACAACCCGGTTCCGCCGCGCGAGCTGGATCCCAACATCTCGCCCCAGCTTCAGGAGATCATCTACCGAGCGCTCGAGCGTGACCCGAAGAACCGCTATGGCAGCGCTCGTGAGTTGGCCTGGGATCTAAAGCACCAAGACGAAGTGGGCGTCGCGGATCGGCCGGAGTTGCGCGAATGGAAACATCGCCGCTCGCCTCTTTACCGCCGGATCCTCTTTTACGCCATGCTGGCGCTCATTCCTGTCTGTGTCTTCGGCCTGCTGCTCTACGTTGCACGCCACACCTGAGGGTGTTACCGACGGAACACATCGTCCGGACGCGTGACGAAGTCCGGATACGCGCCCGCTCCTAATTCGAACAAATCCATGCCCTGCCGCTCGCCCTCGGCGGCAACGCGTTGCCGCAGCACACGATCGAGAACCCAGTTCAATCCATAACTCATCGGCAGCACGAGCCCAATCAGCGTGGCCACGCCGACGAGCTGCGTAACGAACTGCCCAGCAGATCCCAGAAAAATCCCTGCTGCCAGCACGCCCCAAATCCCACCCACCGCATGCACTGAGATCGCGCCGGCCGGGTCGTCCACCTTCATCCGCAGCTCCAGCAGCTCTATTCCGAAGATCACCAACGCTCCCGCCACCAAGCCGATCAGGACCGCCTCCGCGGGTTTGACCACTGCGCAACCGGCACTCCCCGCAACTAGCCCGCTCACCCATCCGTTTGCCGTCAGCGACGCATCCGGCTTTCCAAATCGTAGTCTAGTGACCGCTAATGCGGCTATCGCCCCCGCCGCGGCCCCGAGCGCCGTGTTCACCGCAATCGATACGGCATCGTTCGGGTTGGCATTCGCGAGGAGTATGGCGGTCGCGGTATTCAATCCAATCCACCCGGTGAGCGCCAGCATGCATCCGAACAACACAATCACGGCATTGTGACCGGGCATCGCGGTCGGCACTCCGTCTGGTGTAAACCTGCCGCGCCGTGGCCCGAGGATCCAGGCGATCGCTAAAGCCGTCAGCCCTCCTACTCCGTGGATGCAGCTTGATCCGCCCGCCTCGACGAAGCCCTGCCGGGCCAGCCATCCTCCGTTCCAGGCCAAGTGCGCGAATAACGGATAAGTCCATCCGGCGAAGATTGCAGTCGACACGGAGGCTGCCGCAATCCTCCAGCGTTCCGCGCCTGCTGCCAGGGGAATCATCGCAGCAATCCCGACGCTGAATAGCTGCAACAGCAGTACGCTACCAGACGACCTTGCGACCAGGAATCCGCATAATGCATACGCCAGCATCGCAATGGCAAAGACCACCAAAGAGGTGAGCATTGAATGCGCGGCGCTTCGCGACCGGCTCAAGCCCGCGTTAAGGAGCGAAATTCCAGCGGCCGCAAACGGTACCAGCAATGTGCAGAAGAACGTAAAGAACGCCTGCTGTTCAGGCATTGCGGCTCCCGCCTCGCGGCAAGTGAGCGCGTGCCGCCAGAACAAATCCCCATGCTTCGATTGCCATACCAGCCAGTACGAACAGCGTCTTCGGTACGGACGTGCGAAGCAGCACAACCGCGGTCACAACGATTCCCCATCCCGCCAACATCAACAGAAAGCCCGCAATCTTCAATACTTACCTCAGGTAAGGATGCGCAGGATTCTACGTGGCCGCTACCTTAAGGCATTTAAAATAGCATAGGCGGAGGGGAATGCACCGCAAAGCTGTTGTATTTGGAAGCGGCGGACAACTCGGCGTCGAGTTGTGCCGCGAATTTGAGCGCCGGCAATGGAGCGTCCAGCGCTTCGATCGCCAGTCGCTTGACGTCACTGACGCGGCGGGTGTCGAATATGCTGTCGCAAATGCCGACCCTACGGTCGTGCTGAATGCGGCCGCTTACAATCAGGTGGATATCGCCGAGCGCGAGCCGCTTGCAGCTTTTCAAGCGAACGCACTCGCAGTTCGCAACCTCGCCATGGCTTGCCGTCAAACCGACGCGCAGCTTGTACACTACTCGACCGATTACGTCTTCGACGGCACAAAGGGCAGTCCCTATGTCGAAACCGACGCGCCGCATCCATTAGGCGCCTATGCGGTCTCGAAACTCGCTGGCGAACTGTACGCGCAGGCTTATCTTGAGAATCCGCTGATCATTCGCACTTCCGGCGTCTTCGGTCCGGCAGGCATGTTCACCGGCCGCGGCAATTTCGTCGAACTGATGTTGCGGCTCAGCAACAGCAATCATCCCATTCGAGTGGTTGAAGATCACGTCGCCTCGCCCACTTATGCTCCGGCGCTCGCATCGCGTACCGCGGATCTGGTCGAGAGGAAGATCACTGGCTTGTTTCACCTGGGGGGAGGCGAAGCCATCTCCTGGTATCACTACGCAAAGTTGATCTTTGAGCTGGCCGGCGCCTCTCCCGCGCTTCATGCTACCGATGAACGCGAATACAGAACCGCCGCGCGCCGTCCCAAGTTCTCGGCGTTATCCAACAGCGGAGTGGAAGCGGCTGGCATAGCGCCTATGCCGCCGCTCCGTGAAGCTCTGCGCGATTATCTGCTGGCCCGCGAACGCACTATTGCGCCTCATTCTGCGTAGCGTAATATCCGTTGCGCGCCTGCACACGATAATCCGGATTGTCTACTTTTATTTCGATGTGACGGAAGGAGCCGTCGCGCACCGTGTTCGTGGATTCATAGCCGATCGAGTATTGATTGCGCATCTCGTCTTGAATCTCTTTGAACACTTCGTTCAGCGGGTGTTTCTTATCCACCGTGAACACATGCCCGCCCGTCTCGTCGGACATTCTGCGCAGATCTCCCTCGCCAGATCCACCGAAGCCCATTCCGTACGCGGCATAGAAGCCGCGATCCACGTAGTAAATGCTGTAAATGATCGAATCCGCTCTTTGGGCCGCCTCAATTGCTCCCCTGCGGTCGTACGTGCTCCCCTGATCGTCGCCATCCGTGATCAGGATCATCGCCTTCCGTCCCACTTCGCTCTTCAGCTTCTCGTTCGATGCCAGGTAAATCGCATCGAACAGCAGCGTTCCTTTCGGCGTGCCCATTTGCGGCACCGGACCCGTATTGACATTCGGAATGGGTCCTCGGCTGATCATCGGTGTTTGTCCGTCGCCTCGCAAGTCTTGCAGAGCAGAGCTCAGGAGCCGCGGTGAGTTCGTATAGTCTTGCAGCAACTCCGTATCTTTGCCGAAGGAAATCAGGAATGCTTCGTCTTTTTGCCGAATCACGCTTGAAAAGAACGCCGACGCGGCTTGCTTTTCAATGTCGATCAACCGTTCCTGGCTGGCGCTGATGTCAATCAGCAGTCCCAAGGTGAGTGGAAGGTCGGTTTCTCGCGAGAATCGCTGGATCTTTTGCTCTTTGCCGTCCTCGTAAATCTTGAAGTTGTTTTGCTCCAGATTCGGTATGAGTTGGCCGCCCTTTTTGGCCTTCACCGTGAAGAGTATGTTCACCAGGTCGACATTGATCTTCAACGTCGGTTCCTGGCTCGCTGTCTGGTCCTGACCAGGCGCGGGCTGTGAGCCTTGAGCCGGTGTGAACTGCGAGCTGAAAGCTGCGCCGGCGATCAAGCCGGCTAGGGCGAGAAAGGTAAATGGTCGAACAAAACTACTCATCTTCGTTATGATTATCGTCTAGACTCTGCGACGCAATGGAACGTGCAACTCTACATCTTAAAAATGCCGACCCCATTCTGGCAGGGATCATCGAGCGCGTGGGGCCCTGCCAAATCACACTTCGGGAGCCAACGTTCGAGACGTTGGCCCGCTCCATCGCGTTCCAGCAGCTTAGCGGCAAGGCCGCTCGTACCATTTTTGACCGCCTCCGTAAAGCTGTAGGGCGCCGCTTCACAGCGACAGCCTTTTTGAAACTCTCCCAGGAAGAGTTGCGCGCCTGCGGACTTTCGCGCCAGAAGATCGCATCGCTTACGGATCTGGCAGAGCACGTTGCGCGTCGGCAGATCAACTTTCGCAAGCTGACTGATCTGCCGGACGAAGAAATCGTGGCGCTCCTGTCGCAAGTACGGGGTGTTGGCGTCTGGACCGCGCAAATGTTCCTCATCTTTGCGCTGCAGCGGCCTAACATCATGCCTCTCGGCGATCTCGGCATTCGCAATGCAGTCCGCCGAGCCTATGGACTATCGGATCTGCCTGACTCCACCGAACTGGCAAAACTATCAAAGAAATGGCACCCCTATTGCTCGGTTGCAAGCTGGTATTTATGGCGCAGTCTCGACGGGCCCGCGGGCATTTAGGCTGGTTGCAGCGCAACCGAAGCTTCACGCGCCATCTGCTTCAGGGCGCGCAGATCCACTTTGCCGGTTCCGAGTGCCGGCAGGTTTTCTACCAAATGGATGTCGTCCACTTTCGGGATCCAGATCTTCGGCAATTCTGAGGTCATCAGTCGTTGCCAAATTTCTTGCTGCGTCAACGTATTCGCGGCTACGAAGGCAACCAGCTTTTCTCCCCGGCGCGCGTCGGAGATGGCCGTGATTGCGCAGGGAACGCCAGCGGCCACGGAACCGAGAACTTCCTCCACCTTGCCATGAGGAACCATCTCGCCAGCGATTTTGCTGAACCGTGACTCGCGATCGACGATCTTGATGAATCCTTCTTTGTCCATCGTCACGATATCTCCGGTGACATACCACCCGTCACGCAGAACAGCTTCCGTTTCAGATGGACGGTTCAAATAGCCAAGCATTCGATTGGGCCCTTTCACAAGCAGCAATCCCTCCTCGTCGATGCCCAGGTCTTCGCCGGTATCGCGGTGCACTACCTTCGCAGCGACTCCTGGGATGGGTTTCCCCACCGACCCGGCGCGCAATCCCGTTTGCTTCACACCGGCGCGTTCGCGATCGGGAAGATTCACAGAGACCACGGGCGACATCTCCGTGCAACCGTAACCTTCCAGTAACTCGAGCCCGAATTTTTCCTGGAATGCGTGTGCGAGCGCCGGCTGTAGCTTCTCCGCGCCTACTAAAACGTGACGGAGCGATGCAAATTGTTCTTTCGAACAACCACGCAGATACGCCTGGCAGAACGTAGGCGGAGCGGGTAAGAGAGTTGCTTTGGATCTTTGGACCAGTTCTCCCAATCCCTTCGCATCGAGAGGCTGGGCATGATATGCGGCACTTGCGCCGTTCAGAAGCGGAAACCAAAGCGTATAAGTAAAACCGAACGAGTGAAACAGGGGCAGCACGCCCGCAATCGTGTCTGTTTTGCCGAGCTGGAAGACGCTGTTGACGGATTCGGTATTCGAGATCAGATTGCGGTGCGACAACATCACTCCCTTTGGAGTGCCCGTGCTTCCACTGGAAAAGAGGACTGCGGCGAGATCGTCGGCTTTCACTTCGGAGGTGGCCAGCATACGGCAGGGAAGCAGGCGAGCACGCAAGAAGGCCGCCAGCTTAGCAGGTTTTCCAAACAACATGACATCTTCGACGAAGACCATTTCAGAGCGCCGCTCGATTTTGCCCTTGGCGAGAAACAGTTTTGAAGTAAAGATAGTGCGCAGGCCGCATTGCTCAATCGCGGAATCCATCGCCTCGCGACCCACTGTGAAATTCAGATTCACCGGAATACGGCCGGCCAGCACGATTCCCAGGTTGGCGATAGCGCCAGCCACCGAAGCGGGAAGCATCACTCCCATCATCTTTTCGCCCGAATGATTGCGGCGAACCAGACCGGCGAATAGGTGGCTCGCGATCAGAGCTTCGCCGTAAGTGAACGTTCGGTTCGTCGAATCTGTCATGGCTCGGCGGGACCAATGTTTTTTCGCCGTCCGGACGAATCGTCGGGCAAGCGAATCATTTGGGTCAATGGAATGCTTGGCCGCGTCCACACCGAGTTCGGAAACTGCCTGGCGCACCCCGAATGCGCTGGGTTGGATCATGGGTCGGCCGAAAGAAACGCTGATCGGGAACGGCAGCATTCGTAGAGAGCGCCAGAGAGAAGCATGGCGATCGAGACTAAATATGCTGCCCCATACGCCGCCCAGATGCACCGGAATCACCGGCACGTCTAAGCCTTCCACAATCTTTTCGAGACCGCGATGAAACTCTCCGATATTCCCGCTCAGCGTCAGGGTGCCTTCGGCGAAGATGCAGACCAGGTGTCCGTTCTTCAGCTCTTCGCGCGCGAGCTCGATGGCCTTGACAAGGCTGCGGCGATTTCCGCTTGGAACGCGAATGGCATGAAACAGCGACAAAACCGGGCGGAAGCGGTCATACCACTCTTCTGTGACCATGAACCGGACAATCCGATGGAGGCAAGCGCCGATCAGAAATCCGTCAACGTAGGAGACGTGATTGGCGACAAGCAGCGCGGGGCCACGCCTCGGCACATTATCTTTGCCCGAGAGCCGGATGCGGTAGATCGCGTGAGTCAGGACGTAGAGAAGAAAGCGGGCCGTGAGGTTCGGAACGAGGTTAAGCGCGTAGGCTCCTGCAACCAGGGTGAGCGCCGCGGAGATGGCGATGACGCGCGCCGCGGGGAAATGCAGCGCCTCGTGTAATGACCAGATCACAAAAGAAGCAAGCATGATCCCTATAGTGTTCACGACGTTTGCCGTGGCGATGACGCGGCCCTTCTCGTCGTGCCGTGGCCGATGCTGCAGGATGGCGTTGAGAGGCACGACAAACAAGCCGCCCATGAAACCGAGCGCGGCCAGGCAGGCTAAGGCGGGTACAAGACTGCGAGTGAAGGCCAGGGCGAAAGCAGCGGCTGCCATGCCAAATCCGCCGATCGGGACCAGACCGGGCTCGATTTCGTCGCCCGAAAGCCGACCAGCGGCCATGCTGCCGATTCCGATGCCGATGGCAAGGGTCGCCATGAGCAGCCCGATCTGAGTCTCGGTGGAATGCAAGACCTCTTTTGCAAAGAGCAGAAGAATCATTTGAAACAGAGCGCCTAGAAACCAAAAGTAAGTTGTGCCGAGCGTGGCGAGCATCAACACGCGATCTTTGGCGAGCCGTTTGAGGCCGGCAAGCACGTCGCCGAATGGGTTCCATGTGAACGGCCGCTGTACAACCGGCGCCGGGGTGCGAACGATCTTGAGGCTGGTGACGGTTCCGAGGAGAGCAACCGCGATGAGGACGAAGCCGATATAGGCCGGCTGGTGTTTCCAGACGGCGACTAAGTAACTTCCGCCTACCGTGCCAAGAATGATCGCGACGAAAGTGCTCATTTCGAGCAGGCCATTTGCGCGCGCCAGATGCTTGTCCGCGACCAGTTCCGGAACGATGCCATATTTGGCCGGGCTGAAGAAGGCGGCCTGTGTGGCGGTGAAGAAGAGCACGGCCAACATCCATGCAATGCTGCCGCTCATAAGAGCGAATAAGGCGAGCACCATAGCGGCGATCTCAATGGCCTTGGTAATGACGACCACGCTTCGTTTTTCGAACTTATCGGCGAGCTCTCCCGCATAGCCGGAGAAAAGCAGAAACGGCGCTATGAAGATGAATCCGGCGAGGGACAAGTAAGTGCCGCTTTCGGCCTTGCTGGTTATGGCGAGCACGGCCAGCAAGGAGACGACCAGCTTATACATGTTGTCGTTGAAGGCATTCAAGAATTGCATCCAGAGAAATGGCTGGATGCCCTTGAGTTTCAGAACTTCGGAATAGCTTCCTGAATGATTCATTTCTGGTGCTCCTGGTGGACAGAAGTGCAAGTCCATGGCCAAGCAGTGCGTGCTTGCAATTGCAATGACATACGTATCGGCAGCAATGGGATAGGCAATACTGCTGTACATCGCCTGCGCTGAACCGTACAATGGATGCACAGTGGCTCTTCTCAATGTGGCGAACAGGCGATTCCTTGCGGCGGTATCGAAGTTGCTCTATGCCAACCCCTTCCTTCCCGAAATGCTGGTTTATGAGCGGGAGGCCCTGGGCAAAGACGCGGTGGAAGAAGAACCCACCTGGAGCATGACAGTCAGCGACCCGGACCGGGTGCGCACGAACAGTTGGCGGATTCTGCACCGGCTAGAGCCGTTGCTGAAGAGGTTACGGGAATTGCTTGCCGGCGGCGAAGAAGCAGCAGAGGGCGAGGTGGTGCTCTATGAAGACGGGCTGCTTTTCTGCTTCTATTACCGGTATTACCAGAAACTGCATGAGGCCGCGTTCGAGCACCGTGGCAGCGAGAAATCGCGGTGGTTGTACTATCGGGAATTTTGCGAAGACTGGAATCACTACTTTCATATCCCGGGTGTTACGCTTCCCACCCGCCATCAAGCTGACCGCACCTTTGCGTTCTATTACCAGGCGCTGCGCGCGTTCCATCAGGTTTTCGAGCAGATCATTGGAAATTCCCGGCCGGCGGCGCGCTTGCGCGCGGCAATCTGGCAATCGGTGTTCACGCACGACATTCGCCGCTACCGGCGAGCGCTCTTTCCGAGAATGAGCGAGTTCGCAACGTTGATTACCGGGCCGTCCGGTACCGGCAAAGAGCTGGTGGCGCGATCGATCGCGTTATCGCGTTATGTTCCTTTCGACGAGAAGCGGCTGGTTTTCGAAGAAGACCCCGCGGGCCTGTTCTTTCCGATCAACATCGCGGCTCTGCCTGGGACCTTGGTGGAATCTGAGCTGTTCGGACATAAGCGAGGATCGTTTACCGGAGCGGTGCAGGACAAGCGCGGGTGGCTGGAAGCGTGCCCGCCGTTGGGCGCGGTCTTTCTGGATGAAATCGGGGATTTGGATCTGGAGATCCAGGTGAAGCTGTTGCGCGTTATCGAGACGCGCAGCTTCCAGGGCTTGGGGGAGAGCAACGCGCAGTTACATCGCTTTCAAGGCAAACTAATGGCGGCGACGAACCGGAACCTGGGCGTGGCGATTAATGAAGGCCGTTTTAGGGAAGATCTCTATTACCGGCTCTGTTCGGATCAGATTGTGACGCCGTCGCTGCGGCAGCAAATCGATGAATCGCCCGGAGTGCTCGACGATTTGATTCTGTTCATGGCGCGGCGGGTGGCGGGCGAAGAGGCTCAGACGCTGGCGAAAGAGACGAAGAGTTGGATCGACAATCACCTGGATGCGCACTATGAATGGCCGGGCAATTATCGCGAGCTGGAGCAGTGCGTGCGCAACATTTTGATCCGGAAGGAGTATCAGGTTTCGCGAGCGGCCAAGCCGCAGGACCGCGCGGATGTTTTCCATGAAGCGCGCGAGGGCGCCTTGACAGCCAGTGAGCTGCTGAGCCGCTATTGCACTTTGGTCTATTCGCAGACGGAAAGCTACGAAGAGACTGCCAGACGACTCGGCATCGACCGCAGAACTGTCAAGGCGAAGGTAAATCAAGAGCTGCTCGCGAGTCTCACAGCTAATAGGGTGGTTGCTGGGAGGCGTCCAACGTGAAGCACGTCTCGCCTTCGCCGTGATACCAGAAATCCGTGACCTGAAATCTACCCGGCTCCGACGGACTTGAAAAAGCAGCACACATCTCGTAAGTCGATTCCGACTTAGGACGATAGACATAGGGCGCCTGGGTTTCCGGATCCAGGATGAAGGAGCGGTTGGCCGTTCTGCCTGGTATGTCGGAGAGGCGCGCGGGCAATGATGTGACGGTTTTATCTGTTTTTGCGCGTAGATATCGGAAGTGAATCGAGTTTGCAATTGCCTTCAGATCTTCGACGCGCTGTCGATCCGCTTCTATATGGCGCTGCTGGGACGGAGTGCCGGCCACGCCGAGACCGATACAGAAAGCAGCGACAACAGCGGCACAGGAAACGAGGCCGAATTTGAAGCTGCGGCGCTTCGCGGTTGCGACGTCGGTGTTCCGATCCCAACGAAGCGAGCCAATGTAATAAATGAAAATCGCTCCGCAGATGATCATTACGGTTAGCGCTTTCAACACAAACCGGGAAGTAAGTTCACCGTTCAGGAAGTAATCGAGGAACCAAATAAGATCGCAAATCATGGCGCCCGCAGTGACCAAAAGGGCAATGTAAGTGAGCCATTTACGCACTCCCGATTGCAGGCGCTCGGGACTATTCTGCGCTTCGCGAAGGATGGTTCGGGTAACCAGCAGGAAGATAGGGAAAGCGACGGCGATGCTGGCCATCTGCCAGGTGACTTCGCTCCGCATGCTGAGCAGGTGGTCGCGCGACACGGGATCGGGGAACCGGCGATCGATGAAGCGAAATAGCATGGAGCCGAGTGCGGTGCTCCAGGTGGCGAGCGTAGAGAACGACAAAAGATAGAGAAAGGCATCACGGGACGATTCGCCGCCCGCGGTTCGTTCAGGAACGGGAAGGCCGGTGGTTTGCTGCCAATACGACCCTAGCGCGCCATAGACATCATCGGCCGGCCAGCCGCAGCGGGTCAAGAGCGTGGCCAAGAATTCGTCGGACGCTCCTTTGGATTTGCTTGCTTCGATAAACTCGTTGAGCTTTATTGTGTCGGGTTGCATAAAACGTCCTCTCGATAGAAAGAAGCAATCTGCAGACCTATGGTGTGAGGAGCGAGTTCAAGGACTTAGCGGCCCGGAGCACGGCGATTCGAAAACGTGCTGTACTGCTTGTGTACAGCCGTGTACACCCGATGCTAGGGCGCCAACTCCGGCAGCGGCCGTTCCGGTTTCAGCACGACGAGTCCCAACGGCGGAATGACCACGCTGGCTGACGCGGGCCTGCCGTGCGAAGGTGTCGGTTCTGCTTCCACGCGGCCGCCGTTGCCCATGTTGCTGCCGCCGAACATCTCGGCATCCGAGTTGAAGATTTCGCGGTGGCCACCGGCTTCGGGGATTCCAATCCGATACCCGACGTGGGGCTGTGGCGTGAAATTGCACACGAAAACCAGATAATCCTCGCGCCGCTTCGCATATCGCACAAAGGAGATGACCGAATGCTCCGCGTCGTGGAAGTCGATCCATTCGAAGCCCCAGCCCTGGAAATCGATTTCATACATCGCAGGCTCGCTCCGGTACAGCTCATTCAGCGCGGCGCAATAGCGCTGCAATTTCTGATGAATCGGAAAGTCCAAAAGCCACCAATCGAGCTGCCCCTCGGAGTTCCATTCCGATGTCTCGCCGAATTCGCATCCCATGAAAAGCAGCTTCTTACCCGGATGCGCGTACATATAGCCGATGAAGGCCCGTGTGTTTGCAAACCGCTGCCATTCGTCACCCGGCATCTTGTCCAAGAGTGCGCGCTTGCCGTAGACTACTTCGTCATGCGAAATCGGCAGCACGAAATTTTCCGTGAACGCGTAGATCATGCTGAACGTGATGGCGTTCTGATGGTATTTGCGGAAGACGGGGTCTTTGGAAAAGTAATCGAGCATATCGTGCATCCACCCCATGTTCCATTTCATGGTGAACCCGAGGCCATTCAAATAGACCGGCCGTGAGACGCCGGTAAAGGCGGTGGATTCTTCCGCAATCGTCATCGCGCCTGGCACTTGATGCACAACTTCGTTGGCCTTCCTGAGAAAGCTGATTGCGTCGAGATTTTCGTTTCCGCCGTAAACGTTCGGTATCCACTCACCTGCTTTACGCGAGTAGTCCAGGTAAAGCATGGAAGCGACCGCGTCCACGCGCAGGCCGTCGATATGGTACTTCTTCACCCAGAACATGGCATTGGAAATGAGGAACGAACGCACCTCATTACGGCCGAAGTTGAAGATCAGCGTGCCCCAGTCGCGATGCTCACCGAGCCGCGGATCCGAGTGCTCGTACAAGGCAGTGCCATCGAAATAGACCAGGCCATGCGCATCTTTCGGGAAATGCGCCGGCACCCAGTCCATGACCACCCCAATGCCGGCCTGATGGCATGTATCGACGAAGTACATGAAGTCCAATGGCGAGCCGAAGCGCGAAGTGGGCGCGAAGTATCCGGTGACCTGATAACCCCAGGATGGCGAATACGGATGCTCGGCAATCGGCATCAGCTCGATATGTGTGTAGCCCATCCGCTTCACGTAATCGACTAACTTGGTTGCCAGTTGCCGATAGGTGAGCGGCCGGCCGTGCTCGTCCCTCAGCCAGGAGCCGAGGTGAACCTCATAAAACGATACCGGGCTCTCAAGCACTTTTGCATCCGCGCGCCGTTCCATCCATTCCTGGTCATGCCATTCGTGCTGATCCAGATCGACAACTACGGATGCCGATTTCGGCGGCACCTCCATGTAGAATCCGTACGGGTCGGCCTTCTCTTGCCGGAAGCCGTGAAAGCGCGATTGAACGAAATATTTGTACGATTCTCCGGGGCCAACGCCTGGCAGGAAGATCTCCCAAACTCCGCCGGTGCGCAGGCGCATGGGATGGCGACGCCGATCCCAATCATTGAAGTTGCCGATGACGCTAACCACGATCGCGTTCGGAGCCCAGACGGCGAAGCGCGTGCCCGCCACGCCTTCTACCGTCACCGGGTGTGCACCGAAGGAGTTGTAGCCTTCGTAATTGGTTCCTTCCGAATGCAGGTGCAAATCGAAATCGCTGATGAGCGTCGGAAAGCGGTAGGCATCCTCCTGCTCGGAGACACGGTCTTCGTAGTCAGTAAGCCGGAATTTGTACTGGGCCGGTTCGGAACTCAGACGCGCCGTAAAGATTCCGGCCGGCTGGACGCGCTCCATCGGAGTTGTTTCGCCGTCAACCACCAACTCCACCTGTTTCGCTTGCGGGAGGAAGGCCCGAACTTCCCATTCCTTTTTTCCGTCACCGCCGAGGGCATGTGGCCCGAGCACGGCAAATGCATCCCCGTGGTAGCCGCCAGCAATCGCTTCGAGTTCTTGCTCAGTCATGGCACGTATTATGTCAGGGGAGACCAGATTGTCCGCCCCCGGCTCAAGCCTTCAGGAGTTTCTGCGTGGGTTGCCCAAAGCCGAGTTGCATATCCATCTGGAGGGGACGGTCGAGCCGGAAACAATTCACGAAATTGATCCATCGCTATCGTTGGATGCAATTCGCGCGAATCTTCATTACACGGGGTTTGCCGGTTTTTTGAAGGCCTACGTGTGGGTCACGCGCAAGCTCGATTCGCCGCAAGCTTATGCGCTTGCGACGCGCCGCCTGCTCGAGAGGCTCTCGCTTCAGAACGTCAGCTACGCCGAAATCACGCTTTCGGCCGGCGTCATTCTGTGGAAAGGCCAGCGCATTGAGCCGATTTTTGAAGCCATCCGGGCGGAGGAGCGGCAATTTCCAGGCATAGAAGTGAGATGGATCTTCGACGCGATTCGACAGTTCGGTGTGGAAAAAGCGGCGCGTGTGCTGGAGGTCGCGAAAGAGCATCGGAGCCGGGGAGTGATTGCTTTCGGACTGGGAGGCGATGAAGAGCGCGGTCCTGCTGAATGGTTCCACGATTTATATTGCGAGGCAAGAGAGGCAGGCCTGAACCTGACGTGTCACGCCGGCGAAACAACCGGCCCGGAGAGCGTTTGGCAGGCGATCGAAATCGGATCGCAGCGCATCGGGCACGGCATTCGCTCAATCGATGACCCTGAGTTGCTGACCGCTTTGCGAGAGCGCGACATCCCGCTCGAGGTCTGCCCATCGAGCAACGTGTGTACGGGCGCCGTTTTGAACCTTGCCGGGCATCCGTTGCGGAACCTGTGGGACGCCGGCGTACCGATTGTGCTCGGGACGGATGACCCGGCGCTGTTCCATACGGATTTGCTACGTGAATACATGTTGGCAGCGGAGCAATTCGGTTTTTCGCAAGCGGAATTGCGAGAGCTTGCAGCAAATAGTTTGCGGTATCGGTTTGTTTAGCCGCAGGATGTCTGACCTGGAATTTTCGGGCCGGCGCACGGCATTGATTGAAGGCAGGCGCTCTGGCGGGAATCGACTTCCCGCACAACGTCCGCCGTTAAGCAGGCGGCATTTCCAACACAATGCCTCCGGGCATTCTAATCCGTCCTCGTTTGCCATAGTGTGAAACCCCGGGGCTAAAGCTCCCGGCGGCAGTACGTCACCACCGTTGATTAGCTAACCTATCTGGGGAGGTACGCGTCTGCCGAACAGCCGCTTCATGAAGAAATCGCTTGCGGTCCTCGCCACATTCGGCATGCTCGGCTGCTTCATCTCGCCGGCCGAGATCATCGATTATCATCAAAATCTATACAGCCCCCAGACGGGTGTGCGAACATCTCCGGGATGGAAGGGCGTCGATGCAAGAGCATTGATCGCGGATCTCGATGCGGCAGGAATTCAGTATGCGGTGGTATTCTCCACCGCATACAGCCTCGCAAACCCACACAAACCAGCGCTTTCAAACGAGTACGAGCATGTCAAGGCGGAAAACGACTGGACCAGTGCGCAAATTGCGCAGTACCCGAGAAGGCTCGTCGGGTTTTGCAGCGTAAATCCCCTCAGGCCATATGCTCTCACTGAGATTGCACGTTGCGCGAAGGATCAACAGTTGCATACCGGGCTTCATCTCCACTTCGGAAACTCTGATGTAGATTTGGACAATCCAGACGATCTTGCCCGGGTGCGCCTCGTATTTGCCGCCGCGAATCATCATCACATGGCCATAGCCGTTCACCTTCACGCCAACGTAGATCACCATCGTCCATACGGAGCGCGGGAAGCACGAATCTTTTTGGAACAGGTTCTTCCTGAGGCGCCGGATGTGACTATACAGATCGCACACCTGGCTGGCGCCGGCGGTTATGATGACCCCTCGACCGACGAAGCTTTGCAGGTCTTCGTGGATGCGCTCAGACGCAAAGACCCGCGGATGAACAATGTTTACTTCGACGTTTCTGGCATAGCTATGACCGGCTTCTGGGAGGACAAAGCCGGGCTGATTGTCAAGCGGATTCGTCAGATCGGGATAAACCGCGTTCTGTACGGAAGCGATGTAGCCATTCGAGGCAATACCCCGAAAGAGGCTCTGAAAAGATGGCACGAGTTGCCGCTGACACAGGAAGAGTTCCGCACAATTGAAAGCAACATCGCTCCCTATTTGTCGGATTGGCTCAGACGAGTACGAGCGAACCAATCCACGCTCAGCTCTGGAGCAGCACGGCACGCGTCTAAATAGGCCCCCTACTTTTTCCGCGATTCCGGAGGAACCAGACCATTCGCTCGGTAATAGGCGACTAACAGGCCGTAATGTTCGGACGTATGCTGGAGAACCGACAGAAACGGCTCTAACGAGCCGTGCACGCCTTCCGGGTTTTGGTTCAACGACGTGTTCGCTTCACCGATCCATTTTTGCAAGAGAGCGACACACTGAGCCTTAGTGGAGTAATCTTTCGGATTCAGCTCGTCCCAGTTGACTTTCTCGCCGCGGCCGGCCTTCGCCGCGTATTCAATTCCTGAAGTTATGTGCACGATAACTTCGCCGAACGAACGCATTTCGGGCTTCAGGCGGTAATCATACTTGGACTCTGGAAAGTCCTGAGCCATGGTCAGAACTTTTTGATCGATATAGTCGAAAGTTTTCTTCAGCGATTCGGCTGCGGTGGGCGGTTTCGATTGCGAGGATGCAAGAGTGGAGGCGCCGAGTATCATCGCACACGCTACTAAGAAACTCGCGCAAAACGGGCGCGGTATCAAGCGTGCCGCCCAAAGAAGTGGCGAGTTCCTATACTGTCTCGCGGCGCGCATCCGCGCCCTTTGCGCTACTAACGTTCTCATAGTGGTTACGATGCTATAGCAACGCTGGAGAGCTGTCAAGAAGAGGCTGCTTTAGCACCTGAAGCGCCATGCGGTACCCCACCAGGAGTTCCACGCCGCCGATTCCCACCAGCGTCGCCAACAGGCTAACGACTCCGTAGCGGGTCAGCAGAATCCCCGCGACCGCAGGGAATCCGAAGATGCCCAGGAAATAAGAGCAGGTGAAGATCTGCAGGGCTTGCGGCTGGACCTCCGGGTCGACGGAATTGGCGAGGATCCCGTTCAGGACCGAGTAGGCCAGACCGTAACCGATGCCGAACAGCATTGCTGAGAGTGCATAGACATATACGCTTCCGGCGGCCCAGAACATCAGCAGCAGCCCTGCGAGCATGGTCCCGAGCAGGGCGAGAATGACTTTGTAGGGATTGTGCCGGCCCACGTATCCGGCGAGCGAGAGCCGGCAGGCAACCACGGTCGTGATGAAGACGAGAAAGAACAGGCTGTAGTCCTTCTTCCACGCGTGGGCGAGCGTGGTCTGGAAGGCGGAGAGCGTAGAGAAGAGGCAGGCCCCGAGACCGATCATAATCACCGGGTAACGCGCCACTCCCTTGAAGACCTGCCTGATGCCTGCCCAGTGCAACCTAGCGGGCGTACCTTCCTTATTCGGCAGGCGCCGCAGGCTTCGCCCCGTCCATGTCAGAAGAGCGCAGGCGATAAGACTCGCGACAGCCAAGGACTGAAAGACGGCGGATACGGGTATGCTCACCATCTGAGTGAGCCGGCCAGCCACGGGCGCGGCGCCGATTCCCAGCATCTGGAAGCCGGACAGCAAGGTGAGATATCTGATCTTCGATTCGGGAAGAAGAAAAGAGACGACATAGATCGGCGTCAGGACGTAAAAGAGAGACCATCCCGTGCCAAGCAGCACGCCGGCGAGGTTGAGCCGCCATCCGATTGCGCTGGAGGCGCCAATGATCCACACGCCCGCGGCCAGAGACACTCCACCCAGCAAGATCGAGTTGAGCCGGCCGAGTTTGTCGGTTATGTGGCCGCTGAGCACGGCGAACAGCAGCGTGAAGACGGTAGCCGAGGAGATGATTGCGCCGGCCGTCGCGGCATTTCCCCCGATCGCTGAGACCTGCAGCGGCAGCAGGGCCGTGGCGCCATAGGCCGCCGCCAGCAAGCTAGAGGCAGTCAAGAGGGTCACCAGGCCGCCGGCCGGTAGCTTTTCCGCGAGCTTAGCGGTCATGGATCGCAAGCCTCACGGATAGCAACTCTGCCAGAACGCCGGAAGGCGACCGCAGATATCCCAGCTCGACTTGCTTGCCATCCACCAAAAGCGTATCGACGCTGGACTTGAATACATGCTGGGGGAACGCTTTCAGATCGGCCGAGCAGGAATGACACAGTAAGGCGACCTCGTTGATGCCCTCCATGTCCGTGTAGTATTGCATCCTGAAATCTACTTTGTATAAGACGATGTAATCGTCCTGGGCGGGAGGGATGAGAGATTTCAGGGTCAGAATTACCAATTCACTGTCGGAATAGATTTGCTTGAAGCGAAGACTCTGCCAGAAATGCTCCTCGGCGGGGAGGTCTTCGACAGGTATGACGACCGCATTGAATTCCGCATGCTCGGCCAACAAGCCGGCGATGTCGGCGAAAGAGTAGCCATCGAGCGAACGGTCGAGCTTCTTTCGAACTGCATCCTTGAAAGATTCCAAGTAGCCCGAAGGCGTCTCGGCGTCATAGCAGCAGGGCAAGATCGAGCCGTTTTTTGTCGAGACCCGCGGGTACTCGATCAGTTCGATGCTGATGTGTTTTTCCCGCCTGTGCAGCGAGATGCTTAGCCGGTCCGGGTTGTGGATCGACACTTCTTTCAGGGCGTTTCTGACTTCAATGCCGCTCTGGACGTGGAAGCAGGGATGGATCCGCTCAATCTGTTCTTGAGCCTCCATCAACGACCGGACGGTGATTCCGATGTGGTCGAACTTGTAGACCATTGCCTTTCTCGACGCTTCCATGAAGGCCAAGTGGGAGCGGTACCGACTCTTCTACCGTAGAGTACGGGGTAACCGGATGAAAATCAAATCGGCTCCGAAGCTCGTTTAGTAGTATCCATGGTTAGCGGTCGATGAATAGCAACCGAATGAAAGCCTTTAAGCCGGCTCGTTCACTGCATCCGCACGGCAAACTGTAAATGGCGGACGAGATTTTCTATCGTATCCATCCGGTATTGCTAGTTAGGTTATTCTTCGCGCAAGGCCAGCATTGGATCTAAGTGGCTGGCGCGTCGGGCGGGGAGGTACGAAGCCAGCAGGGCAGTCGAAATCAAGACGGCCACAGCCAAGGTGAGGCTTCTGGGATCGTTCGGCTGAATTCCATACAGCAGGCTGGCGACCCGCTTCGAAAGAGCAAGCACGGCGAGGACGCCTACGGCAGTTCCAATCGCAATATGGCTGGCTGTCTCGCGCAAAATCAGCCAGATCACATCATGACGGCGCGCGCCCAACGCCATGCGTACCCCGATTTCGCCAGTGCGGCGCGAGACCGTGTAGCCAAGGATTCCGTACAGGCCGATCGAGGTCAGCAATAGCGCGAGCACTCCGAAAAAGACGGACAAAGATGCCATCAGTCGTTCGCGGCCCAGGGAATCGTCTAATTGCTGCTGCATGGTTTTGACTACGCCGATGGGAACGTCGGGAGCGATTTGGCGCAGCACGGCGCGGAAGGCGGAGTAGATCGCAGCGTTGTTACTGGTTTTGATAATGAAGCTGAGCGAGGGCACATTATCTGTGCTCTGCGTGTAAGGGAGATAAAGCGTGAGCGGGTCCTGCTCGCGCAAATCCATGTATTTTGTATTGCCAACCACACCGACGATCCGAATTGGTTTCTTTTCGAGAATGACGTGTTGGCCAATTGCGTTGGCGTGCGGAAAAAGCCGGCGAGTTGCGAGCTGGTTGATGATGCCAACCTTTTCCGAGGCCGCGGTATCGCTCGCGCCAAAATCTCTCCCTTCGAGCAGCGGTATCTGCATCGTTTCGAAAAAGCGAGGACCTACCAAGTTAATATCCGTATCGCGCTGTGGGCTCGGAAGATTTGTTCCCCCAGGGGCATCCAGGTAGTCATCCCAACCGGAATCGGTAAGTGGTGTGAACCACAACAAGCTGGCAGCACGCACGCCAGGAATCGAATTCAATCGCTCGAGCATTCGGCTGTATAGATGAATCAGAGCAGTGCCTTTTTCAGGTCGTTTGTCTGTATCGATTCCGATCACCGTCACGTCCTTGGGATCAAAGCCCGGATTCAGCGTCAGCAGGTGAACCAAGCTTCCGGCGAAAAGGCCCGCACCAGCGACTAAGAGAACGGAAAGCGCCGCTTGGAAGCCCACGAGCCAGCGGCCAATTCCGACTCGACCTTCATCACCTCTCACGTTGTGCGCTCGTTCTTTTAATGAAGCGCTGATCCCGATGCGCGTCGCGCGAAGCGCCGGCATGAAGCCAAACAAAAGGCCCGATCCAATCGCAGCGACAGACGTGAAAAGAATGACACGCCAGTCGGGATGGAGATCGAACGAAGTGTTCTGGCCGAATCCGGGTCCCGGCCCGTTGGCAGCCAGGAACACAACTAGCAGCCTTGTTGTCCACAGCACGAAGAGCAGACCCGCCGCTGCTCCCATCAAAGAAAGGAGCAAACTTTCGGTGAGCAATTGGCGAATAATGCGCGAACGACCCGCGCCCATCGCCAACCGCACCGCGATTTCTCGATAACGCGCGGAAGCGCGGGCGAGTAACAGATTGGCCATGTTGGCACATGCGATTAACAGGACAACCGCGACCAAAATCATGAGAATTGCAAGTGGATTGCTGAATTGAGTGCGCAGGAAGCTCCAGCCATTTGCCCCTGGGACGGTGAACAGGCGCCACTGGAGAAATTTCTGCTGGCCGGAGCGGTCCCAATCCGTCGGCAAAGCCGCCCGCGTAACTTGCGGAGAAATGACTTTCAGGGCAGCTTGCGCTTGTACTTGGGAGACACCTGGCTTTAGTCTCGCCATCATAATCAGCCACCAGCAGCTCCGGCTGTTAATACAGGTGTCGCCAAGTTGCGTTACCGTCCAAAGCGGAACCCAGATGTCCGGTTTTGTGCCGACTTCGGCGCCGAAGAAGCCCGGCGGCATAACGCCGACTACAGTAAAACGCACGCGATCCAATGTGAGCCCCGAACCCACGGCCGATGGATTCCGCTGAAACTGGCGCGACCAGAAGGCATCGCTGATGACAGTAACGGGGCCATATTTGCCGCCTCCCGGCTGATCGTCGGCGGGCGTTAACGTGCGTCCGATTGATGCGGGCACGCCGAGCGTCGAGAAATATTCGCCGCTTGCCAGCACTCCGTCCACATGCACCATGTCCGGCCCGGAACGCATCTGGAACTGATGGCCTGCCCAGGTGAACACGCCTGAAAAGATCCGGCTCTGTTTAGCGACTTCGTTGAAAATCGCGTAAGTGAAGTAGTATCTCGGTCTCCCATTCCCGGTATGCGCGAAAATGCTGATCAGCCGGTCGGAATGCGGCACTGGCAGCGGCCGTAACAGCAACGCGTCGATTAGGCTGAAGACTGCCGTGTTTGCTCCGATTCCGAGTGCTAACGAAAGAATCGCGACACCCGTGAAGACAGGGCTCTTTCGCAGCATGCGCCCTGCATAGCGCAGATCGTGCCCCAGATTTTCGATGATATTGACGCGGCGAGCATCGCGGCATTCCTCTTTCTTCTGCGCCAAGCCTTGCATCGCACGCAAAGCGATGTAGCGTGCTTCGAGCGCGTTCGCGCCTTTGGCAATTTCTCCTTCAACGCGCTGCTGAAGATGGAACTCCAGCTCCTCGTCCAGCTCTTGTTCAACACGCTTGCGTTTGAACAAAGACCGGAGCCGCAGCGGAATGGTGTAAATCCAGTGCTCGAGTCGCATATCAGGCCTCCTCGAGCCGGACGACGTGGGTAATAGCGCCCGATAGCCGCTCCCAGTTTGCGGCTTCAGCTTCGAGCTGCTTCCTCCCAATGCGCGTCAGTGAATAGAATTTGGCGCGCCGGTTATTTTCAGTGGCTCTCCATTCGGCTTTGATCCAGCCCTCTTGCTCCAGCTTGTGCAGGGCCGGATAAAGTGACCCGTCGCTGACCTGCAACACCTCGCCTGAAATTTGCTTGAGGCGCTGGGAAATGGCCCATCCATGCAGCGGCTCAAGCGCCAGAATTTTCAGCAACAAAAGATCGAGCGTGCCTTGGACGAGATCGGCTGGTTTGCTCAATGCATTCTCCTCGGTTACCGAGGCTAGTATACTTCAGCTTCTCTCGGTAATCAAGGGAAGAGGAGAATCAATTGAAAAGGTAACTTTACAGAGGAAGGTTGGGAGGATGATTAATGGCGGGCCTGTCATTCGAAAGATGTCGACGCGGGCCACAGTTGGCCGATTCTCGGGCTGCGTTCCGCGGAAGACAGACTCATGTTCTGGCGCGACGTTCACTACATCTCTTTGAGGTACTCATGCACGAACTGGACCGCCATTGCGCCTTCGCCCACCGCCGAAGCTACTCGCTTCACGGACCCGGAGCGCACGTCTCCTGCGGCAAAGACACCCGGACGACTCGTCTCCAGCAGGAATGGCGGCCGTGCGATGCTCCACGATCGGGACTGCGAGAGAGCCACTCCCGTTCGGACGAATCCCTTCGCGTCCCGCTCAATCTCCGAAGGCAGCCAATCCGTTTGAGGCGTCGCGCCAATGAAACTAAACACCGCCGGAGTTTCTATCGTTTGCCGCTGTCCTGTTTTGTTACTTGCGATCTCAACTGCCTTTAGATGACCGTTCCCCACCAGTTGCCGGATCACGGTGTTGCACAGTAGCTCAATATTCGCGGTCTGCTCGATGCGGCGGACCAGATAGCTCGACATACTCTTGTTCAGGTCATCGCCGCGAATGAGCAGCAGCACGCGGCTGGCGTGACCAGCCAGAAAGACAGCCGCCTGGCCCGCCGAGTTCCCTCCGCCCACGACAATCACGGGACACCCACGGCAAAGCAGCGCTTCCGCGGTGCTTGCCGCATAATAGAGCCCTGTACCTTCGAATCGCTCAACACCTTCCACATCCAGCCGCCGGTACTGAGCACCCGTTGCAATCAGGAGGCACTTGGCAGTTACGGGCTCGTCGCCACCGGCGTCGAGAGTTGCGTACCGGTTCTCGAAGGATAAACGAGTGGCCGCCGCGGGAATGGAGAGGTGTGCGCCAAATTTATTGGCCTGCAGGGTGGCCCGATCCGTCAATTCGGCGCCAGTCAACCCTGTGGGGAAACCTAGATAATTTTCAATCCGCATGCTACTGCCCGCTTGGCCACCGGGAGCCGTAGAATCCAAAACGGCTGTGACTAGCCCTTCTGACGCGCCGTAAACCGCCGCCGCCAAACCGGCCGGCCCCGCCCCCACGACGAGCAGATCAAAAACGGTCCGCTCAAGGGGTTGATGAAGGCCGATTTCATCCGCCAAGGCCTGGTTCGACGGATTGCGCAATAGCAGCATATGAGCGCAGGCCACGACCGGCGTTTCAGCCTCCGTTACGCCGAATTCTTTCAGCGTCCGATCCACCTGCGGATCGGATTCCAAATCTATCCAGGTAAAGAGGACGCGGTTCCTGGCCAGAAAATCGCGCACGCGAAATGTATCCGGGGAATAACGCGATCCGATCACACGCAAGCCAACGAACTCAGGCGACTCGCGCAACAACTGCCGGCGTGCGATAAAAGCCTGCAGAATAATGTCGCTCAAGCCTGGACACTGATTCAATACATGACGCAGAGCCTCCTGTGAGACCTCGTATACCTGACAGTCGCCTCGAGCGATTGCCGTAATCATGGAAGGTGTGCCGGTCAACTGTGAGATCTCACCTGTGAATTGGCCTGACCGGTGGACCGTGAGCGTCTTCGGTGCGTCGGCGGAGGAGTCGAGGATTTCAATCTCGCCTGATTGAACAACGAAAAACTTGAACAAACGATCACCGACGTGGATGAGCGTTTCGCCATCGTGGTATCGTTTCGGGGCAACGGTCGCGCAGTTGGCCAGTTGGGCAATCTGGTCCGCATCGAGGACCGGAAAGGCGATTGACTGCAGAGTATGTTCGGCCATGGCGGACTCGCTTACTCCTGCTCTCCAAACACTTTCGCGTAGGTCTTGCCGTACGGATAGAAACGATCTTTCTCGCCTCGCTCCCAAGCGGCTTTCATCTCAGGCTTAGTGATGTCCCAATCGGGGCGGCATTTTTTTGAGACTGCTCTTAGATCCTGTCGCAACTCTTCCATCGTCGGCCGGCCGAAGAACCAATAGCCGACGTAGATCTTAAAGACGATGAGTCCCGGCTCAAGCACAATTATGTGCGGGATCATCGGGTCATGCGTAGGATCGGTGTACTCGGCGATGTCGAGATCCTTTTGCAGCTTGCGTCCCGCGTCGGACAAGAACGTCCAATGTGCTCCTACGCCGGCGCGATACTCGTTAGTGGTCGCTAGGTTGTCCGTGCTGATAGTAACGAGGCGGCAGTAACCGACTTCCATTTCGCGGTGGAGTTCGACCAGACCCTCGGCCTGCCGACGATCTTTTGGACAAAAACCTCCTCGACTGAGAACCAGGATCATCGGATCGGGACCTTGCAAGTCCGAGAGTTTGCGGTGTTTACCCGTGTGATCGGTTAGCTCGTAATCGGGGAACACCGCACCGGGTGCAATGTCTGGTCGCATGAAACAGAACCTCTCCTTTGCCAGACGACACGCAGTGTGGCCGGCGCGTTCATTTTATATCCGCTAATCCGCTCGATGCTTGACAGATGAGGCCAGCAGAAGTGAAGATTCTTGCCAAATTAGCTTTTTGAAAAGCAGCCGCGCTGAATACGGTAACGTGTTGACCCCGCGAAGGCGGCGCTCCGCTGGGGAAGCTGTGCTCTTCACCTTCAGACCCCTGCGCTTGTTTGCGCGCCGAGCCACTCGAGCGGCCGCGGACGGAATGCCAGCTGGCCTTTTGCTTTCTGGTTCGAAGCCCCGCGTAGATTGGTGGCGTAGTAAACGGTATCCGGCCCGGCATTCCACAGCGCCTGCTCTTCCCGAGACGGTTGGCGGCTTCTGTCATGGCGAGTTGAAGGGATTATCGCGATTGTGTATATGCCGTCGCGCACGCCGGCGCATCCTCCTATTGACAATCTGGAGGAACACGTGTTCTACTCTAGATTGTCTGGAGGAGAGCGACGATATTCGTGCCTAAGAAAACTTCCCCTGCGGATGCCCAGGTTCGGAAAGCCGATGACCTAGTCCAGGGAACCCTCGAGATGCTGATCCTGAAGACTTTGGCCCTTGAGCCGATGCATGGCTATGGAGTAGCTGTGCGTATCGAGCAGATCAGCAACGGGGTCTTCCACGTGAATGCCGGATCGCTTCTGCCGGCGCTAAGCCGCATGGAACGCGCTGGCCGGGTGCGATCCGAGTGGCGGCAAACCGAGAATAGCCGTCGGGCGAAGTACTACTCGCTTACGGCGAGTGGGCGAAAAGCCCTAGTGGCCGAGACGGATCAGTGGCACCGGCAAATCGATGCCATCGCACGGATCCTTGAGGCTTAGGCGATCGAATGAATTGGCTGATCGGTTTCCGCTCGGGAGTTAAAGCGCTGTTTAACCGCCAGCGTGCCAGCGCGGAAGTCGATGAAGAAATCGCGGGCTATATCGAAGCTGAAACTGCACATAAGCAAAGCCTGGGTATGACTCCCGAAGGTGCACGCCGCGCTGCACTGGTGGCAGTAGGAAGCTCAAGCGCCGTCAAACAACAGGTCTGGGACTCACGATGGGAGACGGCGGTCGAGAATCTGTTCCAGGATCTCCGCTTGAGCATCCGCAAACTTGTCAAGAGCCCTGGATTCACTTCGATCGCCCTGCTCTCTGTTGCATTGGGCATCGGCGCCAACAATGCAATCTTCACGCTGCTCGACCAATTGCTGCTGCGGGATCTTCCAGTGAAAGACCCACAACAACTGGTCACGTTCGGAAATTCAGAGAGCGCCGGCGTAGCTGGCGGTCTCGACCTTGGCCAGTTCGGCTATTATCCCTGGTACTTCGCCTGCCAACTTGAAGCGAACCCCGGCCCTTTCCAGGGCATTGCGGCGTTTGGCAGCTTCTCCTACAAAGCCAGCATCCGGCTTCCCGCGTCCGAAGGAGCTTCGGAAGGAGCCAAATCCGCCTTAGTCGCTCCGGTCAACGTGGTCTCGGGTAACTACTTTCGTGTTCTCGGTGTGCGGCCCTTTCTGGGCCGTGGCATCGTGGCCTCCGATGCCGCCACTCCTGGAAGCGGAGCAGTTGTCGTACTCAGTTACGATTTTTGGAGTCGCTCGTTTTCTTCTGATCCCACGGTTGTTGGAAAAACGATAATCGTCAACCGAGTTCCGTTCTCAGTCGTTGGTGTAATGCCGAAATCCTTCCAGGGCATCAAGCTGGAACTGGAGCCGACAGCAATGTGGGCGCCGGTGACGATGCAGCGCGCAATCTTCCAGCAGCCGTCGTTCTTAGCTCCTCATTCGGGACCTTATTTTCTGCACCTTTTCGGTCGACTCAGCCCGTCGGCGGCAACCAATCGATCCGGCTTTCTGCAGGCGCAGACTTGGCTCAATTACCAGATCCATGCAGGCATCCGAGACGCAGATGGAACCACCGGCAATCTCGCCCGTGAGCAGGAGATCAATCGCGAGTTTGTGCCGCTCATCCCCGCATCGCATGGCGTGTCGTTGGTCCGCGCTCAGTACGCCGAGTCCTTGCGCATTCTCATGGCGGTCGTCGTGCTTATCCTCCTCATCGCTTGCGCCAATTTGGCTAACCTGCTGCTGACACGAGCCGCCGCAGCCCAAAGGGAGATCGCAACCAGGCTCGCATTGGGCTCGAGCCGGTTCCGTATCATCCGACAGAACCTGCTGGAAACCATGCTCTTGTCATTTGCCGGTGGTTTGTTGGGCTTGGGCATCGCTCTCCTCGCGACCAGAGCGTTCATTTCATTCATCAGCGCGGGAACGTTCACCATCGCTCTCAGTTCAAGGCCGAACATGGCGGTGCTGTTATTCACACTCGCCACGTGCCTGGCAACATCACTGATCTGCGGCTTAGCTCCGGCCTTTTCCGCCAGTCGGGCTGGCGACACACTCACTCTTAGCGTCAACACTCGCACCGCCCAGGGTACCGGCGGCCGGTCTTCTCGTTTCTGGCCCAAAGCGCTGGTGACGGCGCAAGTGACTCTCTCTTTCGTGCTCCTCGTCGGCTCTGGCTTCTTCCTTCGAACGCTGCGCAATCTCCAAAACCAGGACTATGGGTTCGAACGCACCAACCTGGTAGCTGCCGACTTTGACGCGAGACTTGCCGGTTACAAGCCTAGCCAGACCGTCGCATTGCATCAACGCCTAATTGATCGCCTGTCGAGGATTCCTGGCGTGCGGTCGGTCGCACTTGCCGCGACTCCGCCTATCAGCCCTGGCGGTTGGAGTTCGACCATTTCGCCAGCCGGATACACTCCAGCACCCAAGGAGAACATGGCGGCCAACCTCGATCGCGTGTCGGGCGATTACTTCGAGACGGTCGGAATCCCAGCCATTGCTGGCCGCACCATCAATGGGAAAGATACTGCCGACTCCGGCAAAGTAGCCGTGATCAATCAGACCGTTGCCAAACGTTACTACCCACATGACGATGCCGTAGGCCACTGGCTTACTCTCGGCATCGATTCCGTAAAAGGACCGTGGCGAATCGTTGGAGTTGTTCGCGACACGAAAGCGAGAGATCCCCGAAGCACCGACCCGATACGGATGGTTTACATTCCGCTTCAGCAGATCGACCCGTTCCTTCCACTGCCGCCGCCTTCGCATCCTGGGGAACGCGCCGCGGCAGGCCAGACAGCGCGGGAGGAAAACCAGGATCGCTACGCCAACGTTGTACTACTTCGGACAACAGCTGATCCCAAGAGAATAGCGGGGGAACTGCAATCCGCTGTGCGCGACGTTGATTCCAACCTGCCTCTTCTACACGTCGGCACTATTCAGGAACAAGTCTCCAGCATGATTACGCACGATGAACTGATCTCGACGCTAACTGGTATTTTCTCGGGCCTGGCGTTGTTGCTCGCCGCGATTGGGCTCTACGGGGTCATGAGTCATAACGTTGTGCGACGCCGGAGCGAAATCGGCATTCGACTCGCCATTGGAGCACGGGCGCCAGATATCAGATGGATGGTTCTGCGCGAGTCGCTGGTTCTGCTAACTATTGGCATCTGCTTCGGAGTGCCACTCGCGGTGGGATCGACGATGCTCGTGAAGCGCCAGTTCTTCGGCGTGAGCCCATCGAATCCCGAAGTTTTTTTGGCCGCGCTCGCGGTAGTAGCGGCCGTAACGCTGCTCGCAGCCTGGTTACCCGCCAGACGGGCGAGTACCTTGGATCCGATGGCAGCTCTTCGCGTTAACTAGGCCGAAGCAAATCACCGTCGTTATTCACCTCTTGGGCCCAAAGCCGGAATGACGTGCGACGGCACTCCTCTTGGAAGAGATCGCCGCCCACGGCGGCTCGCTAATTGAACGCGAACCAGTGGAAATTAGCGTTGCTATTTTGCGAGCAACCCACGATTGTGCTCGTAACTGATCACGCGTGTTACCTTCCACGCATTATCCTTGTTCTGCCACAACATGATGAACCTGGCGTCCCCCATGTTCGCGGGGTCGCCAGGGTGATGGAAGCGATGTATCCCGATCTCAACCGCTCCATATCCTTTCAGCGGATACACTTCCAGTGTTTGCGGCAGTAATTCCCTCTGCACCTTTCCGCAGATGTTCTGCTTGATGGCGGCCAGAAACGGTGCTTTACCCACCGACAGCCCTGTCTGATCGTGGTAGAACTCCAGATCGTCGGAAACCATAGCCCCCAGCGTTGTCAAGTCGCAGTGGTTATACGCATCGAAGAGTTTGGCATCCAGCGACTTTATGGTCAGAAAAAGAGCGTCAGGCTGTGCGTCAGATTGTGCCTTTGCACGTGTGCCACAAAGAGCCAAGACCACCGGCAGAAAAATATGTAGATATCTCTTCACCAGACAAACTCCCTCGCCAGATTGCATGAAAAGGATTACAAATAAGTTTTGCTCGCGCGTGTGCTCATCGCCGTAACCGGCTGCCGCTTTCGCGGCCGATTTGGGCTTACTCCTAGTCTGTCTAGGATAGTAGCAGCACTTTCCTAGTTTGGCAAGAGGAGATGCGCGCATCAAGAGTTCGCTAGCGGACTCGGCGATCTAAAGCTATCAGGAGGAGCGCGTGACGCATGGCCGCTGAACGGAATCGGAACCCAGATAGCTGTCCGATTTCGTGACGATTCTTCCTGCAAGTGGACACCTAGTGGACAGTTCCCGCTGTCGGCAGGCCGCTAAACCTCAAGCAACGCAGCGAGTTGAAAGTGAAGAAGGTCGGAAGAATAGCTGCCCATAGGAATGCGCGCCCATGCGAACGGTTTAGCATGATTTGCGGTTCGGGATTCGCATGGCCCGCCTGTTGGAGGATTCTCAAATGTTCCGATCCATTGCTCGCTTCACGGTTCCTGTTGGCGCGGTATCTGTCTGCGTCTTGGCGTCCTTGGCCAATGCTCAGATCTCTCCCGACTTTCCCAAGCCGCCCACGGGGCCGAATCCCCTGACGAAGACGATATCCATCTTTCGCAGCAACATGCAGGACAAGATCATGAAGTCGGCGGACACAATGCCAGAGTCCAAGTTTAGCTACCGGCCGACGAAGGACGTTCGCTCGTTCGCCGAGATCGTGATTCATGTGGCGGACATATCCTACTATTTGTGTTCAAACGCCAAGGGTGAAGCACCTCCCGCCCCAGCCACGGGCGAGAGTTCGAAGACCGAGATCATGGCCTACCTCAAAAGCTCGTTCAACTACTGCGATGGCGCGTACGCCGGGTTCACCGATGCGCACCTCAATGACCCGGCGGACTTCTGGGGCCATAAAACGAATAAGATGTTCATCTTGATGCAAGTTGGAAATCATGACGCCTTGCATTACGGCAATCTCGTCACGTATCTGCGACTCAATGGCCTCGAGCCGTCCGGCGGCTGGTTTTGATCGCGCGGCCGGCGACTCTTCTTTCAACATCGGGAACGCCACGACCAAACCACGAAGAGTCAGCCCGGTTGGCGGAAGAGAGACGCTGAGTTACGAGCGCTACCTATTAGATCTGGTCACGCGCGAGTCCGCAGTTGATCGCGTTCGGCGTCTTCTTTGTGTTGTTCCGTTGAAACGTGCCATCAAGCATGCCGCAGACGTAAATCGGGCAGTGACACTTCTTCCAATTGCGGCGCAGCTCTTCCGGCTCATAGCCCCGCAAATCGAGAGCATGCCCCCTGCGCATTTGCGCCGATAGACGTTCAACGGCATATGGCTCCTGTGCAAAGCCTCGCACGTATTCCCCACCATTGCCCACGGAAATTGATGCTTTTTGTAAGCGATTGATTTGTCCGGACCGGAAACATAGGTAAGAGATTGTACCTAAGACATAAGTAACACTTCGGGTCCAAACGGATTTGCAAGGGCTGCAAAGTTTTCTCCTCCGGATCGACATAGCCGAGATGTAATCCATGAAGCTGACGCGCCAGATGCCGTCCTCGACTTCCTTGATTCCGACGGCCTGGCCGGCCAGTTGTCGAGATGCCCAAAGGTGGAATAGTTTGTACAGGTTCTCTGGGGCGATATCCAGTGCCGGATATCGCGGAGCACACGTTGATAGTTCTCTTTCGGCCCTATTCCCAGGTGTATGTGATGGCGCTCGATAATCAGGTGATGATCGGGAGGCGCCACATAGATATGTCCCGCCTCCATTCGCTCCCCGTCTACCGCGTGCGAGGCAGCAAGCAAACCAGCCGCGCTCAGGATTTCAGGCAGAAAGCTTTTGCTTCTCGGGTGAATATGAAGCACCATGATCATGGGCGCTGCCAAATCCACCGGCAATTCGCGAACGAGCTCTTGCAACGCTTCCACCCCTCCAGCCGAAGCGCCGACCACAATCACATGCCCGGAATTGGCAGCAGACGGTTCTTCCGCCGCATCGAAGGTTTCATGGGGCATCGCTCACCCGCGGTTTACTGCTCATTCGCATCCAGAGGAACTTCCACAGCCACCGTTGTACCCTTCCCAAGGGCCGAGTTGACCGATAGCGTTCCGCGTGCCAGGCGCGCGCGCTCCGACATGCTGATGAGACCCAGACCGCGATGGACGTCGTCCATATCGAAGCCTTCGCCGAAATCAGCAATCTCCAGCCGGATGCGATCCTCTGTTCCGGCTAACGTAATCTTTACGTGGGTTCGTCCGGCATGTTTCGCCACGTTGCGAAGCGCTTCCTGTGTAATGCGGTATAGAGCGGCGCCGACATCCTGCGGAATTCGCTCTGGAATGTTCTGCCGCTGCAAAGTGACCATCATGTTCTCGCGCTCGCTGAATTCGTCGCCCAGAGCTTTGAGCGCGTAAGGCAGTCCAAGGTCATCGAGCATCGCAGGGTGTAGCCCGTGCGAAAGTTTCCGCACGTCATCCGCCAGAGCTGCCGTCCGGGTCGCGAGCGCATCGATCAGCCGCCGCGTTTCCGACTCCTGAGGAACTGATTCACTCACGTGCTGCAGGTCGATTCCCAGCACGGCGAGCCGTTGGCTGATATCGTCGTGCAATTCGCGCGCGACATGCCGCCGCTCTTGCTCCTGCGCTTCAATCAGGCTGTCAGAGAGCGCCCGCAGTTCCTGCTGGCTCCGGCCTAGAGCCTCCGTAGTAGATCGAATGGTGCCCTCGAGCTGCTCTTTCTCGCGCTGGATGATTTTTTCTGCCTGTTTGCGCGCAGTAATGTCCTCGATGGTGAGCAAAATGACCGGCTCGCCATCGATCTGGACGACCCTTCCTTTGGTCTGGAGCGCGCAGTATTGTGGACTGGCAATCTCGTGTTCTAACACAAAGCCCTGGCCAGCGGCTTGATCGCGGAGCTGCTCCAGCACGGGCCGTATCGACCCCATGTTCCATACCAGCTCCGTTACATCCGGGAAGAAGCGGCCGTTCAGGTCTTCCGGCGGCCGCCTGGCTAATTCACGAAAGGCGTTGTTGGCGCTGCGAATACGAAGATCCCGATTCAACACGACAATCGGAATGCCCACGCTCTCCGTCACCGTGAACGCAAAATCGCGGGCTTCCTTCAACTCTTGTTGGCTCTTCCGAAGCTGGTCGATATCCAGCAGCACCAGCACCAACCCTTCGATCTTGTTGTCGTTGGTCCGATAGGGCCGGACACGAAGCAAATGCCAGCGCCCATCGCGATCCTGTACTTCCAGCTCGCGCGTGCCCAGCTTTTCCAGCACATCCAGCAGGATGGGCTCCAGATCTTCCAGCTTCAGGTTCAGGCGGATATCCGTGATTGGCCGCCCGATATCCATTGGCCTGATGTTCATCAGCCTCTGAGTGGGTGGCGTGTAATGCCGGATCTGCAGCTCATTGTTCAGCATCAACACGGGAATGTTGACGTTGGTAAGAAGATTATTCAGATCGTTCGTGGTTTGAGTTAGAACCAAATTCCGCTGCTGCAGCTCCTCATTCGTCGTTTGCAGTTCCTCGTTCGCGCTCTGCAGCTCTTCCTTGGTCGTCTCCAGTTCTTCATTCGTGCTTTGCAGTTCCTCGTTCGCGGACTGGATCTCCTCATTCGCCGAAATCAGCTCCTGGTTTCTGGCGTCGCGCTCCTCAATCAGAGACTGCAGATAGACCTTGTTGGCGCTCAGGTCCTGCTGCAACTGCGCGATTAAGCCATCGCCTTCTTTCGTGCGGGCAAGTTGTGGCAGGGTCAGGGCAGCAAATCCCGTGTTGGCGTAGTCGGATGCGCGCGTGAAGAGAATCACGAAGCAGCGGGGGCGGGCAGGCACGCTCGGAACCGGCAAGACCTCAAAAGAAACGGGATCGTGTTCGCCTCTATCGCCCATCTCGACATCGTCCACCCGAATTGGAACGTCCTTTTCCAGCGCGTACCGCACCGCGTCCCGCGCCCGGGCTGCGATGTTCTCTCTCAGCATGTGCAGCAACTGGAAACTGGCAGGCCCCGGCGCAACATCCACGAACTGTGCCGTGCGGCCGCGAAATTGCAGGACCTCCAGGTTCTCATTAATCACAAGGCCCGGCGGCCCATAACGCGAAAGCACCAGGCGATCTACCGTGCGTTGCAACTCCAGGTCTGTCCACCGTTCCAGATGAGCCGGGCCATCGGCATCGCCGGTGGATTCATCGGGAGGCGGGAGTCGATGAGGCAGGTCGAACTGAGCGGGTGTGATGGAAGCCGCCTTGGCGTAGAACTTGGCCTTCCGGTCCACCATCGTGAACAGGTCCGAGAATTCATGAATCGTTTCGGCGGTGCCAAAAAGAAGATACCCATTGGGCCGCAATGCGTAGTTGAACGTCTGAATCAACTGCCGTTGCAGGTCACGCCCGAAATAGATCAGGACGTTCCGGCAACTGATGAGATCCAGCTTGGAGAACGGCGGGTCGTTGCACAAGTTTTGACGCGCGAAGATACACAGATCGCGCAGGCGCTTCGAAATCTGGTAGCCCTT